>Ga0307986_10000208_pt1 | contig 44245 bp, 43 predicted proteins | sample EllFjometageno82_FD_203170 | JGI IMG/M metagenome (GOLD analysis project Ga0307986, IMG submission 203170) | Marine microbial communities from Ellis Fjord, Antarctic Ocean - #82 | ecosystem: Environmental > Aquatic > Marine > Unclassified | place: Southern Ocean | collected 2014-10-09 | reverse complement strand
CAATGCACTGCAAGGGGTAGCCTAGTGTCTTGCTAATTTGAGAAATTTTAAGGGCAGTATCTGCAGAATCATTTCCGCCATTATAAAAAAAATATCCAATATCATGAGCCTTAAAAACTTCAATGAGTCGTTGATATTCTTTGAGGTTTTCATCAATACCTTTAAGCTTATATCTGCAAGAACCAAACACTCCACCTGGACGAAACTGCAAATCTTCTATAAATTTTTTTGATTCCTTGGAGGTATCAATTAACTCCTCCCTCAGAGCACCCAGTATTCCATTCTTGCCGGCAAATACTTTTCCAATTTGTGGATATTTTTTTGCCTCCAGGATTACAGCGCTTGCCGAGGCATTAATTACAGAGGTTACCCCTCCAGACTGAGCATAAAAAGCATTTTTTTTCATTGGTTTATAAATCAATTAATTTGGTCTATGGTAACAAATGTTAGCTAAAAATATTTAAATATGAAAATTCATATCCTCGGGATTTGCGGAACCTTCATGGGCGGGTTGGCACAAATATTGGTAGAGAAAGGGCATCAGGTTTCTGGTGTAGATCAACAATTCTATCCCCCTATGTCTGATCAATTAAAAGGCTTTGGTGTTGATATGATTCAGGGTTACGATCCGATCAACCTTCCAGCAGCAGATTTATTTGTTATTGGAAATGCCTTGAGTCGAGGCAATCCTAGTGTTGAGCATATTTTAAGCCATAAACTACCCTATACCTCAGGCCCTCAAATGCTTGGTGAGCTCATAGAAGGCAGACAAGTCATTGCAGTTGCTGGCACTCATGGCAAAACATCTACCTCATTCATGCTGTGTGAAATTTTTCAATATCAAGCGATAGATATTGGCTATTTGGTTGGGGGCGTTAGCCAATCTATTCAATCATCTGCTCAATTGGGGAGTGCAGGTATCTTTGTTATAGAAGCAGATGAGTATGACTCAGCATTTTTTGATAAGCGCTCAAAGTTTGTTCACTATCATCCTGATACCTTGATTGTGAATAACATTGAATTTGACCACGCGGACATCTTTTCCAATCTTGTGGATATTTTAAAGCAATTCCATCACGTCATTCGAACCATCCCAGCGGACGGCAATGTTTTAATTCACTCTGAAGGTGACAATATGGCCTCATTAATGGACATGGGTTCCTGGTCTCATGTTCATAAAATTGGCATTCAAGAAACTATAGCAATAGATGTGAAAAAAAATATTTTTAGCTTTGGCGAGGAAATATTTGACCTTAATGCCTTGCCCTTCAATGGCATACATAATTATCATAATGCTTTAATGGCAATGTATGCTGCTTCTTTGCATGGCGTGGCTCCCCGAGATTCATTTAAGGCGCTAGAGGGTTTTACGGGGGTTAAACGAAGGTTTGAAACAATTTATCAAGACCAAGATTTTATTGTTATCGATGATTTTGCACACCATCCCACCGCAATCTCCAGCACCACGGCCACGGCGAAAGGTTTATTTGATCAGAAAATCCTGGGAATCATTGAGCTAGGTTCCAATACTATGTCAGGGGGATTTCATGGCACAGAACTCTACAAAAGTGCTGAGTCTTTAGATAAAACTTTATGGCTCAATCTCTCCGGCACCTCCAATGACCCGCATGAATTAACCTCTTTAGACATGTTGCTTGAAGAGTTAAAAAATTACCTTGATGAGTTTGGTGTTATTCTGATCATGAGCAATAAAGACAGTAAAAAAATATCGGACCCATTAATTGAACTCATCAAAGCTAAATAAATTTCCTGTTTTTCCAATAGGTATAGTAGTTCTCCCAGGAACCATTCAATCCCTGCAGATCTTTGAACCAAGGTACCTTGCAATGGTAAAAAAGTGCATGAGCACAGATTCTGGTTTCGTCATCACCCTTAGCAAAAATAATGACAACGGAGATAGCTTTTTATCTCAAGGTACTTACGTTGAAATCATTGATTTTAATCAGCTACCAAATGGATTGCTGGGAATAACAGTGAAAGGCTCCCAAAAAGTTTCTATTAAATCAGTTGAGCAGGACGAGTCAGGCTTACATTATGGTGCGATAGCACCAATCACACCGCCTGCCGTTGACGACCAAGCAGTTCTAGCTCAATTCCCAGATCTAATTAATGTGCTCACTCAGCTCAAAGAGCATCCATCCATCAAATCTTTGCCATTAGATATAGATTTATTATCTGCGGAATCTGTTAGCTATCACTTGGCTGGCCTCATTCCGCTGTCTGCCGAACAGAAACAAAATGTGCTTGAAGCTTTCGATGCAACTCAGCGAATGAATATTCTTGCGAAGCTGGTTAGTAAAATTTCAGAAAACTCTACTTAAATTTTAAGGAGTTGCTTGCCTTTATTGTCACCAGTAAAGAGCCTATTTAGAGTTTGCGGACAGTTTTCGATCCCCTCTTGAATATCTTCTCTATGTTGCAGCTTGCCCTCCATGATCCAGGATGCTATGTCCTCTAAAGCTTTCTGTGATCGAGGCAGATAATCAAGCACTAGAAACCCTTGCATGGTTGCTCTTTTGATGATGAGTGAGAAGAGGTTTCTTGGTCCATCTGGCAAGGTCGTTGCATCATAGCCTGAGGAAATTCCGCCGCACAATAGAACCCTGGCATTGATATTGATATGGAATAATACCGTCTCCAAAATATCACCACCGACGTTATCAAAATATATATCAATTCCATTTTTTGCTATTTTGGGCAATTCTTTATGGACATTAGAATTTTTATAATCGATTACATCATCAGCCCCGGCTTCTTTGAGCCAGTCACATTTTTCTTTGCCCCCAGCTATTGCAATGACATGACAACCTTTGAGTTTCGCAATCTGTACAACAACTGATCCGGTGGCTCCGGCAGCCCCAGAAACCAAGACTGTTTCTCCTGGTTGAGGATTTCCAAGTTCAAGTAGGCCATAGTAAGCCGTGATTCCTGTAGTGCCCATCACATTGAGCATTGTAGGTATTGGAAGAAGCTCAGGAATAACTCTAAACCTATCATCCTCTTCTGCTTTCGTAATGCAGTGACTCTGCCAGCCTACGAAGCCAAATACTAAATCACCAACATTGTATGCTGCATTCTTTGATTCAATCACTCGACCCATTCCACCGGAACGAACCACTTCCCCTATTTGAACAGGAGGAAGGTAGCCTGGCACATCATTGAGCCATCCTCTTTGCGTTGGATCAAAAGAGAGATACATATTTTCAAGAAGAATTTCACCTTCATTTATTGCAGGAAGAGTTTCAGTGATCAACTCAAAATCTGAATCCTTTACGAGACCCTGAGGCCTTTCTTTTAAAACCCATTTTCTATTCTCAATTCCCATCATCACTCCCAACCAGCTATTTGATTAAATTATTTTTCTCTATTTCTAGTCACTGAAAATATATCTTACTTGATTAGATATCAGAATTTCTTTTGAGCAGAGGTTTTTTTGCTTTTATTCTAATCCAGTTCAAAGCTCTCAATACGGACGGCATGGAAACTATTTTTTGCTCCAATTGAAATTTTCCTGGATAATCGATTAGCAACAGACCAGTTATTATTGTTATCAAGCCTTGGCCAGGTAGCACAATCATCAGCAAGCCACCTGCAATAAGACAAACCCCAAGAAGGTTTTTTCCAATCAATAGCAATAACCTCAGGAAAGGAACCTTCTCTTTTAATCTACTAGGCGTTCTTTTTATTGATAAAAAATAATCGTCCGGTATCTGCGCAACGAACCAACTTACCCCCAGCAGACTCAAGATAAAGATAAAGATTGAAGAAATTCCTAATCCAATCAAGATAGAGGGATGAGCTGCAAACCATGAAAAAAGAGCATTTATAAGGTCCATATTTATATCTTAATCAAAAGATTCACTGAAAGAACATATAAAGTAGAAATTATTAATAGATTTATTAACGTAAGTTAGATATTCTGAAACTTAAGCTTGAACCTACAATCAATATATATTTTAACAACCCCAAAAGACACCAGAAGGCGAATTATTTTTATGAAAAATTCTGATTTAAAACTCATTTGTCTTGATGTGCTGGATGACATGAAGGCAAAAGATGTGTTGGCCCTTGATATTCGCGGCATTTCCGGTTTTGCTGACTGGTTCATCATTGCAACCGCCTCCTCTTCAAGAAATGCTAAGGCTGTTTCCAACAAGATTATTGAGGCAGTAAAGAGCAACCAATTGCATGTAATTGGCGTTGAAGGGCAGGAAGACTCGGAGTGGGTTTTGATAGACTGCGGTGATGTAGTGGTAAATGTTATGCAGCAAGATACTAGAGAGTTTTATGATCTAGAAAGCTTATGGGGTGAAACAACACTGATTTCAGCTTAATGAAATGTAAGATTGTTAGCATTTCTCACAAGCCTGCGGATTGGGAAAAAAAAGCATTAGATTTTTACCTCAAACAGATCCCCAGCAACCTTAAGCTATCTTTTGTGGAGGTTAGGCCGCCAGCTTCTAAGGCAGCCTCTCGAGAGCTAACCCTTCAAAATGAGTCCCTGGAGATCATCAAGCATATAGATTCTCATTCCTATGTCATCTTATGGGATAGGAAGGGCGATCTAATTTCCAGCAAGTCTTTAGCTACACTATTTCAAGAAAAACTAGATCTTGCTTGCAATATCACCATGATTATTGGAGGGTCTTACGGAGCTGCGCCCAGCCTTCTCAAAAAATCAGATTTAATTTTATCAGCGTCACATCTCACGTTTCCTCATAGGCTATTTAAAATTTTGTTGATGGAGCAAATTTATAGAGCCAGTGCAATCAATCGCAACCACCCTTATCATAAGTAATGATTTTTGAAGAGCGACAAGTTGAAAAGAATAATTTTTTATCTAGAGCCATATTTATTTTTGTGCTTTTTAGCTTTAGCTTTTTGGTCGTGCTGCTTCAAGTTTTTTCATTACAGGTATCAAGTTACTCCGCTTATGAGCTTGCAGCTCTAAATAATAAAAATTACTCAGTTCCCATCCAACCTCTTAGAGGAGAGATTTTTGATAGAAATGGGCATGTGATTGTTAGAAATATGAAAACTTTTGATTTAATTACCCAGCCTCATTCCATTGATGATGCGGAGAGTTTTCTGCAACTTATTAAGCCTGTAATTCATCTTACAGAATTAGAGGCAAATCAATATCTCGAAAACTTTAAGGAGAAGGCTTTTGTGAATAAAGAGCTGGTTTTGAAAAAGAATTTATCAACCGAAGAAATTGCGCGATTTGGCGTGCGTCGATTTATGTTTAAGAATGCCTTTATAGGCGAGCGATACAGAAGAATGAGCGACTACCCTGAAATTTTTTCACATGTTTTGGGCTATACATCCAGAGCAGAGGATCAATATGATTCATTATCTGATATCCCCCGAAGTCACTGGGAAGATGCTGAATTAGTTTATACGAATGGCTTGATTGAGGGGATCACAGGTCTTGAGCAAACATATAATCAAATGCTTTCAGGAACTTATGGCAAAAGAGTGTATGAGATTAATGCTCGAGGCCGGTTAGGTGAAACTTTGGAAGATGAGCCTTCAGTCCCAGGGGAGGACATTCATACTCATTTGGATATTTCAGCACAGATGAGCGCATCAAAGGCTTTTGGTTCAAGAAAAGGTGGGGTTGTAGCCATTGATTTAGAGTCGGGAGGCATCAATGTATTGTTTAGCGCTCCCAGCTATTCAATTAACAAGCTTGCAAACGGAATGACGGTAGCGGATTTCCAAGGGCTCATTACAAACCCCAGCAAACCATTTTTTAATAGAGCTTTACAAGGGCGGTATCCGCCTGCGTCGACAATTAAACCAGCGATAGCAATGTTTGGGTTGACTAATAAATTAGTTGGATGGGAAGAAGAAATTGATGATCCGGGATTTTTTACGCTTCCTGAGAATGGTCGAATTTATCGTGGCTGGAAGAAAGGTGGGCATAAAAATGTAAATTTAAAAAAAGCGCTTCTAGTTAGTTCTAATACCTATTTTTTTAAATTAGCCTATCAATCTGATATGCAAGAGTTAGCTTCTTACCTTGCATCTTTTGGTTTTGGCACGCAAGTGTGCGGTGATTGTTTTGATGAAGATGGGGCTTTTCTGCCTACGCCTGATTGGAAATACAATAATCTAAACATCCCTTGGTTTACCGGCGACACAGTTAATATTGGAGTTGGTCAGGGGTATTTGGTTGCAACTCCAATGCAGCTAGCAAATTACGCCTCAATTCTTGCTAACAAAGGTAGAGCACTCACCCCCTCTATTGCTCAGTCAGTATTGTCGGATGCTGTCAAACAAAATAATTATCAGGTTTCACTTGGTAAGAAGGATTGGATTAATCTACACGATGCTCTCACAGGTGTGATTGAGAGTGATCTTGGAACAGCTAGGAGCATCAGAGATCTGAAAAATTTTAAAGTTGCAGGAAAGTCTGGTACAGCTGAATTAGTGAGCCTTGATAGCAAGGAAGCTTATCAAGATGTAAGGGGCACGGAACTCTTGCGAGATCACTCCATCATCATTGCCTTTGGACCGATGCCTAACCCTAAATATGCTGTATCAGTGGTGGTCGAGAATGGTGAAAGCGGCGGGGCAGTTGCAGGACCAGTTGCTATAAAAGTTTTAAAGAGTTTGCTAAATGAACAATAAGCTTACAAAAATATATTTTGACCCGTATTTATTTTTTAGCATTTGCTTGCTTTCAATTTTGGGTTTAGTTTTTTTATATTCAGCATCCAATGCTGACTTATCTATCGTTCTCAGGCAATCAGCGTATGTCTTATTCGGTTTTCTTATCATGCTTGCAGCGAGCCAACCAGATCCCGATCTATTTCGCAGGACATCTTTTCTTTTTCTTGTTTTTGCTGTTTTGCTTCTTGGAATTACCTTTTTATTTGGTCCGGAAATTAATGGCGCTCAAAGGTGGGTGAGGATGGGGCCTGTATCATTTCAATCATCTGAGTTTTTAAAGCTCGCCTTACCTATTTTTTTAGCTAGCTTCCTTTGTGATAAAAAATTACCTATTCAGACGCGAGAGGTGGGCATCACATTGATCATTATTTTTTTAGCATTTTCCTTAGTAGCGCGGCAGCCAGACTTAGGAACGGGATTGATTGTAGCTCTATCAGGCATATTTGTACTATTTTTATCTGGTTTAAGCTGGTCTTTTATTGGAGGTGCGTTTGTTCTGTTGGTCATTAGCTCTCCACTCATATGGAATGTTTTATTGGAGCCCTTTCAAAGACAAAGAATTGCTACCCTCTTTAACCCAGAATCTGATCCATTTGGTGCCGGCTGGAATATTATTCAATCAAAAATTGCTATTGGTTCAGGTGGTATTTTTGGCAAGGGTTTCGGGCAAGGCTCTCAGACTCAGCTAAATTTTTTACCTGAAACAAAAACAGATTTTATTTTTTCTGTTATTGGAGAAGAGTTTGGATTTATAGGCGTCTTCTTATTGCTCAGTATTTATTTTTTTATCTTAATGAGATGTCTCTATTTAGCTTTGACCGCAAGAGATAGGTTCTGCAGATTAGTGATTGGCGGCCTATCGCTAACCTTTGCTGCAAATTTAATCATTAATTTGTGTATGGTTGTGGGTTTGCTCCCGGTAGTTGGCATGCCCCTCCCTTTTATTAGCAAAGGGGGCTCTTCATTGATGTCATTATTTTTTGCTTTTGGCATAATTACATCTATGGCAACACATAAAAAGTTCTTACCACAATGAAATACTTGCTATCTATATGTATCTTCTTCGCTAACTTTAGCTTTGCTGATTATTCCAAGCACCCAGAAGCTGTGGATGTAATTAATTTATTGGTAACCGAACATGGGTTTGAAAGAAATTATGTGATTAAAGTTCTTCAATCTGCTAAAAAGCAAGACAAAATTCTCGAATCTATGTTGTCACCAGCTGAATTTACTTGGACATGGGACAGGTACAGAAAACTCTTCCTAGAAGAAAAAAGAATTACCAATGGCAAAGCTTTTATTGCTGAAAATACAGACTTATTTAAGAAGGTAGAAGATGAATTTGGCGTGCCCAAAGAAATTATTACCTCTATCCTTGGCGTGGAAACAAGGTATGGAAAAATTATGGGCAGTTACAGAGTATTGGACAGCCTTGCAACCTTAGGTTTTGATTTTCCTAGGCGCTCAAAGTTTTTTAAAAGCGAGCTGATTCAATTTTTTCAGCTCACTCAAGAAAATAATTTAGATATTTTTTCTATCCAGGGTTCATACGCTGGGGCTATGGGGTATGGCCAATTTATCTCTTCAAGCTACAGAGCATATGCCATAGATTATGATGGGGATGGGAATGCTGATCTATTTAACTCAGCGCCTGATGCAATTGCCAGTGTGGCAAATTATTTAAAAGTGCATGGTTGGAAAAGAGATGGAAACGTCGTTGAAGAAGTTCAGCTCAATAATGTTAGCAAGCCATATAGCATGGACCATCAATCGACAAAGTTCATGCCATTAATGTTTACTGAAAGCGAAGATAGAGAATACAAAGTGCAAGAGGGTGATTCTCTATTGGAGATAGCCCAAAAAAATAATATGAGTCTTCGCGAGTTACTGTCTTTGAATGATCTTCGCGATCCAGATCATATCAAGACCAGTCAAACTCTTCTATTGACCAAGAAAAAAGATACGTATTATATTGGCGACGATAATTTTATTGCAATTACAAAATATAATCGCAGTCATTTTTATGCCAAAGCCGTGTATGATTTATCCTTAGAATTCTAAGCCTTATATTATGAAAAAATTAACTTGTTTCTTGTTCCTTCTTCCGCTTTGCATTGATTTAGCATCTCAGTCTATGGTTCCTAAGGCGCCTAAACTAGATTTGAGCAGCTATATTCTTCTTGAAGCTAGCACTAATACTGTTTTAGCAGAATTTAATTCAGACAATCAGATCGCCCCTGCTAGTATGACCAAGGTGATGAGCGGTTACGTCATTGCTGACCAGATTGCTAGTGGGGCTATCAGCCTGGACGATCAAGTTTTGATCAGTGAAAAAGCATGGAAGACGGGTGGATCAAAAATGTTTATTGAAGCTGGAAAAAGAATTTCTGTGAAAGATCTTCTCTCCGGGATCATCATTCAATCAGGCAATGATGCAACAATCGCCATGGCCGAATATGTTGCAGGTTCCGAGGAAGGCTTTGTAGATTTTATGAACGCATATGCTGCAGAATTGGGGTTAAGCAACTCTTTGTTTCAAAATTCAACAGGATTTTCTGATCCCAATCATTTTACCTCTGCTAAAGATTTAGCAAATTTGACCAAAGCGCTGATTAATAAATTTCCTGAGCACTATGCAACATACAGAGAAAAGGAGTTTACCTTCGGGGGAATACGCCAATTAAACCGAAACAAGTTGCTGTGGAGAGATGATAGCGTGGATGGAGTGAAGACTGGGCATACAGACTCCGCTGGGTTTTGCCTGATTTCATCTGCAAAAAGAAATGACATGCGCCTTATTGTAGTTGTTGCTGGCAGCTCCTCAGAAAATGAGAGGCTGACCGCATCACAGAGATTGTTAGAATACGGTTTCAGGTTTTTTGCAACCCAAAAATTAGTTACTCAAAGTACGAAGGTGACTACTGCAAAGGTTTGGGGCGGCCAAAACAGTGAAGTTGCTTTGGGCTCGCAGGAAGATCTCCATCTCACTCTCCCAAGATCAGAATTTAAAAATATTAAAGCTAACTATAAATTTAAAAATAATATCCAAGCACCAATTGAGATAGGTCAAATCATCGGGACTATTGAGTTTACTTCCAATGATAGGGTTGTGCTCTCGGCTCCACTAGTAGCGATTGAGAGCGTTGAAGCGAAAGGTTTTTTTGGCAGACTGATTGCAAGACTCATTTACTGGATCACAAACCTATTTTCTTTTAGTTAGGATGAAAGGTATTCCTGCAATCTACCAAGGCCAAATGAGTTCTTTGGAGGACATTCGCGTCTCTCCGTTGTCCCGTGCCTATACTTTCTCTGATAGCGTTTATGAAGTGATCCCATATTTTGCTGGTCGACCTCTATGCTTTCAGAGCCACATAGAGAGATTGAAAAGTAGCCTTTTACTTTCTCATATTAGTGTTGATATTGATTTGATTTCTTCGGAATTACACCACCTTGGGAGTGAGCTCCTTGATCAAGATGGATATGTGTATTTTCAAGTATCAAGAGGCGTAGATCAGGTGAGAGCACACTTTTATGCTGATAATCTTGTTGCGGAGCGTTTTGGGTATGCCTTTAAAACTACTTTTCCAACTCAGCCAATTGCAGCTATGTTATGTGAAGACAATCGATGGGCTCATTGCAACATTAAATCTACTTCCTTGTTAGGCAATGTTCTGTCCATGAATCAAGCACAGCAACATGGATGCAATGAGATTGTCATGCATCGAGGAGGCTTTCTCACAGAAGCAGGCGCAAGTAATGTTTTCTACCTGAATGATCAAGGAGTAGTCAGAACCTCTGCATTAACTGAAAATATCTTGCCGGGCATCACAAGAGAAATTCTTTTGGAGGCTTTATCCGCTAGTAAATTTCGTGTTGAAGAGGGGAAATGTGAGATTAAAGATTTCGATGCTTCTCCCGCTCTTTGGATCACAAGTTCAACCAAAGGTTTATTGCCGCTGACTAAACTAGTTGGTAGTAATTACTCTTTTCAAGAGAAGGACCAAAACTATCTCAGCATTAAAAAGATTTTTACCGAAGCGGTTGAGCTGCATCTTTCAGCTGCAAAATAATTTTTTCAATTTGCTCCCATACATTAGCATTGAGCACTCCTTTATTCATAAGATCTAATCTCAGCATCTCCTCACTTAATTTAAAAAAATCTTTAGGCTCAGCATTTTGAATCAGGCTTAGATATTTTGAGATTTTAGAAGTCCAAACTCCGCTTTTAATTAACGCAGCTTTTTTATCAGAAGATTGAATAGATTCAAGACACGAGTTAATAATTTTAGCAATCACCCAGATAAGTGGTGCAGAGTTTTGCCTGTCATGCTCTTTTAAAAAATTAATTGTTATCAGGGCCTTCTCAAAATTTTTTTCAATAATGACATCTTCTAGCTCAAAAGCGCTGAGACCAGAATGGAATACTATATTTGACGAATCATTTTCTTCTACGTCCTGCTCGTTAGTAAAGAGTAATTTTAATAAGCGCACCTCATTCATTTGCCCAAGCAAATTACCTTCATTATTTTGAAAGATTGATCCGCCAAATCGAGGCAGCAAATTTTTGGGTAAGAATTCTAATTGTCTTTTTAGCCAAAGCTTTTCTTCAGCAGTTTTTAGTTTTTTGCAGTCTACAATAAGCCCTTGCTCATCAATATTTTTTATCCACGCGCCACTCGCAGGAGTTTTTTCAGAGCTAGATTCAATTATCAGGCCAAGATTCTCTGATTGATACAGATGATCATTTTCTAGTATCGCTTTAATCTTCTCTGGAAATTTTCCCGAACTATGTCTCAGATGAAGAATTAATTTTTCTTGAAATAATGAACCGCCAATATTTCTCATAATTATTTCATCTGCTTGATCCAGTTCCTCCTGGGTTAATAAAATTTTTTCATTGAACCCATCAGCCTTGAGAGACTGAAAGATGCTGTCAGCAATATTTTGTTTAAGAATTAGCTCGCTTCCGTGCAGCAAATAATGACGGTATTTATTTGAGTTAGAAAAATTTAAGCAATTAACTCTCAACTAACTGATGCTCCATTGCTAGAGTCTCTAGTAAAAGAAATTCTAGCTCATCTTTTAGTTGCGTGAGGGCCACCATTTCACCTTGTGGGTTTGCTTCATTGGAAGGTAATTGCGCTGATACTGAGACCGATTGGGCATTCATTCCCGAGAGAGTTTCAATCCTATATTCCAATTCTCCTAAAATTTCAATTTCTTGCGATCTTACCGCGGGACCGCCAAAAAAATTTTTCTTTTTAAATGTTAGCTTTGTAATTGTAAAAAGAGGACCATTGCTTGCTGGGTTGATAGCAAAGTATTTATATGATTTTACTCTAAATGACTGAGGAATTTCCTCATTGAATTCGAGGGCTTGAACTGAAATAGCAGAATTAACAATAAATTGATGTTGGCACCCAGAAGCTATGATGCTAATCAAGATAATGCCAACAAGGTAACTTCTTTTATTTAGCGCCATCAAAGAAATCTTCAAAGCCAGATGGATCGTGCCTTCCGACCACTAAATTTTCTAACATTCCGAATCCCTCTTCTGAGCCCAGTTTTGCTTGAACAATTTGATGAGTGTGAAAAAAAGTATAGTCACCTGGATCAACTTCAGCTAAATCCCACACTTCATAGCCTGTTGCAATTTCACCTTTCCAGACACCATGCTTCCATTCATCATGCTGATAACCTATGCCCTTGCAAAAGAATATTGGGCCGATTGTTTTCAGCTCTAGATCAAATTTCTCTTTATTTTTCAGCATGCCAGATATATTCGCCCCAGTCGCCCAGCGCGTCCCTTTCTTCCAATTTACAGAGTGATGCAGTGAATGAATTGTCTCGACCTCAATCTCAGATGGTGCAGCAGACATATCATCATACAGCGGCAATTTATGACCAGATATTTGAGAGGTATTACCATCTCTATCTTCGAATGTTCCAAATTGCGTACAGAAATCTTTAAAATGGATCGGAGCCCAGCACCAATATACTCCTGGTTCTTGATTCAGCATTCCAGGGGCTCCACCTTCTTGTTCGCCAACCGGTCTTACTCCCCATGATCTATCTCTTGTTCCATAAATTGCTTTTGGGTTGATTGTTCCAGCTTCGGTCGAAATTTCACCTGTCCATTTACCTAGTTGAGTAAATCTTACAGTATTCATGATCGTTCTGGTCCCCTCCATCATGAGCGATCGAGGTTCCTGGTGCGCAACGGAATTAGCTAAAAATTTGAGATTACAATTTAGTTTATTGTCAGGGTCTTTAAGAGTGAATGTGAGTTCATTCATGGGCTCATCAATTGTTAAGCTTATCGGACCAACTTTTATTGGCATTCTATTTTGATCTAGACGCTGGCTTGCATGAAAAGAATATTGCTTGCCTTGATAAGAGATACTGAAGTGAGCATCAATAACGTGTCTGTTTGGATATAGCCCAATACCAATTTCAAAAATATACCCAGTCTCAGGATCGAGCCCATTGAAAAAGTATCTGTCATAAAAATTTCTATCTGTTGAGCCAGGCACAGTAACTGGTTCAATTGCTTGATGGATTGGGTAGTCGTCAAAAGGAGTTATATAGTTCATTTAAATCACGAAGTTAATTAATTTTTCTTTGATATAGATTACCTTTTTTATATCAGCATTTGCTAGTATTTTTTTTACATTTTCATTTTGCATTGCCATTTCTTCTATCGCTTTTTCATTTAGATCAATGGAAGCATTTTCTTTTCCTCTGACCTTGCCATTAACTTGAATAATTAACTGAAAGTTCTCTACCCGTAAAAATTTTTCTTTTACAACTGGCCAACTTAACTCAAAGTCTTGCCCATCAGAGCCAGAATACTCTTGCCATAAATGTAGAGTGATATGCGGGGTAATAGGTGAAAGCATTTTAAGAGCAAACTGAATGGCTTCATCTAAGCAATATTGCTGACTTAGCGTTGCGGTTTCAAGTTTGAATGATTCGGGAATTGCATTCAGTAGCTCCATGACTCCAGCAATGGCCGTATTAAATGATTGCCTGCGATCAAAGTCATCGGCCACTTTCTGTAATGTTTTATGACTCTTCTGTCTTAAAGCTAATTCTTCGTCTGTGAAGTGAGATGGCTCTTCTTCTTTATAAATAGATCGCCCAGCTGTCAAGTTCCATAATTTTTTTAAGAATCTAGAAGACCCTTCAATCGCAGTATCAGACCACTCCAGTGACTGTTCTGGCGGAGAGGTGAACATCATATATAGCCTCACTGTATCTGCACCATACCTAGCAATCATGGTGGTGGGATCAACCCCATTGAGCTTTGATTTACTCATTTTTGACATGCCATCTTTCATCACAGCGCTGCCATCCGCCAATGAAAACTGACCGTCTGTTTCTGTTACAAGATCCCTGTTAACCCATTCAGGATTTGATTTTTTATCCAAGGAATAATAAGCATCAGCTAAAACCATACCTTGGGTCAGAAGTTTTTGGAAAGGCTCTGAGGACTTAATAAGTTTTTGATCTCTAAGCAATAGATTAAAGAATCTCGCGTACAGTAAATGTAAAATTGCATGCTCAATCCCACCAATATAATGATCAACCGGCAGCCAGTAATCTGCCTCAGAGTCGAGCATGCTATTTGTTGGCTGAGATGCAAATCTTGCAGCGTACCAAGAGCTTTCAAAGAAGGTATCAAAGGTATCTGTTTCTCTTAGAGCTGGTTTAGAACATTTTGGGCAAGTAGTTTTTTGCCAGTCAATGAAGCCGCTGAGGCTCAGGCCTTTGGAGGTAATGTCGTTAATCTCTGGAAGCTCGACAGGCAAGTCTGCAATTGGAACGGCAATATTTCCACAATTCTGGCAGTGAATCATGGGAATAGGGCACCCCCAATATCGTTGCCTAGAAATTCCCCAATCTCTCAGCCGATAATTTGTCTGAATCCTGCCGTTACAAGAATCAGGCAGATCAGCAGAAATTTTTTCAAATGCAGCTTCAGAGGTCAATCCATTGTATTGCATTGAATTGATCAAAATACCTTTTTCCTCAACAGCTTGATCGGGAATAGTGAGATCAGATTTGGTTTGAATGACTTGGACAATTGGCAGTTGGTATTTTTGAGCAAATTCATAATCTCTTTGATCGTGACCAGGCACACACATCACAGCGCCAGTGCCATATTCCATTAAAACAAAGTTAGCAATCCAAATCGGAAGTTCTTCGTTGGTGATAGGATGAATCGCTCTAAGCCCTGTATCGATTCCAATTTTTTCTTGCTTGGCAATCGCGGCTTCAGTTTTTTTGGCACTTTGATTGTCTACAATAAATGACTGAATTTCAGGATTAATACCCATTAAATTTATTGCAAGAGGATGGTCTGATGCAATAGCGCAATATGTTGCCCCAAAAAGCGTATCTGGCCTTGTGGTAAATACTTCTAAAGTTTCATGCATGTCCTTAATAGAAAAATGAAAGCCTAATCCGCGAGATTTACCAATCCAATTTTTTTGCATCAACTTTACTTGAGCAGGCCAATCATCTAGAGATTCTAGGCCTTCAAGAAGCTCGTCAGCATATTGAGTAATTTTTAGAAAGTATTGGTTAATTTTTTTGCGCTCAATCAGAGCCCCTGAACGCCATCCTTTACCATCAATCACCTGCTCATTTGCAAGAACTGTTTGATCTACAGGATCCCAATTTACCTCTGATTCCTTTCGCTCAACTAGCCCAGCCTCTAGCAGTTGAATAAAAAACCATTGCTCCCAGTGAAAGTAATCCGGCGAGGAGGTATTTATTTCTCTACTCCAGTCATAGCTGAGACCCAACGCATCCAGCTGCACCTTCATGCTTGCTATATTTTCATTGGTCCATTTTTTTGGGGAGACGTTATTTTCTATGGCCGCATTTTCTGCAGGCAGGCCAAAAGCATCCCACCCCATAGGTTGCAGAACATTAAAACCTTGCATTCTTTTAAATCGAGAGATGACGTCTCCGATGGTGTAGTTTCTGACATGCCCCATATGTAATTTTCCAGAAGGATAAGGAAACATCGAAAGACAGTAAAATTTTTCTTGGGTGCTGGATATTTTTGCCTCATAAGCGCGAGTTTCTTTCCAAGATTTCTGTATCTCAGCTTCAATTACAGCAGGGGCGTATTCTTGGTTGCTCACGATGCTAGGAAAACCCCTTCTAAATAGTTAATGTCATGCTTGTTATCGCAAAAAGTTTGATCTTGCATCAATTTTTGATGCAAGGAGTGATTTGTCTTTACGCCATCCACAAAAAACTCATCTAAAGCGCTAACCATTCTTTTGATACAAGATTCTCTAGTATTTGCAGTAGTAATAATTTTAGCTAACAAGGAATCATAGTGGGGAGGGACGACATAGCCAGAGTAGATATGTGAATCAAATCTCACCCCAAAGCCTCCAGGAGGATGCATTTTACTGATGAGACCTGGAGAGGGAACAAATGTTTCAGGGTCTTCTGCATTAATTCTACATTCCATAGCGTGACCTCTAAAAAGGATCTCCTTCTGATCAAGCGTCATACTCATACCTAAAGCTATTTTTAGCTGGGCCTTGACTAAATCAAAGCCCGTGATCATCTCAGAGACTGGGTGCTCTACCTGAATTCGGGTATTCATTTCAATAAAATAGAATTGATTATTCTCATAAAGAAATTCAATGGTGCCAACCCCTGAATAAGAAATGCTTTTACACAACTGCAAGCAAGCATTCAAAGTCTTCTCTAGTGCCTCAGGGTTAACATCTTGCGCAGGAGCTTCTTCAATAACTTTTTGATGTCTACGCTGCATGCTGCAATCTCTTGTTCCTAGGTGAATGGCATGCCCTTTACCATCTGCAACAATTTGAATTTCTATGTGACGAGGGTTTTGAATAAATTTTTCCAGGTACAAGGTATCATTGCCGAAAGCATTTTTAGCTTCTTGCTGGGTTAAGTTAAGAGAGGAAACTAGTTCAGCTTCCTCGCGCACTACCCGCATGCCTCTGCCTCCACCGCCCGCTGAAGCTTTAATCATCAAGGGATAACCGACATCATGAGCAATTTTCTTCAGGGCTGTTTCATCTGATGGAAGGACTCCACGATAGCCTGGGACAATAGGGATGCCTGACTGCTCTGCTAGATCTTTGGCAGTAATTTTGTCCCCCATTTGCCTAATCACAGATGAAGAGGGCCCTATGAATACAAAGCCACTGGCTTCGCATTTTTCTGCAAAGTCCGCATCCTCTGCGAGGAATCCATAACCAGGATAGATAGCATCTGCTCTAGTAACCTCGGCAGCAGAAAGAATCGCTGGAATATTCAGGTAACTTTTTAGGGGGCTGGCTGGCCCGACACAAACTGTCTCATCAGCCAAGCGAAGATGCTTAAGCTCTTTATCACCAGTTGAGTATATTGCGACAGTTTTGAGATCTAATTCCTTGCATGCTCTTAAGGCGCGCAAAGCAATCTCTCCTCGATTGGCTATTAGAACTTTGTGAGTCATTACTCTACGATGATTAGCTGCTGATCAAACTCTACTGGCTCGCCATCTTCTACTTTGATTGCAGTAACAGTGCCAGTGAACTCTGATTTAATCTCATTCATCATCTTCATTGCTTCAACGATACATACAACATCACCAGCTTCTACGCGGCCACCAATTTCCACAAAGGATGGCTTGTCTGGAGCTGGTTTTCTATAGAAGGTTCCAACTATTGGAGATTTAATTGATGAGCCTGATTCTATAGGCGCTACCAATGAAGCAGGAGTGGAGTCGAGAGGTGTATTATTTGAGCTGGAAGAGAGAAGTGTTTGATTTATTCCGCTCAGCGATTGGCCGCCTCTCGCAATTCGAACAGATTCCTCTCCCTCTTTAACCTCTATTTCCATAAGATCAGATTCTTGAAGCATCTCAATCAATTTTTTTATTTTTCTTATATCCATTGTTAACTCTTCTTTGTATTAATAATATGGTCCATTGCCAATTCATAGCCGTGCGTCCCTAAGCCACAAATGACACCACTGGCAATATCTGAGAAATATGATTTTTGCCTAAATTCCTCTCTTGAGAAAATATTAGAAATATGAATTTCATAAAACGAAATTCCCACGCCTAATAATGCATCTCGGATAGCAATACTGGTATGAGTTAAAGCACCAGGGTTGATGATAATATAATTAATATTATTCATTGCTTCTTGAATTTTTGAGACGATCTCATGCTCGGCATTGCTTTGAAATATTTCCAATGCAATATTATGAGACTCAGCCTTTGCTACTAACCCAGAGTTAATTTCGTTAAGCGTGGTTGAGCCATAAACATCTGGCTCTCTGCTTCCAAGCAAATTCAGATTTGGCCCATGGATTACTAATATTTTCATTTTTAACGATTTTATATGGCTTTTTTTAGAATATAAACGATTTTATATGGTTTTAAGTTGCTTAGGGTAGCAATATTTGCCCTCTGCGCAACCCTGATATGCGATTTTAATGACAGCAGTGCTTAAATTATCTTTTGTGGAGGTAGCTTTCAGGGCAACAGTATTTTTTAATACTAATGATCTACCAAAAAATTCATCCACGATCATTTCTTCGTTTAATAAAGAAATGAACTCATGCTCTACTAGGCTATTATTAACAAAAACCTTAATCGAATTCTTATAAAGGTAATGATTTGGAGCAATCTGCCATGATGCCGTGATGATATTTTCTGAGTGAAAGCCGCTCAATACAAAAGCTTCCTCGGCCTTTAAGATCGTATCTTTATCATTAAATTGGCTGTGAGCATCCATAGCGCCGACCATCAAGATAAGTGAGTATAATAAGTTACGTAAAATTATCATTATTTACATAGTATAAAATAGATGTTGCACAGCCACTTGAAAATATTCCACTTATTATTAATATGACTAGTTTGATCTTAAAACTATTTTTCTTAGCTCCAACCTGGCTACTAAGACTGGTGACCTGGAGAAAAAAAATTTTAATTAATGGCCAAATTTTAGACTATCAGACTCAAATTTTTCTAGCCCTGCAGTCACTTCAGGGCAATGCATTTGAGTCAATAGAATCTGCTGCTCACCTTAGAAACATACTTGATACAGGCAGAGATGGCTTGCCTTTAAATGCATCCCCTGTATTCCCCGTTCATTCTCAAGACCACATGATTTCTCGCAATGGTTTTGAAATAGCTGTCAGAGAATATCTTCCAGCCAATAAAAAAAATCAGACCACCATTCTTTATTTTCATGGCGGAGGTTATGTTATCGGGAACCTTGATTCTTGCGATGGTTGGCTCAAACTATTTTCATCTTCCATGGAAGCCAATATTTTTTCTCTTGACTATAGACTCTCTCCAGAGAATAAATTTCCAGCATCACTGGAAGATGCAAACTTAGCCTTAGAGTGGATTGCCTCAACTTACGATCTGCCTATCTCTTCTATTGGTCTATGCGGAGACAGTGCAGGCGCACATTTAGCCGCATCTTTATCAACATATAGATCCATCAATGATTTAGAGCTACCTCATTCTCAGTGTTTGATCTATCCCATGATAGACCCAGCGTGCTCCTCTAATTCACAGAAAGATTTTGCAACAGGCTACTTTTTAACTCATGACATCATGCGGTGGTTCTGGGATCAATTGCTTCAATCTCAAGAAAATTTATTGGATCCATGCTTCAATCTTTTGCAAGATCACTCTGCCCCTTTACCAAAAACTTTAATTATTACAGCGGGCTTTGACCCGTTATGCAACGAGGGGGAGGATTACGCTAGAAAAATTTATGCTGCTGGAAATGATGTAGAGCAGATACATTATCCCCATCTAATTCATGGTTTTGTTAATATGACCGCATTAAGAGAGGCTAAAAAAGCCGCAATTGATCTGAGTAAAACTTACAAATCTTATTTTAAAACATGAAACCTTTGCTTCAAATATCAAATCTATCTATAAATTTTAAGATTAGAAAATCAGACTTTAGGGCTGTTAAGAATCTCAATCTTTCTATTCACGAAAATCAGGTAGCCGGTTTGGTGGGTGAGTCTGGCTCTGGAAAATCTGTTACAGCCATGTCAATTATGAGGTTGCTCCCTGAGCCTAAAGCACACTTTTCACCAGAATCATCAATTGTTTTCAATGGGTTAGATGTTCTGAAAGCGCAGCCAAAGCAGCTAAGAGAGTTAAGGGGAAATGAGATTGCTATGATTTTTCAAGAACCCATGACATCTCTTAATCCCTACCATCGCGTTGGTAATCAAATTATTGAATCGATTCAGCTGCATAAGGTTCAGTCAAAAACTGAGGCTATCATAGAGGCAAAAAAATTAATGTCCCTGGTAGAAATTCCTGATGTAGATAGAAGGTTTCTCTCTTATCCGCATGAATTATCTGGAGGTCAACGACAGAGGATCATGATTGCCATGGCTCTGGCTAATAAACCTAAATTATTGATTGCAGATGAGCCAACAACGGCCTTGGATGTAACTATTCAGGCTCAAATTTTAGATTTAATGACTAAATTAAAGGATGAGATTGGCATGTCCATTTTATTTATCACACATGACCTAGGCTTGATCGAAAGATTTTCTGACACTATCACTGTTATGCAGGAAGGGCGGGTGGTAGAGCAAGGTATAACAAGAGAGGTGTTTGCTGATCCGCAGCATGAGTACACTCAGAAATTAATCAATGCTGAGCCTTCTGCTAAACAAGAAATGGCTGAGCCTGATCAGCCGATTATGGAAGTGAAAAACTTAAATGTTTTTTACCCATTGCCAAAAAAAAGCCTATTTAAGCAAGAGTTTTTTCACGCAGTGAAAGATGTAAATTTTGTCATTCCTAGAAATTCAACCATCGGTTTGGTTGGAGAGTCAGGGTCGGGTAAATCAACCCTTGGTAAAGCTCTAGCAAGCCTGATCAATTACGAAGGGTCGGTGACATATCAAGGAAATAATGTGGGACATTTGACCGCCAAAGAATCAAAATCCTTAAAGAAAGACATCCAAATTATCTTTCAAGACCCATACGGCTCTTTGTCGCCACGCATGACCATTGGCGAGATTGTTGGAGAGGGCCTAGATGTTCATTTCTCACTGAGCGCAAAAGAAAAAGAAGAGCGGATAGCAGACTGCTTAAATGCTGTGGAGATTAATCCAGATCATCGGTTCAAATATCCGCATGAATTTTCAGGTGGGCAGCGGCAAAGAGTTGCTATTGCCAGGTCATTGATTTTAAATCCTGCGTTTATGATTCTAGATGAGCCAACATCTGCCTTAGATCGATCGATTCAAATACAAGTTATTGAATTGCTGAAAAACCTACAAGAAAAATTTCAGTTAACCTATTTATTCATCAGCCATGATTTAAAAGTGGTGCGCTCCATGTCTGATTATATTTTTGTCATGCAGAATGGGGTGATTGTAGAGTCCGGTCTTGCAGATCAAGTTTTCTCAAAACCCGAACAAGACTATACTTATAAATTATTAAACGCAGCTTTAAAATACTCAACAGTCCAATAATGTCTAATAGAAAGTTTTCAAAACATTTGGTAGATGGCCCTCATCAAGCAGCGTCTCGATCTATGCTCAGAGGCGTAGGCTTCAAAACAGAAGATTTTTCTAAACCACTGGTTGGTATTGCCTCTACTTGGTCAAAAGTCACGCCATGCAACATGCATATTAATGAGTTAGCTGATTTGGTTGAGACTTCGATTGATCAGTCGGGATGCAAAGGAGTACTTTTTAATACCATCACCGTATCTGATGGCATTTCCATGGGAACGCAGGGAATGAAATATTCACTGGTCTCCAGAGAAGTTATTGCAGACTCTATTGAAACAGTTGTTGGTTGCCTTGGTTATGATGGTGTTGTTGCGATAGGGGGCTGCGATAAGAATATGCCTGGTGCCTTGATTGCACTTGCGAGACTGAACAGGCCATCAATTTTTATTTATGGTGGATCAATTAAACCAAGCTCAGCTAATACAGACTATGTGACTGTATGCGAGAAGGTTGGCGAATATGCAAAAGGTAGCATCTCAGAGGCCGAGCTGATCGCTGTAGAGAAAATCTCAGTGAAAGGTCCAGGATCATGTGGCGGCATGTATACCGCTAATACTATGGCATCAGCGATAGAGGCTTTGGGCATGAGCCTGCCTGGAAGCAGTAGTCAAGATGCTGTTTCTCAAGACAAGAAGTTAGATTGTCAAAATGCTGGCGCTGCTATTAAAAATTTATTGGATCTAGACATTAAGCCTAGCGATATCATGACGAAAAAAGCATTTGAAAATTCAATTGCTGTAACGATTGCCTTGGGAGGCTCAACTAACGCAGTGTTGCACTTACTGGCAATGGCTCATTCTATAGGTGTTGATCTAGAGCTTTCTGATTTCACTAGAATTGGAAAAAAAATACCTGTCTTGGCTGATATTAAACCTTTTGGCGGTCACTTTATGTCAGAGTTAAATGCAATAGGCGGCATTGCTCCTATGATGAAAACCATGCTTGCAAGCAACCTTCTGCATGGAGATTGCTTAACTGTTACGGGAAAAACTTTGCGAGAAAATTTTGATCAAATTGCCCCTTATCCAAGCTCTCAGAAAATTATTCTTTCTCCAGATGCGCCCATCAAAGATTCTAGCCATCTTAGAATTCTATTTGGAAATCTAGCGCCAGAGGGATCAGTTGCAAAAATTACTGGCAAGGAAGGAACATTATTTACAGGCAAAGCCAGAGTCTTTAATTCTGAGGAAGAGGGCATGGAAGCTATTCTATCGAAAGTTGTGCAAGCTGGGGATGTAGTGGTTATTCGTTATGAGGGCCCTCAAGGCGGTCCAGGGATGAGGGAGATGCTTAAGCCAACCTCTGCAATCATGGGTCAGGGCCTAGGAGATCAAGTGGCTTTCATTACAGACGGAAGATTTTCTGGAGGAACGCATGGCTTTGTAGTTGGTCACATTAGCCCTGAAGCTGAATTGGGCGGACCCATTGCATTAATTCAAGACGGTGACGAGATTACGATTGATGCCAATCAAGATATTTTAAATCTGAATATTACTGATGCCGAGATGGAGCAGAGAAAGCTCAATTGGACTAACCCAAACTCATCTCCAAGCCGTGGGGTGTTGGCAAAATACAAACGCACGGTTCAATCAGCTTCGAAGGGAGCAATAACAGATTAATATGATAAATAGAAATTTCCCATCAACCAGACTAAGACGAACACGCGCCAAAGGTTTCTTGCGAGACTTAGTTGCAGAAAATAAGCTCTCTTCTGATGATCTCATTCAACCAATTTTTGTAGCGGATCAAAAGGAATCGCAGATAGATATTCCATCTATGCCAGGGATTTTTAGACATAACCTTGATTCCCTTTATTCTGAGGCTGAGGCTTTATTGAATGCAGGCATCAAATCCATCGCAATTTTTCCAGCCATTGGCCTTGATAAAAAAAATGCTGAAGCATCACATGCATTTGATAGCGATAATATTGTCTGCAAAGCCCTTCAAGGCATTAACGAGAGATTTCCAGAGATCGTTACCATCGCTGATGTGGCATTGGACCCATATACAGACCATGGCCATGACGGGTTATTAATTAATGAAAAAATTGATAATGATCGAACACTAACCTTGCTCTCTAAACAAGCCCTTCTGCTAGCAGAAGCGGGGGCTGATATTATCGCCCCATCTGACATGATGGATGGAAGAGTAAAAATTATTCGCGAGGCCCTGGAGGCCAATCAGTTTAACGATACCGTTATCCTATCTTATGCTGCAAAATATGCTTCGAGTTTTTATGGACCATTTAGAGATGCTGTAGGGTCTTCTACTAGTCTTGGAAAGGGCTCAAAAAAAACGTATCAAATGAACTTTGCGAACACCCAAGAAGCAATGCATGAAGTTGCAATGGATATCCAAGAAGGTGCGGACATCGTTATGATTAAACCTGGAACCGCCTATTTAGATATAGTGCAGAAAATTAAATCACAGTTTCAGGTCCCCACTTTTGTTTATCAGGTAAGCGGGGAGTACTCCATGCTAACTCTAAGTATTGAGAAAGGGTGGCTAGATAAAAATGTTATGTTAGAATCCTTGGTATGCTGCAAGAGAGCTGGCGCTGATGCCATCCTCACATACGCAGCAAAACAAATCGCATCGGAGTTAAATTCATGAGTGACAATGTCAAAGAGATTACAGCAGCAAATTTTAACCTAGAGGTTATTGAATCAGAGATACCTGTCTTGGTAGATTTTTGGGCTGAATGGTGCGGTCCTTGTAAGCAGCTAGCTCCCACAGTAGCCGAGGTTGCAGATACGGTGGTTGGCAAAGTGAAAGTCTGCAAAATGGATGTAGACAGCAATCAAGATATTGCGGTGCAGTATGGAGTGCGATCCATCCCAACCCTTCTAATCTTTAAAAACGGTGAAGTCACAGCTACTCAAATAGGCGCTATTAGCAAGCAGCAATTGGAGGGCTTTATAGAATCAGAAGTGTAAAACTTTGCATCTTTTAGAAAAAGGCACTATCATTTTCCCATCTTAGCTCGATAGCTACAAATCAAAAATTTTTTTACTCCTTAATACAGGCATCAATATATGAATCTTACAGAAATGAAAATCAAGCCAATCAATGAATTGGTTGAAGTTGCAGAAGGCCTTGGGCTAGAAGATGTGGGGCGACTCAAAAAACAAGAAATTATATTCCGAATCTTTAAGCAACAAGCAAAAGAAGGTGTAGATATCTATGGTGGAGGGGTGCTAGAAATTTTAAATGATGGTTTTGGTTTTTTAAGATCCCCAGAAGGATCTTATTGCGCGGGCCCAGATGATATTTATGTTTCTCCCGCCCAAGTTCGTAAATTTAGTCTTAGAAAAGGGGATGAGATTCATGGCAAAATTCGCCCTCCAAAAGATGGCGAGAGATATTTTGCACTTGTGTTTGTTGATACAATCAACACAGAAGCTCCAGAGAAAACTAAGAAAAAGATTTTATTTGAGAATCTCACCCCATTATTCCCAACCTCACGCTTAACTTTAGAGTTAGGGACTGGGTCAGCAGAAGATTTATCCTCCAGAATTATTGATCTCGCCTCGCCTATAGGCAAGGGCCAAAGGGGATTAATTGTTTCCCCTCCCAAGGCAGGTAAAACCTTGATGCTCCAAAGTATTGCTCACTCAATTACAAAAAATAATCCAGAGGTTGAGCTTATTGTTTTGCTGATTGATGAGCGTCCAGAAGAAGTGACAGAAATGTCTAGAACAGTAAGGGGAGAGGTTGTTGCAAGTACTTTTGATGAGCCGCCATCTCGTCATGTTCAGGTTGCAGATATGGTCATCGAGAAAGCCAAGAGATTGGTAGAGCATAAAAAAGATGTGGTTATTTTATTAGATTCTATTACCCGTCTAGGACGAGCCTACAATTCAGTGCAACCAGCATCTGGAAAAATACTTTCGGGGGGTGTTGATTCAAATGCACTGGAGAGACCAAAAAGATTCTTTGGCGCTGCAAGAAACTTAGAAGAAGGAGGTAGCTTAACCATTATTGCTACTGCCCTAGTCGATACTGGTTCTAAAATGGACGAAGTGATTTATGAGGAGTTTAAAGGCACGGGCAACATGGAAATTCATCTAGAAAGAAAGATTGCTGAAAAACGTATCTATCCTGCTATAAATATTAGACGTTCAGGTACCAGACGAGAGGATTTACTGACAACCCCAGAAGAATTACAGAGAATGTTTCTCTTGAGAAAAGTTCTTGATGGCATGGAAGATGCGCAAGCAATTGAATTTTTAATCGAAAGATTGAAGTCTTCTAAGACAAATGAAGAGTTTTTTAGCGCCATGAAGACTGGCGTCAAGAGCAAGAAAAAATAACTAATTACGCGCTAGATCTATAGCAGTTTTAATCATCTCGTCGTCGTGCGGGCCTTCTGCAATCTCGCAATCTTTTATACCGTATGTGAAGGCACTATCTCGAATTCTAGCCGATGCAGCTACCACTCTGAGTTGACTTAACCTCTCGCTACTTATGTTGCTCACCAGGACCTCCAGGGTCTGAATGTTGTAAATCAAAATAATAACCCCAGCATTTTTTATTATCTGATCTAGCTGAGAGGACTCTTCATTGAGCACTCTGTAGCAAGAAAAGGTCTCCAGTGCAGATGAGGTATGTTGAGTTAGTTGAGGGATCTTATCCCCACAAAAGATTAAACATCTCTCATACTCGGCTGCGTCTATGAGTCGAGCTATTCCTGCTGAATTAAAATTGAGTGGCACACTGGAATGCAAACCATGACCATCTAATGCTCTCTGTGTCGCAACTCCAATTGCTATAATCGGAAGATCAGAATTAGTGGGTAGGTATTGCTTCAGGTATGAAGCTCCAAATTTTACGGCTGACTGGCTAGTAAAAATAATGGCATCATAACTCCCTATGTTACCTAACTTGCTCAGGGCATCACTAGAAGGCAACGAGCCTTCAATTCTAGTTAATGGCTGATGTATAAATTGCTGACCAGATTTTTCTAACAAATCATTGCTGTGGCTAGCAAGCGCAGTCGGCCTAGTGTTAATAATCATTTAGCTTTGGATTAGCTCCTTGGCTCCACATTTTATAAGCTCGTCTTTAAATTTCTTTAAAGCACTCTCTGCGTCTGCCATTGAGAATACGCACTCTTTTTCAATAGTATTAGAGCCATCTTGATTAGAAACCCTAACTTGTAAATAAAGTGTTTGATTGGTGATTGTCCCTAATGCAGAAATTGGAGAGAGGCAACTACCCTCTAAGGCTGCAACAATCTCTCTTTCAATCCTCGTGGCTTTGAACGTTTCCTGGCAATTGATGTTGCTCAATATTTCTAAGATGCCTGGTTGCATATTGGTGTTACAAACTTCTATGCCTATTGCGCCTTGCGAGGCAGCAGGAAGCATTTCACTTTCTGAAAAAACATGAAGATTAGGATGTTGAATTCCCAATCTATTGAGCGCTGCTTTGGCAACTATTAGACCATCTAAATTTTCGCTCGTTATTTTATTAATTCTAGTTTGAATGTTCCCCCTGATTGGCACAATACTTAAATCTGGATTCAGCGCCAGAAGCTGGGATTTTCTTCTTGGCCCCGACGTACCAATCTTATGCCCACTCTTTAAATCAGCGTATGCCAAACCCTCTCTAAGCAGGACCACATCTAAATAGTCTTCTCGTGGAAGGGTTGCAGCGATTTTAAATTCCGGAGCGAGCATGGCTGGAACATCTTTCAGGCTATGAACCGCAATATCAGCATCTTGATTTGCTAGAGCAGCTTCAAGCTTAGAGACAAATAACCCTTTACCTCCAATCAGGTGAAGAGGAGAGTCGTTTAAATCACCCTCTGACTGAATAGGCACAATCTCACATTCGTAATTACCTTCCAAGGATTTGATCAGGTCAATCACTTGATGGGTCTGCAGTAATGCTAGGGGCGATACCCTGGTTGCGATTTTAACCTTCATTGCAAAATCATGAGCCTCACATCTCCAATTATCTTATCTTTAAGTATTATTTGATTTTTACTTAGTGCCACTTCGGTTCGCTTGTCTGTTTCGAGATAAATCCTTCCTCCTTCGCTTAGCAGCCCTCCTGTCTTAATGGAGCTAAGTAAGCCCTCATAATGCACTTGATCAAAAGGCGGGTCTAAAAAAATAAGATCAAATTGACGTTTATTAGTTTTCATCCATTTGATGGCAGCACTGCATGCTACCTCACTGTTATCTTGATATTCTAGATGTTGAATATTTTTAAGAATATTTTTAAATAACCCCTTATCTTTTTCAACAAAGGTTACATGTGCAGCACCTCTGGAAAGAGCTTCAAATCCCAAGCCCCCTGTCCCAGCAAACAAATCTAGACAAACTTTATTTTGTATTTCAAACTGCAGCCAGCTAAATAGAGTTTCTTTCGCTCTATCGGACGTGGGCCGTATGTTTGGAGACGCTTTAAAAACTATACGATAGCTCTTGTTTCTGCCTCCAATTATTCTTATGCTTGTTGTGTTCAATCTAGAAATTTTTTTTACAGAGTATAAATTATAACGCCAATGCCAAAAGAACAATTTTTAATTGCTATGAGATATTTAGCAGCCTCTGTCAGTGTTGTTTCTGCGAAAGATTCCAATGGAAAACTATATGCAATGACCGCCTCATCTGTGACCTCCTTAACAGTTGAGCCGCCAGCAATACTTGTTTGCGTGAATAAGAATGCAAGCATTCACGACGCCCTGCAGGCTGGCTCTGAGATGTGCGTCAATATTTTAAGTAATACTCAGCAAGACATTGCCAATCTTTGTAGCTCCAAAGACTCTGATATGGAGCGATTTGATAATGACTACTGGAATAAAGATGAGGTGCCCTTTTTAAAAGAGGCTCAATCTAATATTTTCGTTCAAGTTGATGAAATTGTTAGCTACCACTCTCACTCCATCATTATTTCTAAGGTGCTAAGTGTAAAAAATGCAGAATCATTTAATACTTTAATTTATGCAGATGGCGGCTATCTAGGCTAATGCGCTTTTTCCTTCTGATATTTTTGATGGCCTGGAATGCTGAGAGTGCTCTTGAATATAGCCCGGGATCAAAAAATGCATCCCTTTATTTTATTTCCCCAAAGCATCAAGAAATCATCAATGGAGAAATCAGCATTAAATTTGGACTCAGGAACTTTGGAGTCTCTCCAGCTGGAGTTGCGGTGCCTGGCACAGGGCACCACCATTTAATTATTGATGCCGAGCTGCCGCCGGTTAACCAACCCATAAGATCTGATAAGAATCATGTGCATTTTGGCAAAGGGCAAACTGAAGTTCAGTTAAAGCTTGAGCCAGGATCTCATACCTTGCAGTTATTGCTTGGCGATCATCGCCATATTCCACATGACCCAGCAATTGCATCAGAGCAAATTACGATCTTGGTTCACTAAAAAAGAATATCTGCTTGCGCTAAGAATTTTTTAACATCCTGTTTAACGAGCTCTATTGCCCGACCAGCGGAAGAATCTAGGTTTGCAGAATCTTTGCGGAGAATTGAAACAAGCCCACCTATCATCGCCCAGGCTTTAATGCACTGAATCATTAACTCCTCTTCAGTAAGCTCTGGCTTCATTCTGCTCACGGCCTTAACTAGCAAGGTAAAGGTGGCCTCTGAGCTCTGAATTAAATCAGGATAATCACCAAAATGTATACTGGTGTGATTCATCAAATCATAGGTATGTTGCTTCTCTAGTCCAAATTCTAGATATGCTAGGCCCATCTCAAGAAATTGCTCTTTGTTATCAAGACCCTTAGTTTTTTGAGCTGATCGCTCCATCCTTTCTCGGAGCTCATCAAAACCACATTGTGCAACAGCAGCCAATAGGTCTACTTTGGTTTTAAAGTGCCTGTAAGGAGCTGTTTGAGAAACATTCGCTTCTTTTGCAATAGATCTAAGACTGATTTTTTCAAAACCACTTTCTTCGCAACAAGCGCAGGCACTTTGCACCAAAGCTTCTTTGAGATCTCCGTGATGATATTTCATAATTTATATTGTATGTTGACAGTGCTAACATTAATGTTGTATGTTGACACTGTTAACATTAGTTACTTTTTTTAATTTAGTCAAATTTATGCAAAAAATAATTTTTACAATATGCTTATGCGGCTTTTTGTCCTTATTAGCTGCTGCCGGCCCATCTCTTGAGATTACCACTATTGAGATGCAAGGCTCTTATCAATCTACACAAAGATTTCCAGGCAAGATACTGCCGTTAAATTATTCAAAACTATCTTTTGAAATCCCAGGTAAATTATCACAAGTGACGGTCGACATTGGCGATGCGGTTACAGCCAATCAAATTCTAGCTTTCTTGGACCCAGCAGAAATGCAAGCAAATTTAAATCAAGCATTGGCTAAATTTAATTTAGCCTCGCAGGCACTTACTAGATTCCAGGACCTTAAAGAGCAAGGCTTTATTTCCAACCAAGAGTTGGATAGGGTGAACTCAGAATATTTAGTGGCCAAGGCGCAAGCTGATCTTTACACCGTTAAATTAGAGCAAACAAAAATACGCGCTCCTTTCACAGGTTTTATTCAAAATAGGTTTTTAGATTCAGGCACTGTTGTCAGCCCAGGGATTCCTATTATTGAAATCATTGATTCAACAAGTGTCGAGGCGCATGTGTCGATTCCAGGCAATATCATTGATAGCTTAGAGATAGGCGATCAATACAACTTTTCTATTAACGAAGAGATATATGCTGCTACCTTAAAGCGTTTTTCTCAAATGAGCAGTCAGGGCTCAAGCAACAGACTGTGCATTTTTGAGTTTGAGACATTTATTAACCCTGGCTCTGTTTCGTATTTAGAGCTTCAGCAGACTATCAAAAAACAAGGTGCCTGGGTACCCTTACAATCACTATCCCAAGGAACCCAAGGGCTATGGAATTTATACACAGTGAGCAAAGATACCAATGGTCAATATGTGGTCTCCAAGCAGATTGTCGAATTGATTCATGTTGAGCGCAATGCTGCATTTGTCAGCGGCACAATTTCTGAGGGCGATATGGTTGCTACAGGCGGAGCCGCCAAAGTGATTGATAGCGAAATTCTTAGGGTTAAATAGCACTATGTATTTTCTGAATGTTCTGTTTGATCGACCAAGGATATTCGTTCTCTTGTTGGTTTTTATTTTCTTATCAGGCATCTTTTCTTTAAACACTGTGTCTCGACAAGAAAATCCAGAGCTTGCAGAGCGCTGGGCAAGTATCCAAACCGTATATCCTGGCGCTTCTCCTTTAAGGATGGAGACCCAAGTTCTAGAACCCTTGGAAGCTAAGTTAAGAGAGATTTATGAACTAGGAGAAATCATATCCTTTGCTCAACAGGGTTTTTCTACAACGGTCATGGAGATCAAAGATGAAGTTTCTCCAGGCCCTTCAATTGAACAGGTCTGGTCTCAAGTTCAAGATAAATTAGACCAATCCAGTTTTCTGCTGCCTCCCGGCATTAAGCCTCAACTTTTAAAGAGTAGCGGACCTCCAACCACCTTGCTATACGCATTAAGTTGGAATGGGGCAGGGGATGCGCCACTTATCTTGCTCTCTAGAGTGGCTGAAGATCTTCGCCAAACACTGGCGTTTATCGGAGGGTCAGATAGAAGTTTGGTTTTTGGGGGTGCTGATGAGGAAGTGCTGGTAGAAATAGATAATTCTAAGCTTTCAGCTCTGGGATTAAGCTTTCAAGAGATTTCACGAGTACTATCATCCTTAGATTCTAACAAACCTATTGGGCAGATTTCGCAGGGTGGGCAAGAGCTTTTAATCAAGTCCAAGGAGAATCTAACAAGTCTTGATCAAGTCTTTAATCTGCCAATCAAAGTCATGAATGAGTTTGAGATTATTCGCCTGGGAGACATTGCCACTATTTCAAAAAGTCCACGTGACCCCCCGGAAGAGCTCACTTTATATAATGGCAAGCCAGCAGTGTTAATTGAGATTAGAGGTGCATTCAATCAAAGAGTAGATTTGTATGTTGATAGTATTTCTAGCGCGGTTGAGACCTTTAAATCTGAATTGCCTGCAGAAATCAGCATCTACAAAGTCTATGATGAATCCTATTATTTTAAAGAAAAATTCAATAATTTATATTCAAGCATTATCTTTGCAACTTTAATTGTTATTGCTATTAGCTATTTTTTACTTGGCTTTAAGCCAGCCCTGATTGTTGGTTCTGTAATACCTTTAACGATCTTTTTAGTTTTGCTGGGGTGCAAATTGTTGGGTCTGCCCCTCCATCAAACTTCCATGACAGGTATTATTATTGCGCTAGGTCTGTTAATTGATAATGCCATTATCGTTGTCGAAGATTACAAATATAGGCGACGTTTAGGGCATGATTCCAAAGAGGCTGCTTTTAAAAGCGTTCATCATCTATGGATACCATTGGCAGCTGCAACGGCCACAACTGCCTTAGCATTTTTTCCTATTGCCGTCGGCAGTGGTCCCAGCTCTGAATTTGTTGGCGGAATGGCTAAGACCGTTATTTTATCGATTACATCATCACTCTTTCTGGCTGTATTTGTTGTCCCTATTCTTCTTTATTACATGGAGAATATTAAATTTTTTGATAAGGAGAAATATTCTGGAACTGGGTATTCTAATGAAAAGCTCGTAAAGAGATACAAGGAATTATTAACCTGGTCCTATGCTGTTCCAAGAAGAGCTATCATGATTGCCCTGGCTTTACCCTTACTGGGATTTCTAATGTTTCCCTTTTTAAAAGCTGATTTTTTTCCTGAGTTAGATAGAAATATGTTCAAAGTATTCATTGAGCTTCCCCAAAACTCTAACGTGAGAACAACAGAAAAAAGGGTTAAACAAATCAGAGAGTCCATCGCTCAATCAGAAGTGGCTGAAGATGATTTCTGGTTTATTGGTAGAAGATTACCAAGAATTTTATACAACGTGATAGGCGGTGATTCTGGGCTAGGAAGTAATAATTTAGCACAAGGGATTTATTTCGCCACCACCTACAAAGAGATGATGGCCTCCTTACCAGCTCTTGCAAGACGGCTAAACGAAGAGAATCCAGATTTAAAAATTATTGTAGATAAGTTTAGCTCTGGACCACCAGTTGATGCTGCAGTTGAATTAAGTATTGACGGACCAGATATGGCAATTCTTAAAATTCTTGGAAAAAAACTTGAATTAATCTTAAGGCAGGCACCAGATGTATTTTTAACTAAGAGCGAGCTGTCTTTGAGCTCAAAGAGCCTCGAGTTTAATTTTGATGAATCTGCCCTTATGCTGAACTCTGTTCCAGGTGAATATTTTTCTAATGAGCTAGCTATAGCAAGTCAGGGCCTAGAGATAGGAACAATGCTTGATGGAAATAAAGAGTTACCAATAAAAATTAGAGGCATGTCTAATAATTTTATTGAGTCCACGCAATTCCTGTCCATGCCTTCTAAGGATGGTTTTGATTACCCCTCAAGTTATGGGGCGTTTGAGGTTACCAATCAGGCAAACTTTATCTCAAGAGATGCTGGTAAGAGACAAAACGCTGTGCAAGCTTGGATTTGGCCTGGGCTCTTACCATCAGATACTGAGAATTTTATCGCAGAGAAAATTGAAAAATTTAAAGCAGAATTACCGCCCGGCTATGCCCTGGAGGTTGGAGGAGAGGCTGAAGCAAGAGGCAAGTCACAGTCAAATATTTTCTCTTCTGCAATTCTATTCTTTGTTCTCATTATTATTGCATTAGTTGCAGCCCTCAATTCTTTCAAGCAGGCAGGGTTGATTTTAAGCGTTGCGATATGGTGTACCGGCTTAGCATTCATGGGTTTAACAATTGGGCAAGCAAATTTTGGCTTCATTGGATTGGTTGGAGCCATTGGTCTGATAGGTTTATCAATCAACGATTCTATTGTTGTTCTCTCTCATATCAAAGAATCAAATGCCAACTCCCCAATAAATAAAGAGGTTTTAGTCGATGTCGTGATGCGCTCCACTCGCCACGTTATCACTACATCCGCAACAACCATTGGCGGGTTTTTGCCGCTTCTCTTGACGAGCGTATTTTTTCAACCTTTAGCCTGGGCTATGGCGGGTGGAATTATAGGCTCAGCCATTATTGCGTTATTTTATATTCCTGCTTGCTATGCTATCTCAAAAAAATTATAAAATAGACTTCTAAAGAGGAGAATCAAATGAAATTATTTATGGTCCATGTTGGCTTTTATGATGAGGAAGTGGGCGAGGGTCTTTATGAGTCTCATATTAATTTTTTTATTGCAGCAAGTAATGGGAAATCTGCAAAAAAGAAGGCTTTTAATATGGAGCAATTTAAAGCAAAGAAAATGCACATAGATGGGATCAAGGAGATTTCAGATGTTGAGGGCTATAGAGTGCTCTTAGAAAAAACCTCTCATACAAATCAATCCAAGGTATATTCTTATAATGAATCAAAAAAATTATAGTGAATTTAACTGGCTAGGATTGGAGGATTGATGAGAAGAATTGTTACAGGTCACAACGAAGCAGGCAAATCCATAGTGACAATAGATGGTCCCCCAGCTTGTTCCATTGGTGAAGATGTGGGTGGCTTATTTGAGCTCTGGAATACTGATGGCGATAGTATTAATACAACAGATGAGATTGATAGGGCTGATTCAGAAATTATTTTGTCACCCCCAGCCGGCGGAACAAAATTTAGATATTTTCAAATTAATCCGACTCCAGAAGGCATTCCATTAGAGGTTTTACAAGACGCTGCAGCCGCAGCTTTTGAGCAAGTAAGTGCTGGTCATTACAGAGTGGATACCTCCAAGCACCCGGGGATGCATAAGACAGATACTATTGATTATATTATTTTACTGAAAGGGGATGTGACACTTCTGCTGGATGAGGATGAGGTGACGCTCAAGCCACATGATGTGGTTGTTCAAAGAGGCACAAATCATGCCTGGGTTAATAATGGAAATGAGCCTGCTTTATTGATTGCAGTCTTAATTGATAGTGATTTAAGATAATCCTGTCAGGAGATATTTAAAAAAGAAGAGCAATGTTTAATATAAAACCAATTGCAGGAGCGCTAGGCGCAGAATTACATGGGGTAAATTTATGCGCGGACCTTTCTGCGGAAACTTACGCAGAAATTAGAAGGTTGTTAATTCAGCATCAGGTCATTTTTTTTCGAGACCAAGATATCAGTCCCCAGCAACACAAAGCTCTAGCTGAGTCATTTGGACCAGTTCAAACCCATCCAGCCTATGAGACAGTTCCGAATTTTCCAGAGATCACTATTCTAGAGAGTACCGCTGATAAGCCCTCTAAAATTGAAGTCTGGCATTCGGATATGACTTTCCGAAAACACCCTCCATTGGGATCCGTGCTACGTTCAAAAATTTGCCCCCCTCAAGGAGGAGACACTATGTGGTCAAGCATGACAGCTGCTTATGATGGCTTGTCTACTTCCATGCAGCAGTACCTATCTTCTCTTGAAGCTGAGCATGATTTTAGTTATGGCTTTGAAGAGAGTCTAGCTGAGCCTGGCGGTCCAGAAAGATTGGCTCAAGCTGTTAAAGATAATCCGCCAGTCACTCACCCGGTGATTCGCGTTCACCCCGAGAGTGACAAAAAAGTGATTTTTGCTAACGCTTTATTCACCACCAAAATCATTAACCTGCCAGCCAAAGAGAGCGAGGCAATTTTAAATTTTCTGTATCAGCATGTTGTGACGCCAGAATACACATGCCGCTTTCACTGGGAACCAAACTCCATAGCAATTTGGGATAATAGAAGCACCCAACATAAACCTATCAATGATTACTTTCCCGCCCATCGAGTCCTGGAGAGAGTAGCCATAGATGGAGATAAGCCTTACTAATTTTTTATAAGAAATTTTAAGATCCAGTCGATAGCTTTGGTATCTTCTGGTCTTGTTTTGATTGATTCCCAGGCTTTTAGGTATTTTTCTTCTCCCAATATATCCCTTCGCATGCTGAGTAGGTCTTTTGCATACTTCACATCAAACTCTATGTGGCCCTGAAAACTTAAAATATGATCTGCAATTGAGTACATGGCAATAGGGCAAGCAGTGCAACTTGCCAGCAATATGCTGTTATCAGGCATTTTGACTACTTGGTCTTGATGGTTATAAATAAGATTAAATTCTTGGTCGGTGTTGCTAAAGAAATTGGCATGTTGCTTAAGTTTGGCTGCATGAATCCCAACGTGCCATCCTGATTGGGCTCTTTTCACCGAGCCACCCAGCGCCTGCGCAATGAGTTGATGGCCAAAACAAATCCCAATTAATTTTTTTTGATGGCCATGAAGGGACTGAATGAATATTTTTAATTCATTAATCCAGGGCAGGCCATCATAAGCACTCACTTTACTGCCAGTAATCAAATAAGCATCACACTCATTTATTGATGCTGGGTACTCTCCAGCTTGCACTTCATAGTTACTAAGTTGCAGGTTTGGATCAGCGCGCAAGAGTACCTTGCTAAACATTGCTGGATATTGACCATACTTTGTGGCAAATTCAATCTTAATAGTATCTGTATTTAAAATTCCAATTCTCATGCAAATTACATTTCTTAAAAAAAGCCGTTATATTTCTTTTACAAAAAACCCAAGAATATTAAACGCTTTCTTACTATCCCTATCAAGTCTTTTTGCATTCCCTGTCTCTGCAGTTGGGGTAGATGAAACAATTAACAATGCCATTGCGCCATTAAGCACGGCTATTTCAAATTTTATTTTTTTTGAAATCACTGTTCTGGGAAGCGCATTACCTTTAATTGTTTTATGGCTCATTGGCGCAGCTATCTTTTTTACATGTTACTTTAACTTTATTAGCTTAAAAGGGTTCAAGCATGCCTTTCAATTATTGCGTGGAGATTTTTCTCAACCTAATACCAAAGGTGAATTAACTCATTTTCAAGCCCTGTCGACTGCTGTCTCAGGCACAGTTGGAATTGGCAATATAGCAGGCGTTGCAATTGTTATTTCTGTTGGCGGTCCCGGAGCAACATTTTGGCTAATCGTTGCAGGTTTTTTAGGCATGTCTACGAAATTTGCTGAGTGTGTTGCAGGCGTGATGTATCGTAAAATTAATCCTGATGGCAGCATCTCTGGTGGCCCGATGTATTATCTTGAAGCGGGATTAAAAGAAAGAAATCTTGGGTGGCTCGGCAAGCCAATGGGTTATTTTTATGCTGCTTCTATTGTGATTGGCTGCCTAGGCATTGGTAACATGTTTCAATCTAATCAAGCTTTTCAGCAATTCATTTTTATGACTGGGGGCGATACTAGTTTTTTTGTTGATAAAGGCTGGTTATTTGGATCTTTGTTAGCATTGATAGTTGGGCTTGTGATCATCGGTGGCATTAAAAGCATTGCTAGAGTAACCAGTAAACTGGTGCCCTTTATGACCATTGCATATGTTATTGGCGCGTTACTGGTCATTGGCTTAAATGCTGAGAAAATTCCATGGGCATTGTCTGCCATATTATCAGAAGCATTTAACCCTAGCGCTATGACTGGTGGCATGTTGGGAGTCATGATTCTTGGATTCCAGAGAGCCGCCTTTTCTAACGAAGCAGGCATTGGATCAGCTGCTATAGCTCACGCAACCGTTAAAACTTCTGAGCCAGTGACCGAGGGTTATGTGGCTCTACTTGAGCCCTTTATTGATACCGTAGTTATTTGTACTCTCACAGCATTGGTGATCTTGACGACAGTCTACGAACCTGGATTGGCAGGCAGTGGCATTCAAGGCATTGCCTTAACGTCAGAAGCTTTTGGCAGCACTATTGGTTGGTCCGTTCTGCCATTATCGTTGATTGCCATTCTCTTTGCATTCTCCACTATGCTATCTTGGTCTTATTATGGGTTAAAAGGGTGGACCTACTTGCTGGGAGAATCCAAGGGAGTGGAAATGGTGTTTAAAGTTTTCTTTTGTCTCTTTGTTGCTCTGGGCTGCATGATTAGCTTAGATGCAGTCTTAGAGTTTTCTGATGCATTGGTATTTGTGATTGCACTTCCCAATATTTTAGGCTTATATATTTTGGCCCCAGCCATCAAGAAAGAGCTCATGAGCTATCAAGCAAGATTGAGTAATGGCTCTATTGTAAATTTAAGGCAGCAGCATGATTAATGGCCACTGCGATCCTCGTTTCCTCGAGGTTAAAGACATCTTCACTCAATCAATTGAAAGCCACTACGAGGTTGGAGCTGCACTAGCCATTGAGCACAAGGGTGAACTAGTTGTAAATTTATGGGGTGGCCATAAAGATGCCGCCAGAACATCTGCTTGGGAAGAGGATACTCTTGTAAATGTTTGGTCTGTAACTAAGGGGGTTACAGCAACCTGCATTGCCAAATTAATTAATGATGGTCTATTGGATCCCAGTGAGAAAGTTTCCAAGTATTGGCCAGAATATGGTTGCAATGGAAAGGAGCATACAAAAGTCAGCGATATTTTATGCCATAGAGCAGGAATGTTTGGGTTTCAGAATGGTATTCCAGAGGCCTCATGGCAGGATTGGGAAAAGTTTACAAACCCACTTGAGCTTCAAGCTCCTATCAGAGAGCCCGGGTCTTCCCAAGGCTATCATGCATTAACTTTTGGCTGGTTGGCAGGAGAATTAGTGAGGAGGGTAGATGGTCGAACAGTTGGCAAGTACTTTAAAGAGGAAATAGCCATGCCTATGGGCATTGATTTCTATATAGGCCTTGAAGAATCTAATTTTGCAAGGTGCGCAGATATGCTGATGTTAGAGATGGATGGTGAGAATATAAAACTTCCCGGAACCTTCATACGTTTCTTACCAGATTTCTTGTTGCCGCAAAAATTACGAAATTTTAAGTCCGCAATTACCGGAGGCGATTTTCTTACAGCCTTTCAAACTAGGCCGAGTGATGGGGCGGATTATCAGAGTAATTACCCCAACACTCCTGATTGGAGAAAGGCAGAGGTGCCCTCTGCAAATGGCCATGGTTCAGCTAAAGCTCTAGCCAAGCTATATGGCATTTTAAGCAATGGTTGTTCAAGAGACGGAATCTCAATCATGCGCCCAGAAATACTTGATCGCTCGATTACTCCTTATTCATCAGGCCCAGATACTGTGTTATTTGGTTCAGATATTCAATTTGGTTTAGGCTTTGAGTTGGCTCATGGCATTGCTTCTATGTCTTCGTTATCACCAACATTTGTGAATAAAATGTTTGGCCATGCTGGGGTCGGGGGAGCTGTAGCTTTCGGTGATCCAGACTTGGGCGTGGGCTATGCATTCACATGCAATAAACAGCACGAAACTAAAAATCTTTATAAGACCAACAACCAATTAGTCGATAAGTTATATTCTATTATGTCGGTTAGCTGAGCGCTGGGGACGGAGCATTTCTAGAAAAGAAATTTCTATTTTTTACAGGCTCTTCGTTTTGTAATACATCCTTGTTTGCATCCATCACAGCATCGATATCATCCATAAGTTCAAAATATCCGAGCTCTTGATAGCAGTCTCTTGCCACCTTTAATGCCCTCATAGTTTCTGCGGTATTTGGGATATTTTCAATTACATATTTCGCTCTTCTAAGCGCCGCAACGTATGCCTTTCTTTTCATGTAGTAGTCCGCTGCACCAAGCTCGTTTTTTGCAATGAGACTTCTGAGATAAATAAGTCTTTGGGAGGCGTAAGGAGCATATTGACTTGCCGGAAAACGAGTCAAGAACTCTGATAGCTCACTAAATGATTGCTTGGCTCCAGAAATATCTCTGTTAGAGAGATCAGATTTAAACATTCTTGCAAAGAGCCCCTTGTCTCTAGTATAGCTAGCGAGGCCTCTCATAAAGTAGGCATAGTCGATGTTTGGATGTCGAGGGTTCAATCGAATAAATTTTTCAGCTGCCTCGTGTGATGCTTCATCTTCACCATTCATAAAATATGCATAAATCAACTCAGATTGCGCTTGCTCCGCATAACGCCCAAAGGGATATCTTGCTTCAATTGCTTCCAGTGATTCTATTGCAGAAAAAAAGTTATTTGCCTTCATGCGCCTTTGAGCAAGATCATAGTAAATCTTTTCAGGCTTCTCAATTTCCGGGCCATCAGAATTGCAGCTGGTTAAAAATAAGAGTGGGAGCACCAATGTACAAACCGCAAAGGCCCTAAGATTTTTTTTCATTATTTTCATCCATGGTATTTTACATTTATTAACAGATTTAGGTTAATTACAGTACATTAGATTAAAAGAACCCAAGAAAGTTTCCAATGACTCAGTTAACTCAGACAATCAGTATAGATTTTCATAATTCCAGGCTAGACCAGGCCGCAACTTCTTTGTTCGCAGATTACTCGCGCAGCCAAATTCAAAGATGGATAGAATCAGGAAATTTGCTGGTTAATGGCGAGATCTTAAGGGCAAAAGATAAAATACAGGAAGGGGATGAGCTCATTTTGGAGCCTATCTTGGAAAATCGAGTCTCATGGGAGGCTGAGGATATTGCTCTTAATGTGCATCATGAAGAAGAGAATTTTCTTATTATTAATAAGCCGCCGGGTCTAGTCATGCATCCAGGCGCAGGTTGCAATAATGGCACTCTCGCCAATGCGTTGGCCTTTCATTACCCCCAATTAATAAAGCTACCTAGATGCGGCATCGTTCATCGCTTGGATAAGGATACTTCGGGCCTTCTTGTGATCGCAAAAACTGAAAAATTTAGAAGTTTCTTTGTAGATAAATTACAAAATAGAGAAGTTTTCAAGCAATATGAAGCGCTGGTTGTTGGCCAAGTCATAGGAAGCTTTTCTATTGATCTTGCTATCGAGCGAGACCCGCGCAATAGGATCAAAATGCGAACTACGGACTTTGGCAGGGATGCCTTGTCCCATGTTTCGTTGATTAAATTTTATAATGGCTACTCTCATATTGCGGTTGAGATAGAAACTGGCCGAACCCATCAAATCCGAGTGCATCTTAGTCACCATAGATTGCCAATAATTGGGGACAGAGTTTATAACCCGCGTAATTTAATTGCAAAAGACACCAATAAGGAAGTCATGCCTTTGATTCAGCATTTTCCTCGGCAAGCCTTGCATGCGTCTCAAATTGGATTTGAATCAATTGATACTGGGGAGCAAGTACAATTTGAGTGCCCTCATCCTGAGGATATGAAGTCTCTGATTGGCTCTCTTGCAACACTTTAATACCTTGCAAAGTCTATGAAGACCTTGTTTTTCATTGTAATTAATGTATAAAACTCATTAGTTTTCAGTAAAAATACTCAACCCATGAAACTGTCTGGTGGAGATCTCCTAATGCGTGCCCTCAAAGATGAGGGTGTGAAAATAATTTTCGGTTACCCGGGCGGTGCTGCGCTTCATATTTATGATGCAATTTTTAGACAAAAAGCACTTCAGCATATTTTAGTTCGTCATGAGCAAGGGGCCACACACGCTGCTGATGGATACTCTCGCGCAACTGGCAAGCCTGGCGTTGCACTTGTAACCTCTGGTCCAGGCGCTACCAATGCCATTACCGGCCTCGCAACCGCTTACATGGATTCAATTCCTTTAATAGTTATTTCTGGGCAAGTGCAGAGCCACCTTATTGGCACAGATTCATTCCAAGAAACTGACATGATCGGTATTTCTAGGCCAATAGTTAAACATAGTTTTATGGTGCAAGATGCTGAAGATATTCCACAAATTATTCAAGAGGCATTTTATATAGCAACCTCGGGAAGACCTGGGCCTGTAGTAATCGATATCCCAAAGGATAAAACTGATCCCTCTAAGCTATATCAATACAAGAGGATGAAGCAAGTCACCCTTCGCTCATATCAACCAAGAGTTTTACCTCACCCCGGTCAAATAAAAAAAGCATCCAAAAATCTTTTATCAGCTGAGCGACCAGTAATTTATGCTGGCGGCGGCGTGATTCTTGGTGATGCGCATAAAGAACTAATCGCCTTAAATAAAATTTTAAAGGCACCAGTGACTAATACCTTGATGGGTTTAGGCGCGTATCCAGCATCTGATAAGCACTTTATGGGCATGCTTGGGATGCATGGAACCTACCAAGCAAATATGGCCATGCATAATGCAGATGTAATTTTAGCCGTTGGGGCTAGGTTTGATGATCGGATTACCAATACCCCATCCCTGTTTGCACCGAAAGCACTCATCATTCATATTGACGTAGACCCAGCTTCCATCTCCAAAATTATTAATGCCGATATCCCCATTGTTGGCCAGGTCAAAGAATCTTTGGCTGCACTCACAAAAGAAATTAAACGTTCGAAGTTAAAAATTGATTCAGATGCCTTGGACTCATGGAGTACGCAAATTTCTTTGTGGAGGAAAAAACATGGATTAAATCATGGGCTGTATCTGCAAAAAACAAAATCTAAAATGATTATTCCTCAGGTTGTTGTGCAGGAGCTTTATCACGCCACCAAAGGCAATGCTTATGTCACATCTGATGTTGGACAACATCAAATGTTTGTTGCTCAGTATTATCATTTTAATAAACCTAGACGATGGATTACCTCAGGAGGTCTAGGCACCATGGGCTTCGGGCTGCCTGCTGCAATGGGTGTGAAGCTTGCATACCCAAAACAAGAAGTGGTGTGTGTAACCGGCGAAGGCAGCATTCAAATGTGTATTCAGGAACTGTCGACCTGCCTGCAATATAACCTCCCCATTAAAATTATTAATATAAACAACGAAGCATTGGGCATGGTGAGGCAATGGCAAGATATGAATTATGGTGGAAGGTATTCTGCAAGCACATACGCTGACTCTCTTCCTGATTTTGTCAAGCTAGCTGAATCTTATGGGCATGTTGGTATGAAGGTAACAAAGAAATCTGAGTTGCGAAAAACACTTGATAAGGCATTTGCTATGACAGATAGATTGGTTTTTATAGATATATATGTAGATCCCAATGAACATGTTTACCCTATGCTGGTAGCGCCTAATGGCAGTTTGCAAGATATGTGGGTTACTAAGAATACAAAAGCATGAAAAGAATCATATCAATTTTAATTGAAAATAAGCCTGGAGCACTCGCACGAGTGGTGGGCTTATTTCATCAGCGGGGATACAACATTGAGAGCCTGAATGTAGCACCGGTATTTGATGGCACTTATTCTAGAATGTCAGTAACTACAAGAGGCTCAGAGAATGATGTAGAGCAAATCACTAAACAGATTAATAAAATTATTGATGTTATCAAGGTCGCAGATTTAACCGAAGGAGAACATCATGAATATGAGTTCATTTTGATTAAATTTAATACATTGAAGCTTGCTACCAAGATTCAGAAAATACTGAAACCCTTGGGTGGTAAAGTGCTAGAAAAAAATACTAAAGTTATCGTCATGTCTGCTTTAGGCTCCTCTTCAGATGTTGAGGCAGCCATTAAGGCAATTGGCAAAGGTCATTTATTAGAGGTTGTAAGATCAGGCAGTCTTGGCTTACATGACGGGGAAAAGGTTTTAACAATATAGGAGCAAAGGAATGAAAATTTTTTATGACGAGGATGCAAATCTTGAAATTATTCAGAGTCTAAAGGTAACCATTATTGGTTATGGCTCTCAAGGACACGCACACGCTAATAATTTAAAAGATTCTGGTGTTGATGTAACAGTAGGGCTCAGAAAGGATTCTTCTTCCTGGAAGAAAGCAGAAGAAGTAGGTCTAAAGGTGGCGCCTGTGACAGAAGCAGTTGATGGCGCAGACTTGGTCATGATTCTTGCCCCTGATGAATTTCAACAAGCAATTTTTGAATCTCAGATTCAGCCAAACCTAAAACCTAACGCAGTCTTAGCATTTGCACATGGATTTAACGTGCATTTTCAAAAAATAATTCCAAGCGAGGATACTTCTGTAATTATGATAGCTCCTAAAGGCCCCGGGCACACAGTGAGAAGTACGTATGTGAATGGTGGGGGAGTACCATCTTTAATTGCGATTTTTCAGGATGGAGCAAGCTCGTCCGCGCATTCTGCACAAGATATTGCCCTTTCATACGCCAAGGCAAATGGTGGCACGAGAGCCGGAGTTTTAGAAACTACATTTAAAGAAGAGACTGAGACAGATTTGTTTGGTGAGCAGGCTGTTCTGTGTGGCGGAATAACAGAACTTATTAAGGCTGGATATGAAACGCTTGTAGAGGGTGGTTATAGCCCTGAGATGGCATACTTTGAATGTCTACATGAAACAAAGCTCATCGTTGATTTAATTCATGAAGGCGGAATCGCAAATATGCATTACTCTATTTCAAATACTGCTGAATTTGGTGATTATGTCAGTGGACCAAAAGTTATCACCGCTGATACCAAAGTGGCGATGAAGGGAATTTTATCTCGAATTCAATCAGGGGAATTTGCAGATAATTTCCTAAATGATTGTCGCCAGAGTAATGATGGATCGGGCGGGCCAATCATGAAAGAAAGGCGCAAGAATACTGCTTCACACTCCATTGAGAAGGTTGGATCCGAGCTACGCTCCAAGATGAAGTTTCTTAACTCTGAAAGACTTGTCAATAAAGATAAAAATTAGTTACAAAATCGTTGATATTTAGATTTAAGGGTATACAATTCTTCGTTCCGGCCTAGAGCCGGCAAGTTCTTTTAACATATTTGGTTACTCGTGTGGGTGTTCGAAATACGAGATTTAAATATTTTTCGTTACTTTTAATATTTTATAAAAGTAACATAACATGATTATAATTGAAGAGTTTGATCATGGCTCAGATTGAACGCTGGCGGTAGGCTTAACACATGCAAGTCGTGCGAGAAAGTATCTTCGGATATGATTAGAGCGGCGGACGGGTGAGTAACGCGTAGGAATCTACCTAGTAGAAGGGGATAGCCCGAGGAAACTCGGATTAATACCGTATACCTCCTCCGGGAGAAAGAAGGCCTCTCTTTGAAGCTTTCGCTACTAGATGAGCCTGCGTAAGATTAGCTTGTTGGTGAGGTAAAGGCTCACCAAGGCTACGATCTTTAGCGGGTCTGAGAGGACGATCCGCCAC
>Ga0307986_10000207_pt1 | contig 44252 bp, 36 predicted proteins | sample EllFjometageno82_FD_203170 | JGI IMG/M metagenome (GOLD analysis project Ga0307986, IMG submission 203170) | Marine microbial communities from Ellis Fjord, Antarctic Ocean - #82 | ecosystem: Environmental > Aquatic > Marine > Unclassified | place: Southern Ocean | collected 2014-10-09 | reverse complement strand
AAATGATGTCACTGTTATCTTGGGAACAGCTGCTATTGCTGCAGGTCTAGAAGTGGATCATATTACCTTGGCAGATCCAGCAGTTAAAGTTTCTTTTAAATTTCGGATTCCTCTCGCTGCTAACCAAGTGTTTACAAAGACAGGCAAACCACTGGGAATGCAGGTAAGATACACTACAGCAAGTGGTGAAATAGACGCTTTTGAAGCAGCGGTGCATATTAAAAACAAATAAACGTGTTGAGTTTTACTATGTTAACACGTTATAGTAAGTTTTTTAATAACTGAGATATAACAACTATGAGCGATGTACTCACCAAAGAGCAATTTATTAGGGTGCTGCCTAAAAAACTAAATCATGCTATTAGCGATTCTGTAATAGATCAGATAAATCAGATCACTGCAGACCCTATTATAAAAGAGAGTTTTAGGGAAAACATTCTTAGTTACACAAATGTAATGAAAGACGGCAAGTTCAAAATACAACAGTATATTGATGCGGTCAGATATGTTAGCCATAAATTGTTTGGGTCATCCAATGTTGAAGCTTATACAAAGACCTTCCCAGATAGATATCAACGATTTTTAAATCAGGCAACGTCCCAAAAAGACATTGCTAGTTATGTGGCGTCTTACAATAAGACTAAGTTGGTCAATCTTATATTTGAGCAGACGCTTGTACCTACCCATATTCTTAATGCGGATATGTATCAGAAAGCGTTGAATGCACAAGCAGAGCTTATGATGACATCCAACAGCGATAAAGTAAGATCTGATGCTGCTAACAGTTTGTTAACTCATCTGAGAATGCCTGAAGCCAATAAGATTGAATTAGACATATCTGTTAAAGAAGATAAGTCCATTACTGAGCTGCGTAACTCCACATTAGAGTTAGTGAAAACTCAAAGAGCTATGATTGTTGATGGAACAATGAATGCAAGAGAAGTAGCACACAGTAAGTTGCTAATAGCTGAAGACGACAGTATTCTAGACGCGGAGTACAATGATGTTAGCAACTGATATCGATAGTACTCTTGAGATTAAAACAGTAGAGCACTACGTCAATGATATTGTTTACGGTGCAGATGAGAAATATATTCCTGGTGATTTTGCCTTAGAATTTATTAACTTTATAAAACTTGTTAACGGCGCCACTGGTGAAGAGAACCTAACGCCTGTGCTACACTTTAGAATGTTGGATCAGATAGCAGGGCAAAAGAAAAACATTGTAAACATGCTTTTCCGGGGAGCAGCTAAAACAACACTATTAGGTGAGTACCTATTCTTATATCTAGGGGTATATGGCGGGCTTCCAGATTTTGGTGATATAGACTTAGCACTATATGTCTCAGATAGTATTGAGAACGGTGTGAAGAATATGCGGAAAAACCTTGAGTTCCGCTATGAGAACAGTGAATTCCTTAAAGAGTACATTCCTTACACACGATTCACAGATGTGCGGTGGGAATTTAGAAACAAATCAGGTAATACCTTTGTAGTTAAGGGATACGGCGCTAAGACAGGTGTTCGTGGATCCAAAGAAATGGGTAAGCGACCTGTATTGGCTATATTAGATGATTTGGTTTCAGATGAAGATGCTCGTTCTGCAACAATTATATCTTCGATTGAAGACACAGTCTACAAAGCTATCGATTATGCGCTACATCCTACAAAATCTAAAGTGATTTGGTCGGGCACACCCTTTAATTCAAAGGATCCTTTGTATAAAGCAGTAGAATCTGGTGCTTGGCACGTAAATGTATACCCGGTGTGTGAGAGATTTCCGTGCTCCGAGGAAGAATTCCGAGGGGCATGGGAAGATCGATTCACTTATACATATGTGAAAGAAAAATATGACAAAGCTTCACGCGCAGGTAAAATTGACACATTTAACCAAGAGCTTATGTTGCGTATTATGTCTGATGAGGATAGACTTATTAGAGACTCAGATATAACTTGGTATGACAGAAAGTCTGTATTAGACTTTAAAGGAAGATTCAATTTTTATATTACTACTGACTTTGCTACTAGTGAGAGAACATCAGCTGACTTTAGCGTTATATCCGTATGGGCATACAACAATGTTGGCGACTGGTTATGGGTTGATGGTATCTGTGAGAAACAACTTATGGATAAAAATGTAGATGACCTATTTAGACTAGCTCAGAAGTACAAGCCACAACAAGTAGCAATAGAGGTAACTGGACAGCAGGGAGGATTTGTCTCTTGGATCCAAAGAGAACAATTAGTCAGAAACCAGTATTTCACTATGGCTTCTGAAAATAATAATGGTAAACCCGGCATTAGGCCAAATACAAATAAAATGGTACGCTTTAATATTATGCTTCCAATGTTCAAACTAAATAAGATATTTTTTCCTGAGCAACGTAAAGATAGCCCAGAAATGGTAGAGTGTATTAACGAACTTTCTCTCGCAGCTAAGGGTGGATTTAAAAGTAAGCACGATGATTTCATTGACACAATTTCAATGTTATCAAGCCTGTCTCCGTGGAAACCCTCTGAGTATGGGGAGATGGTTAGAGGGGATACTTCTGGCCTATGGGAGATGGATGAAGAAGAAGAAGGTAAAAATGATTTGGCTTCTTATATCGTTTAAGGTACTAATTAACAGACAGAAAACACACAGAGGACAAGTTTATGCTACTTTCAGAAATATTTGACCAACTAACTCATGGGGAGCTTTCACAACTATCCATTGGTGGTGCAGCAAACGGGTCGATAGAGCAAAAAGACTATCCGATTGTAATATCCCATATAAATATGGCTTTAACAGAGCTGTATAAAAGGTTTCCAATTAAGATTAGGGAAATCCAAATACAAGAATATGATAGCATAGGAATATACTATTTAGACTCTAAATACTCCACAATCACGGGTACGGCTGCTACGAAGTATCTTATAGATAGTGTTGCATTTCCTTTCCAGGATGATGTGCTTAAGATTACAACTGTTTATGATGAGTTGGGTGTTGAACTCCCATTCAATAATATAAACGAGACTACCTCAATAAACACTCGTGATTATAATTCCTTTGAAGTGTCTAACCCTGATAGTACGAAAGCACTCACTGTAGAGTATAGAGCTAACCATGTAATAATTGACCCCACAGAATTAGATGCAACTACTGTTGATGTAGTATTGCCTCGAAGCTTACTAGAAGCTTTACTCAATTACGTTGCTTTTAGAGCATATGCTGCTAATCCACCTATTGATGGGCAAGACCGCTCTGGCAATTACCTGCAGAAATTTGAAGCAAGCATCGCAAGAATAAGTCTTCTCGATTTAGTAAATGACAGTGAAAAGTTTAACATAAAGTTGGATAATAATGGATGGCCTTAAAAAATCCGCAGACGTCTAATGTAGGCGGCGTACAGATACATGTTGACAGTGCATATGACAACATAAAACTTGTAGCAGATAATATTACAGAGTTACTGGCCTTAGAAACTTATTTCAAAGAGATGAATGGGATCTATTTAGGTACGGCTACAGCTAATCCTACAGTGCGTGGAGATTCGTCAGCACTTCAAAATGGAGATCACTATTACAATACAAGCTCTAAGCTACTCTATAAATATATTAGCGGCTCTTGGGTCTATAACACTGTGTTCTATAATGAAGCAGATCTTAATGCCGCTGTCGGCACAGGCCCATTCAATATATGGCTCGCTTATGCTGATAATATATCAGGAACTGGGATAAGCACCTTACCTTCGGGCAAAGAGTTTATTGGGTTTGCTGGTGGAAAGACTACTTCAACAGTAGATACTAGTGATCCTAGTGTTTTTACATGGACAGATTTTAAAGGCGATACTGGCGCAGCAGGTAGTCAAGGGACTCAAGGGACAACCGGCACTACAGGTAATACTGGCACGACCGGAACTACTGGAACAACAGGTGCAACAGGAGCATTAGTGGTAGAAGCCCCACTTACACCTGGCAATGTAACAGTCAATGTTACTTCATCATATGTATTAGCTTCTTGGAGTCCCCCAGGATATACAGGCCATGATTACACAAAGGTTTACCGAGCATCTTGGGATGGGACAGCCTCTGTTCCATCATCAGGAACATATTTAAAGAGTGCAAGAGGTGACATGGTTGACGGCTCAGTAGCAGCCAACTCATATTACTATTATTGGTTTTCTCATGTAAATGTTAATGGTGTGGAGTCTGGATTACATGCTGCAGGCGGAATACAAGCACAAACACTAGTAGCCTTATCAAGCCAAACTGGGTGGGTTTCCACTGATAATTTAGATTCCACCTTAACAACTAAAATGGGACTAGTTGCAACTACTGCTTCAGCTCTATCTGTTTTAACAGGCAATCATAGTACTGTTAGTTCAAACCTAACTACACTTACCAATAACCATAATGCACTTAATACAAATTACACAACCTTAAATAATGCATATACTGCTACAGCTTTAGTTGTAGGCAATAACGCTGCGGGTTTGGTAATGTCAGTTGATGCTCAGGGAGCACACACTTTTTTCAAAACCAATGTGAATGGGCACATAGCCGGGTTTGGGCTGTCTAATACAGCGGCAGCTTCGACAGCCTCAGATGGCTCAAAACCTTCATCAGCTGTATCCCAATTTGCTGTGTTAGCTGATGAATTCGTTATAGCAAATCCAGCCTCTTCTAGTGTCTCAGCCGCAAATATTCCTTTTCGAATATCTAGTGGAACCACCTATATAAAAGAGGCTTTTATTGAATCATTAACAGCAGCTAAAATATCTGCAGGTACAATAGCTACTCAAAACATCCTTATTGGAAGCAGCAACTTCGATATCAGTGGGGCCAAGTATGGTGCTGGTAAAGGGGCCTTAATTATTAATAATGGTACTCGTGATATTTTAAAGTTGGGTTACTTAAGTAGTTCTCTCGTAGGGCTTGAAATAGTAGATGATGCAGGAGCTACAATATTTAAGTCTGGTACAACTGTCGCTGCACATCTCCAAAACTCTGGCACTACTCCAGCAGACATTGGTTACACAGGTGCCTTAGACGCAAATAAAACCTTAAATACAAACGAACTGACTGATGGGGCCAACTTAGGGGGCACAGCTGCAATCGCAGGTGTGACTGGCGCAGGTGCTCTTGCTGAAATAGATTCAATTACTGTAGCTAATGCTGGAACATATATAGCAAGTGCCGCAATTACAGAAGCAATGATTGGTACACTAAGTGCAGCTAAAATAACTACCGGGACTCTGGCTGCTGGAAGAATAAATGCAGCAAGCCTTGCAGCCGATCTAATAACAGTAGATCACTTAGCAGCAAACTCAATTACACTTGCTAATAATGCGCTTGCGACAGGAGCGGTTGCCACAGCAAAGGTAGCAGATAATGCTATTACTGAAATTAAAACGTCATACACTGCGTCTGCAACACTTCCTACTAGTAAAGCAATGACCCAAACAAACACAATAACTTTTTCTTCTGTTGATGATTTTGACAGCATAGTGTTAATGTATTCTGGGCAAATGACCACAGGAACAGGAAACAAAGAAAAAATAGAGGCCCAGTTTCAAAAAGCGGGAACACAGGTTTCTAGTGGGGAATCAGAAATCAACACAGGAGTTTTAGGGGATATAGATGTAGGGGGGCCTATGGCTTCCATGTCTTTTACTGATGCTTCCCCAGGAACTGGATCTAAGGTATATACTGTAAATGCACGAGTCAGCAGTGCTTCTCCAACTCAAACAGTAGTTATGTATTACAATCACTTTACTGCTATAGGGGTAAAAAAATAATGAGAGCTGTTTTATACAACAAAACAACAGGGCAAGTTACAGGGACGTTGACTACATCGGCCAAGTCTTTTGAAGAGGTGGACTCAACAGAAGACACAAACATAGGGCTTTTTGTAGGTGAGACAGCGGGATATCAAAATTATGTAGATGTTACAAGCAACCCAGTAACTTTAGAAACCAAAGCAACGCTTGGTGCTGATTTTGATGCTATTACACTAACAGCTGCGGGAGATGGGTATATTACTTTAGCTACACTACCTATTCCGTGCACAGTATATGTAGATGGCGTTACAACAGTAGTTAATGATGGTAGTTTTGAGTTTGACGCGGATACAGTTGGAGAATATAAAATTGTCGTAGATGAGCCAACTTTTACAAGAAAAGAATGGATTATAAATGCCAACTAGATTTACAGGAACAAGATCTGAAACAGAAGCCGAACGATACGCCCACAAAAAACATATTGTTTTAGGTTTATCAGCAGCTGAGATAGACTCCTATGTTGACACAAATGTGTCGACACTAGAGGAAGCGAAAACAGTACTTAAATTAATGATTAAATTAATTAAAGCAAACGCGCAGTAATTACATATGGAAATTTTTAGCCTAATACGTGATCTGGGACTCCCAATAGCAAGTGGCTTAGTTATGGGTTATTTCATATTTTTAGTTATGAAGCAATTAATGTCTGGCTTAGTTAGTGAAATACAAACAGTGCAAGCTATCTCTAAAATGCTAATCACACGGGCTAGTATTATGAATAATGATATGATTCGTATAGACGTCAGTATATCTTCTGCGCTAAGATTACCAGTAGACTTAGGTAGAATTGCTAGAGCTGAAAACTTTGTAGAAGATGGCAAGATAGACGCAAGGCGTGATTAATGGATATTGTAAAACTAGTTTCTGAATTTGGCTTCCCGGTTGTCATGGCGGGTGGGTTGGGTTACTTCGTATACTTTGTATGGCAGACTATTACTAATGTGATAGACCCTGCAGTACAGGATATGAAAGTCACTATCATTAGACTTACAGATCAACTTAGGTTATTAGATCAAGATATGATACGCTTACAAGAGAAGCTTAATACTGCTTTGCAAATACAGGAGCAACACAAAGATGATATATAATATGATAAGAGACATTCTTCTGACCATTGTCATACTTGGTGGGATAGCTTATGGTGTAGACGAAGCCTTCGCAGACAAAATGACGCACAAGTTTAAGTCCCCTTCCTTTAGTGGTGTGAACACTTCTAGCCACTATTTGACTATTGAGAACCAAGAGCACACTAGAGTTATGACAATTAAAGAAGAAGTGCAAGCACTGGTAGATGAAATAGCGAGGGACAAAGACAATACAACATTGGCTCGTTTCGTCCGTAATCTAGAAAGCCGTGTTTATGCACAGCTGTCAAGACAAATGGTAGATAACCTTTTTGGGGAAAGCCCAAGTACATCAGGCACCATAGAGCTTGAAGGTAACACCATCTCTTACAGCAGTGATGGTGAATTTATAACATTAACGGTGGTTGACTCAGATGGAACTACGACTGACATTTCTCTGCCTATCGGCTCTTTTACTTTCTAGTTGTGTTGCTTTTGATCAGCTTGATGATACGTACGAACAGAGACACAAAGCAGGCAGTACAGTAAAAGTCGATGAGCTACATTTAAAAGAATTAACTAACGCTCCCGCGCCAACGGTGAGGCCGGTGGTTGCGGTTTATAGCTCCTCATTTACAGACCAAACTGGCCAACGGGCCAGTAACTCACAATTTGCATTGTTTAGCTCTGCAGTCACGCAAGACCCTGGAGCTTTGCTAGTAAGAGCGCTAAAGCACGCCAGTAATGGTAAGTTTTTCAGAGTAGTAGAAAGGGCTGGTCTTGATAATCTTACAAAAGAACGACAATTAATTCGTTCTGCTCGTGAGCAATTTAAAGAAACAACTAACCCATTACAGCCATTACTTTTTGCAGGCGTATTGATAGAGGGAGCAGTTATAGCATATGAAACCAATTTGACTACTGGAGGAATTGGTGCTAGGTATTTAGGTATAGGAAAAAGTGTTGAGTATCGTGAAGACAACGTAACCGTCTCTTTAAGATTGGTATCCGTTGCAACTGGCGAGATCCTAATAGAAGCATTAACCCATAAGACCGTGTTTAGTTATGGTCAATCAGAGGATGTATTTATATTCTTGGAAGCGGGAACTGAATTGCTTGAAATAGAGAATGGTAATTCTCGTAACGAATCAGTAACCGTAAGTTTGATGATGGCAATAGAAGGCGCTGTCCTAGAACTTATCAATATAGGGTACGAAAGGAGCTTCTGGAAACATGATAAAAAAATTAATTAGTGTTATATTCTTATTAACATTGGCTAGTGCCGCATATGCTCAAGATAATGAAATATATGTGGATCAATCTGGTGCAACTGCAAATATAGATTTTGAACAACTTGGTACAGGGAACCTTATTACAGGGCTTTCTGGAATATCAGGAACACCCACAGCGTTAGACCTTGACGGATCATCTATGACGTTAGATATTAATATGATTGGCTCTACCAATAAGTTTCTCGGTGATATGTGGGCAGATACTTTTACTGGATTGTACAGCTTCACAGGCAGCACAAATACATTTACAGTACAGATTGACCCAACTAACACCTATGGTGCTGACAGCAGCAACCAAAACGTGCAGGTTATAGGCAGTAGTAATACATTTGTCTTGAATCAAGCAACCTCTGCCTTGGCAGACAGCTTAGACCTTGACTGGTTAGTGCAGGGATCAAATAATACAGTTACAGCAAACATTGATATTGATAACGCCACAAACTTCCTAGACATAGATGGCTCCGACAATACTGTTACCTATGATGGTGACGGTGTTACCGCAAGTGCAGGTGGATACTTCTATTTAGACCACACTGGTGGCAGCAGGACTTTCAATGTCCAACAACAGAGTACATTAAATAATGACTGGGTTAAGATTAATTCTACTGGCTCTAATGGTACTGTCTGTGTCATTCAGAACGACCAAGGCACAGCAGTCGGTTGTTAATATTGGTGGGGTATCTGAGTTAAACGGTACGGCGCGTATATTAAGAGGTAGGCCTTACGATGCTGAGTTGGACTTTGCCATACAAAGTAATGATGAGGCTGTCACTACCAATGGTAGGATGGCTATTACATTTCTAGATGATAGTACTGTTCAGTTAACAGAGCACTCTCAACTGTATATAGACGAATACATATATGATCCTGATCCAACTAAATCTAAGATGGCTCTTACGTTTGGGTTAGGTACTGCTAGGTTTATAACAGGTAAGCTTAATAGAATATCAAAGCAGAACATTAAACTAAGAACACCTACAGCTAATATTGCTATACGAGGAACAGACTTCACTGCGACAGTAGATGAACTAGGGAGAAGCCTTATTATTCTTTTACCTGATGAGTTTGGTCTCTCAAGTGGGGAGATTGAAGTTGTAACTGCAATGGGCAGTGTCCTCTTAAGCAAACCTTTTGAAGCTACTACAGTATCTGTATTTGAATCAGCCCCTAGTAAGCCTGTTATTCTAGATCTTACCTTAGATGGAATAGATAATATGTTAATCGTTTCTCCTCCTAAAGAAGCCGTAGAGCTAATAGAAGAGCGAAGTGCGCAGGCTGCTAATATCCTTGATTTTAATGGTTTGGATATGGATGTCCTAGCAGAAGACTTTTTAGGTGAGGATGAATTGGAGTTCACAGAGTTAGACATTGACTATCTTGATGGTAACTTCCTGGAAGACTTGCTTAACGTGCTCGATGCCCTTGCAGTTACTAAGCAGGAGGATGGGTTAGCCAGCTCAGGTGCTGTTAAAATTACAGGCACTGCTTTTGGGCAAGATAAAGATACACAAGTTACTTCATTCATAAATGGTGAAACACTAAGTATACAACGGAGTGTCAGTAACTTTGCGCAAATAGATGTTGACAAAACAGGAGGCTATACTGTTATATTCACCCAAGACGGTGTAACCAGAGCTATCACCATTAATGGTGGTGGCACTAGCACAATAACAATGAGTCAGGGGGGCTAATGATAGGCTTGGCTTGCGGTGTAGCGCTGTCACTGCATGTAAATTTAATGGATAGGGATTATAATAGTGTACACCCTTACTGCCAATATGAATCCGAAAAAAATTACATCGTTGGAGCATATTATAATTCTGTATACAGACCTAGTTATTTTGTAGGATACAAATGGCACTTAAATGATGACACCTCAATAGATTATGTATTAGTACATGGTTATAAACAATACCCAATACTTCCGATAATTAAATTAAATTACAAATATACATTTGTTATGCCTGCAGTAGACAATGACCAAGTTGGTATTGTTGTAGGTCTGGACTTCCAATTTTGAATAATAAGTAATAGAAGCTAATGAAAAAATATATAATTCTCATACTGATAGTTTTAAGTATACCGATAATAATGCAGAGCATTCCTACCGAAGTACTAAAGCTCAGAACTTTTGACGCATTAGTTCAAACTCCCGCAAGTAGCGGAAATTTCATAGTCCTGAATATTACAGAAGATGATGTAGAACGAGAAGGAGGCTATCCATTCCCTCGTTACAGACTGGCTGAAATACACAAGAGCATTATGGAAAAGGGTGCGTTAGGGATTGGTTGGGTTATCTCATTTCCACAAGCAGATAGGTTGGGTGGGGACGTAGAATTTGCAAGAGAATTAATTACTAGTTCAAGTGTTATTGCGATGTTTGAGAATGGTAAAGGGATATATCCTACTCCGACAGGTACAGTTGTTAAGGGCGATAACATAGGAGGGGTATTTACTACAGGTGTTAAGTCTAATATAGAGATCTTAGCCTCTAGTGCTCTTGAAGGTATTGCAATTGCTCCAACTGAGGTTGACAATCTAGTGCGGCGGATCCCCTTACTACTCAGAACACCCGATGGATGGATTGCCTCATTTGGAACACAAGTTCTAAAAGCGATAACCGGGTCACGAAGCTATATAATAACTACAAATGAAAACGGTATTCAAGAGATAGCAGTTCGGGGTTTACCTCCTGTTAAGACCGACAGCTTAGGACGCAAATGGGTCAGTTGGGTTAAGCCAGAAGTAACTACATTGCAGGAAATGAATGTACAAGATAAGTATATATTTATAGGTGTAACAGCAAACGGCGTTATGCCTCAAATTGCAACACCTGCTGGATTGCTAGAACCTCATTATATCCAAGCTGCATTAGCGGAATCTATGTTGATACAAAATAGTCCATATATTCCTGATTATGCTACAGCTCTTGAGCTAGGTATATTTGTTGTATCTGTAACACTTGTGTGGATGACATTACATATACTAGGCATAACATGGGGGCTTCTATCAGCAGGGGCTGTTATGTCTTTAACAAGCTACTTGGGCATACTGATGATACAACAAGGTTTGTTAATCGATGTATCTTGGGCAGTGATTAGTCAGTTTATCACCGCAACAATCGCTTTCTATCTTAGGTTTAGAGAGCAATATAAACTAAGGCAGCAGATTAAGAAACAGTTTGAGCATTACTTAGATCCCCGGCAAGTGAAACAATTACAAGATAAGCCAGAGCTGTTAGTTCTAGGTGGCGAGAAGAGGTATGCCACCTTTTTATTCACAGATGTGCGTGGATTCACTAGTATGTCAGAGTCTTTACCACCAGAACAAGTGACTTATATAATGAATAAAGCTTTGACAGCGCAACAATATGCTGTGCAAAGTAATGGAGGTATGGTAGACAAGTATATTGGTGATGCTATGATGGCTATCTTTAATGCTCCCTTGGATCAAGAGGATCATGAAGAGTTAGCAGTACAGACAGCGTTAGATATAGAAAGTAATATGGTTGTTCTTAACGAAGAGTTAGAAGAACAAGGGCTACCAAAAGTAGTTATAGGTATAGGTATCAATAGTGGAGAGGCCGTCATAGGTAATATGGGCAGTGACACAAGGTTTGATTACACTGCTATTGGAGACGCTGTTAATACGGCAGCAAGACTAGAAAGCTCTACAAAAGAGCACGGTGTTGACATATTAATAGGAGAGTCTACTGTTAATAAGATATCCCGCAACTGTGAGTACGTTGGAAGCATAAAAGTAAAAGGTAAACGTAAGGCGTTAAAAGTTTATACTATTTAGAGGAAACGAACATGTTAGCACAATTAATCGGCCCAGTAGCAGGACTACTAGATAAGTTCATACCTGACAAAGATCAAGCAGCAGCATTGGCACATGAGATAGCCACGATGTCTGAGAAACATGCTAATGAATTGGCTAAGGGGCAGCTTGAAGTAAACAAGGCTGAAGCTCAATCAGGCTCTCTGTTTATTGGAGGCTGGCGTCCCTTTGTTGGCTGGGTATGCGGTATAGGGCTTGCTTATAATGTCATACTGTCGCAGTTTCTAGCTATATGGTTTGAAGTACCTACTGTGGATCCTAGCTTGCTAACACCAGTACTTATGGGTATGTTAGGAATGGGCGCTATGAGAAGTTACGAAAAGAAAAACGGTGTTGCCAAGGAAAAGAAATGAAAATATCATTTACAAAACATGCTAACTCTTTAGGAGAGACTTACTTGGAACATTTAGCCTCAGCTTTATTATACGCATGTACTATAGCAGCAGCGTTTGTAGTGTGCTTAATACATGCCTTCTTGCCGTTTCTATTTGAGAACACTGGTGGAGAGATGATTAATCGCCTATCCGACAATATAAACAAAAGAACAAAACAAAACTGTGCATGTTCTACAGCACCTAAGAAGAAAAGGAAAAAAAGCAATGCCCCAAGGTAAAGGTACATATGGAACTACAAGAGGTAGACCCCCTAAGAAGAAGCCTAGCGTAAGAAGTATACATCAAGCAGGTGCTCTCGGTAATCTTAAAAACCCAAAGACAGGTAAATCTACTTACCCAGAGTCTTTAAAGGCCGGGAAAGCTGCAACAAGAAAAAAACCTGTGCGTAAAAGACCAAGATGAGCAATCTACTTATTCAACAGCTTAAACGCCATGAGGGTATGAAGCTAAAGCCATACAAATGTACCGCTGGAAAGCTCACAATTGGAATCGGCCGTAACTTAGATGATGTAGGTATATCTGAGGATGAGGCGGAAACACTCTTACACCATGATATTATAGAGGCTACAAACCAACTTTTGTCGGCCTTCCCCTGGATGGGCAGTCTCAATGATGCACGAATAGGTGCAATGATTAACTTTACATTCAATGTCGGTATTGGCACAGTAAAGAAGTTTAAAATTACATTAGAGCATCTAAAGAATAACGCCTTTGAAGAGGCGGCAACCGAGATGTTAACTTCTCGTTGGAGTGAGCAAGTAGGTGCTAGAAGTATAGAAATAACTGACCAAATCCGCACAGGTAGATGGAAGATTATATGATGTTCTCCATACTTCTGAAGAAGTTTAAAAAACTATTTGCAAAATATTTATTGATTGGTGTGCCCGCTTGGGTTATCTATGAAGAGGTAAAGCACTTTTTTAACCCCCAACAAGTAGGTGAAGTTGTATGTCCGAAACTAAAGAAGTAAGCCCGATGGAAAAACATGTACGGACGGCACTAGCTATACTAATCACAGGGATGTGTTTTTGGATTATAGACACACTGGCTAATCAGACAATACAGACAGCGGTACTAAGTGCCAAAATGGACTCAATACAGCTAGATATCGCAGAGCTAAAAGAGAATAGTAAAACTTATGTTAGTTTAAGCGCGGCAGCAGACGCGCATAATATAATCAATCATAGGCTTGATCAATTGAATCTACAAGTGAGAGCAGTAGAGCTAACTAATACAAAATCTGGCTCTTAACTTAATTAAGGTATTTATTTATGGCAATAGAAGAAGAATTAAAGCTCAATAAAGGGGAATCTGAGGACGACACTAGTAACAATCAGATGACTGAGTGGGATAATGAGCCTACAATAATAGATCTTAAACAAGATATTACAGACGCATCAAGTGATGTATCTGCGCATGTCAGTAAAGTAGACAAGTGGCTAGAGAACCTGAATATAACAGGACAAGCTGTAGTAACTAATGGCAAAGGCCGTTCTAACATAGTTCCCAAACTTATTCGTAAGCAGGCAGAGTGGAGGTATGCTTCGTTAAGTGAGCCTTTCTTAGCCACTAGTGATATCTTTGATGTGGATCCTATCACGTATGAAGATAAGAAAGCTGCAGAGCAGAACGCGCTAGTACTTAATAATCAATTCAATACAAAGATAGATAAAACTAAGTTTGTTGATGAGTATGTCCGAACCGCCGTAGATGAAGGCACCGTAATTGTAAGAGTTGGCTGGGACTTCGAAGAGGAAGAAGTTGAAGTAGAAGTGCCAGACTATGATTTTGAAGTGACACAAGATCCTGCTGAAGTACAACAAGTAGAACAAGCATTACAAGACTCCCAAGAAAACCCACAAGCACACGAAGGCCTAGCTCCTGAAGTACAACAAGCTATGCAATTGTCTGCACAACAGGGTCAACCGATAATTCCTGTGCAAATTGGGTCTCACACAGAAACACAAATAAAAACAATTAGAAACCACCCGACACTAGAAGTATGTAACTATAAGAATATTTCTATAGATCCTACAGCAATAGGTGACTTGTCTAAAGCTTCCTTCCTGTCCTACACTTTTGATAGTTCTAAGGCAGAACTTAAGAGAGACGGTAAGTACAAGAACTTAGATGATATCATTGTTGATGATAATTCTGTATTAGCTGCGCCGGATACTGACACAGATACTAGTGGCGGTGCTTCGTTTACATTTAATGATGAGCCTAGAAAAAGGCTTACTGTTGTGGAGTATTGGGGCTTCTGGGATATTCACGATGATGGGACAGTTGCCCCGATTGTGGCTGCTTGGGTTGGGAAAACATTAATACGTTTAGAAGAGAATCCTTATCCAGACCAGAAAATCCCATTTGTCATTGCACAATACTTACCTGTGCGTAGATCCCTATATGGTGAGCCTGATGGCGAGCTACTAGAAGATAACCAACGTATAGTGGGGGCTGTTACCCGTGGTATGATTGATACTATGGGCCGCTCTGCTAATGGACAACAAGGTATTCGTAAAGACGCCTTAGATATTACTAATAAGCGTAAGTTCGATAAAGGACTTGATTATGAGTTCAATGGTAGTGTCGATCCTAGGGTAGCATTTCATATGCACACTTACCCTGAAGTTCCACAATCTGCGCAATTCATGCTTGGCTTACAAAACAATGAAGCAGAGAGCCTTACAGGTGTTAAAGCTTTTAGTTCTACTGGTATTACAGGTGCTGCACTAGGTGAGAATGTCGGTGGCATTAAATCAGCTATGGATGCAGCCTCTAAAAGAGAGTTAGGTATTCTCCGCAGATTAGCTACAGGCATTAAAGAAATAGGCCGTAAAATTATTAGTATGAATGGCGAGTTTCTTGATGAAGAAGAAATAGTTAGAGTTACTAATGATGAGTTTGTTCCTGTTAAGAGGGATGACCTAGCAGGTAACTTTGATCTACGCCTATCTATTAGTACTCCAGAAGCAGATGAATCTAAAGCCAAAGAGCTTGCCTTTATGCTTCAAACTACAGGTCAGACTATGGGGCCAGAGTTCTCAAAGATAATATTGAGTGATATAGCTAAATTACGTAAGATGCCTGATTTAGCTAAAAGAATATCTGACTATGCACCACAACCAGATCCTCAAGCACAAGAGAAAGCTATGCTTGAGATAGAACTATTAAAAGCACAAATTGCTACTGAAATGTCTAAAGCTAATGAGAACAATGCTGAAGCTGAATTAGACAAAGCCAAGATTGGCAACTTACAGAGTGACACTGACTTAAAAGATTTGGATTTCCTAGAACAGGAATCCGGAACCAAGCAAGCGCAACAAATGCAATTGCAAAGCGAGAAAGCTAAGAAAGATTTACAGGGCAATCTTATTCAACAATCTGAAAAGAATCAGTTTGATAGAGAAGAGAATAGATTCGCTGCAAATAGTTCCGCTAATTCTCTTTAATTAAACCGAATCTCTTCCCGTAAGGGAGAGGACACAGAAGGACTATATACTATGAGAAATAACTCTGAATCAGAGACTATTGAGCTGACTATTGAGCAAGCAAAAAACTTAATCAAAAGAGGCGAGTCTTTAAAAAAACTTTACAATAACAAAGACTTTAAAAATGTAATCTTAGAAGATTACTTTAAAGATAATGCAATACGTTTAGTGCATCTTAGAAGTGATCCTAACTGCCAAACAGATGAAATTCAAGGCAACATCTTACGTGAGATGGATGGCGTTGGCTCACTGAAGAAATACTTTAATGTTATTTTGGCTTTAGCATCAAGAGCAGAGCAGGACTTAGCAGCAGCAGAAGAAGCCCGTGAGGAAATAGCTGCAGAGGAGCTGTAAGATGGCAAACACTGAAACACAAAGTGATCAATCATTCTTAGATGCTTCAGATGAAGCAATGATGGAAATGGCCCCTCCTGCTCTAGAAGAAGAAGAAATTGAAGAGGCGCCAATTGAAGAGGATACAGGCGATGATACTACAGAAAATAATGAACATACTGAAGAACCTGCTTCTGATACTGAAGAACGACACGATACTTCTGATGAGGTATCTGCGGAAACAGACGAAGAGGATAGTGTCTTATCTCAGGACGATGATACAGAGATAGATGAAGATAAAGAAGTTGCACAAGATACAACTTTTGACAATGCTGAAACTACAGACGAAGAAACAGATGCTGCCAATGATGAGGCAGACCCTGTTGGCAAGATAGATTACAAGGCTGAGTATGATCGTATAATGGCACCATTTAAAGCTAATGGTAAGACTATGCAACTAGACAAAGCCGAAGATGTAATTCAGTTAATGTCTATGGGAGCTAACTATAATCAAAAGATGAGAGCGCTAAAACCTAATCTTAAGATTATGAAAATGCTTGACAACAATAACTTACTAGACGAAAGTAAGCTGAACTACTTAATAGACCTGGATAAGAAGAACCCAGATGCTATTACTAAGTTACTCAAGGACAGTGGTATAGACCCACTCAATGTTGATGTAGAAGAAGATTCTAAGTATAAGACTAACAATGCTTACACTGTTAGTGACAAAGATGTAGAACTTGATACTGTGTTAGAGGAAATTCAACACTCAACTAGTTACCAAGAAACAATTGATGTCATAAGCAACAAGTGGGACGAGCCTAGTAAAAGAATCATTTTAGACGACCCAAATATTATACGTGATATTAATGCTCACATCGCAGATGGTGTATATGCAGAGATTATGACAGTAGTAGATAGGGAACGAGTTTTAGGTAAACTTAACGGTGTACCGGATATTACAGCTTACAATCGAGTAGGTGAACATATGCAAGCTAATGGGATGTTTAAAGCGCAACAAACTACCCCAGCCGCCACTACAAATGTTAAACCAGTCGAAAATAGTAAGAAGATAGATCCAAAGCTCAACAAAAGAAAACTAGCTGCAGGAGGCACTAAAAGTGCTCCATCTAAGAAAGGCAGATCAGACTTCGATCCACTAGCCCTATCAGATGAAGAATTTGAAAAGCTTTCTGTTAATGATTTTAAATAACTAAGGAGTGACCACTAATGGCACGTATTTATAATGATCCCGCAGGAGGATCAGAAAGCACAGTAGGTAATCAATTACGTACTGACTATTACCAAAAAAAGGCTCTTATCGAAGCTAAAAAAGAGCAATACTTCGGCCAAATGGCTGATACAACATCCATGCCTAAGAACATGGGAAAGACGATTAAGCTCTATCATTATTTACCTCTACTCGATGATGCAAACATCAACGATCAGGGTCTAGATGCTGCTGGCGCTACAACAAACCAAGACTGTACAGTCGTAGTTACTATGTCTGACGGTTCTTTGCCTAATATTAATCTAGCAAACTCAGTTGGCAACGCTGCTCACTTTGTTGGTCTAGGTGCTGATGCTGCAGCTGCTAAAGCTGACGTTATCGTACATGTAAACGCATGGATGGAGCAGCTTGCTGTTGCTGGAGGCCTGGCTGTGTCACTTGTTGGATCTTCTGCAGCTCTTAAGTTTGCTGACGGTGTTAATAGCACTGATGGTCTTGCTTACGTTAAAGGCTTCCGCTTTAAGACTAGCGCAGGCACAACTATCGAAGCTACTGCTACTCTTACTTCTCAACCTGCTTATGGTAACCTATATGGTTCATCTCGCGATGTTGGTACGATTACTGCGAAACTTCCTGCTCTTTCTGAGTCAGGTGGACGTGTTAACCGTGTTGGCTTTAAGAGGCGTGAGCTTGAAGGAACTATTGCTAAGTTCGGTTTCTTTGATGAGTATACACAAGAGTCTATGGATTTTGATACAGACTCTGAATTGCAAATGCATATCAATCGTGAAATGATCAATGGCGCTAACGAGATTACTGAAGACGCTCTTCAGATCGATCTTCTTAACGGTGCTGGTGTTGTTCGCTTTGGTGGCGTTGCTACTCAAACAAGTGAAATTACTGGTGTTGCCGCTACTAAGTCTGTTGTGTCTTACAACGACCTAATGCGTCTATCTGTAGATCTTGACAACAACCGTTGCCCTAAGAATACCAAAATTATTACTGGTACTCGTATGGTCGACACTAAAACTATTAACGCTGCTCGTTATATGTATGTAGGTGCTGAACTTGTACCTGCTCTTAAAGCAATGGCTGATAGTTTCTCAAACCAAGCATTCATGTCAGTAGAGAAATATGCTGATGCAGGTAATGTCGCTAATGGTGAAATTGGTTCTATCGACCAATTCCGTATTATCGTTGTTCCTGAAATGATGCGTTGGGAAGGTGCTGGTGCTGCTGAAGGTACTAACGCCGGTTACCGTGCTACTGGCGGTAATTATGACGTGTATCCAATGCTTGTTGTTGGATCTGAGTCATTTACTACAATTGGTTTCCAAACTGACGGCAAGACTGTTAAGTTTAAAATCAAACATGCTGCACCGGGTTCAACTGAATCTTATGCATCAGACCCATACGGCGAAACTGGCTTCATGAGTATCAAATGGTACTATGGATCTCTGATTCTACGTCCAGAGCGCATTGCTCTGATTAAAACTGTTGCCCCTTGGTAATAGTTATTTAACCTAAGAGCCCTCCCCCAACGGGGGAGGGTTTCTCTCTTAAACATATAATGGAAGAAAAAGTTATGACTATCAACACAGACCAAATAGCAGAATCAACTGTACCTGCACAAGACGAATTGACAGTACTAAAAGCGCGTGCAGCTACTCTCGGAATTAAACATCATCCTTCAATAGGATTAGATAAGCTGAAAGCTAAAGTAAACGGTGCTCTGTCAGACACCCCAACAGAAGTTGCGGAAGATATTATGAATGAAGACCAAGGTGTCTTAAAAGAACTAGCAGACATTCCTGAAACCGAACTACAGATGATCAGTAGATTGCGCCGTGAAGCTACACAGCTCCAACGTGTCGTCATTGCCTGTATGAACCCACAGAAGAAAGAGTGGGAAGGTGAAATTTTCACAGTAGGGAACAGCGCTGTAGGATCTATTAAGAAGTACGTGCCTTTTAATAATGATGAAGGGTGGCATGTTCCAAAAATGCTCCTAAACATGATTACAGAACGTAAGTGCCAAATATTTGTTAATGGCAAAAACCACAAAGGCCAGTCAGTCAAAGTGGCTAAATTAATCAATGAGTTTGCTATACAATACCTCCCTGCATTAACTGGGGAAGAGTTAAAAGATTTAGCTCAAAAACAAGCAATGTCTCACGCTATAGACGCATAACCATAAGGTAACAGCACCATGTCAACTATTTCAACTGCCCATCTCACTGAACAAGACCTCGAAGGCACAGGCGTCTTCGATATATTAATGGATGCTACGAAGCAGCATATTAAAACAGAGTTTGATGCAAATAGGGTGACTGGTGCTGATTACGCCCAATTATATTCAACAGCTATCACAAATGTGTTGCAACAAAGTATTGCTTTTCTTTTGAATAAAGAAATTAATGATAAGCAAGCAGATTTGTTAACAGCACAAATATCTAAGTTAGTCAAAGACGAAGACCTAGTAGATCAACAGATACTACAGAGCGTACAACAAACAGAGCTACTAGAGGCCCAAGTAAGTTTAGCTTATGCACAGATACAAGACACAGTGAATATTAAAGACGTTTCAACTACTGTTACTGGTTTGGTGAGTCGTCAAAGACTACAAACAGAAGCAGAGACAGCACTTGTAGGTACACAGAAAAATGTAGCCCTTGCGCAGATCCTTGATAATGTCACAACTACTCCTGGTGTCGTAACAGGTTCTATAGGCGCTCAGAATGCGGCAGTTACTGCACAGAAAGCCAACGTAGTCTCTGAGAACGCTAACATTGGTAAAGCAGGACTAAAAATAGATGCTGAGAAATCACTACTAGTACAGAAAACGGTATCCGAATTAGCTCAAACAGAGGATGATGCTACAGGTACTGGTGGATCCCTCAATGAAGGTTTGATCGGCAAACAGAAACTGCTTTATGTAGCACAGACAGACGGCTTTGCTAGAGATGCAGAACAAAAGTTTGCTAAGATTGCGTCAGACATGTGGGCAGTTGCTTACACAGTTGAAGGGACAACCTTTGGGTATCCTGCAGGTTGGTCAGGCGCAGACATCAATACCATACTCAATAAGGTGGCAACAGGAATAGGCGTTTCGACTGGATAAGGGATAACCAATGGTACAAGCAATATCGGTCAATACTTCAGTGCAGGAAGTGTTTAATGGATCCGCTCCAGATAGAAAAAGTAATCTAATTGCAGCTATTATAGGTGGTTGGGATATCCCAATAACTCTTGTGCAAGACTTATCTCGTGGAGCTGAATTTACAGAAAAGTCTGAAAGGTACTATGATTTAGGCGCAGCCTCAGAAAAAATTGGACTGCCTATTCCGTTTAATTTTTCAGCCTCTGATGAAACCGAGTTAGAGTATAGGCCTGCAGTTAAATCAATTATTGCTGTAGAAGATAGTATCTCTGACGAAAATAACATCATAATATTCGATTTAGAAATTACATATGTAAATAAGTATCGGCTTCTGCAAGAAGCCGTACAGGATATGGCCACCTATCTTTTACCATCACAAAGCTTTCAAGCTAACGATGCATACTATCCTTTAACAAATGGTACCCCTAGGTGGACTAGTACTTCAGACACATCTCTAGATATAGAGTTATCTCCTGAGTGGTCTAGATCGTATAGTAGTATGCCTGCTGATATAAACGTCAGTACAAATATACCTTATAAAGCTGGAAACACCGTCTATGTAACTGCACGTTATTATTATAAATTAAATACCCCAGGAAAATCTGGGCAAGATAATGTCACTTACCTACGAACATGGAATTATCAAAATGATACAAGTAGTGTGGCACCATATGCCTCTATTAATGTAGATACTTCACTTATACAGGGTGGGGAGTTCTACCCAATTCTTCCATTTAGAATTAATGGGGTTTGGGCCGAAGATAGCCCATACTTCAAGGACACATTCCCTACTATTACAGCCACAATGCTTGCTGTGGGTCTCGGATATGAAGACTTGAAGAAAGCAGTTAATCCTGAGAATGCTCCGGGCTGGACATCAAATGATATGCCCTTAGAAGATTTAGATGATGCCGTGTTATTATTTGGGGTGGATATGTCTCTTGATGAGGATATATTTAATAGATATCTTTTCCAAGCGTTCCTGTCTTACCACTACAGCTTAGCAGGTGCTACTCAAGCTGAATGGTATACTTGGAGAAACAATAGTAGTTGGGAAACCTTAAACAGACCAAGGAATATGATTGAAATACGCACAAGTACTTTGGTCTTTAGGCTAGAGTATCAGTGGTCAAGTGTGCAAGTAAGAACAGGTAATATATCTACAGACTCGCTCTACAGTGCTACATCTAATTTACCTAACCAACCGGGAACAGTAAATCCTGTTACAGAGCCTGCATCTACTGCGGGGCAAGTAGTAAGACTACAGCATGAGGGGACAGAGTACGAGGGTTCCCAAAGTGGTATCCATAGAGAAGATAGGTTAGTCTTAAGAAAGCCCCTCGGCACTAGTACAACACAATATATAGAGGTAGTAGTGTTTGGGTTGAATGGAATATATGACGTACAGCGCAATGGCTGGCAAGAAGAGGGCCAGTTTAGGGTGTTTATGTATGGGGACAGAAATTGGAGTAATGGCAACATGGTGTTGCCATTAAGCCGAGACTTTGTAAGGAAATTTAATAAAGAAGATGAAGAAGAAATCTTATATAGAACCCTGCAGATCATGCTCTATGCGTCCAATGTGCACAGCCTTGGGTTTTTTCAAAGCAATCTGTTTAAATTTGGCTTCTTCATATTTCAGATAATTACAGCATTTATACCTATGGTAGGATTTGCGAATGCATATTTAAGTGCTGTTGCCACTGAAGGATTTAAAGCAGCAACATGGGCGGCACTTGTAAAAGGGTTTGAGAAATTAGGGGAACTACTTGTTCTGACTATTAAAGTTGGTGTAGTCTCATTTATGGCAATAGAGATATTTGGTATGGATGTTGGTCTTGTAATGTATGCAGCTATAACAGTAATAGCTGGATATGCATTAATAAGTGAAACAGCTGTTCTAGGGTTAACTGCAGTAGAACTAGCAACTGCTGCCCATGCAGTAGATCTAGCAGTTAATCTTCATATTACTAAAAATTATATGGAACTTTCAGATGATATCAAAGATTACGATAAGTCTTTAAAAGAAAAACAAGACGCAATGAAGGATGAAGTAGATGGGTTAGGTGTTGATTATACTCTAAGTAGTATATCAATTATCCGGGCGCCTCAAAAGAACGAAGCTAACGAAACAGTAGCAGGATTCTACAATAGGACTATACTTACTAAGAATGTAGGTGTATTGTCTCTGTTAGCTGTACAAACAGCGGTATCAGGTAAACTTGAATTACCTTTACCAGATTATAATCTAGGAACGAGGTACGCATAATGGCATTCGGTGATAATACGAGCATTGCATCAGACTTTGCAGGGGGCACGGACACAAAGGGACTATTTAAGAGATACGCTGAAATTAATAAAAATCCCGGAGACAGGTCATTTGCGTCTAGAATTATTAATCCTGATGGAATTCCAGGTAATGGTGATATATTCAGTACAAACCCTTTTGGGAAGTCTGGTTTATTTGGAGAAGAGGGGTTTTTCTCAGCAGGGAACCTAGGGAAATATGGTGATTTAGCAAAAGGCGCTGCAGGATTGTTTAATGCTTATAATGCAAATAGACAATTTGGGTTGGATAAACAAAAGCAAGCTTTTTTCCAAGAAGCTACTACTAACCAACTTAATAATAATGTACTGCAAGCTAATAAAGATGACGGCAACAAGCTTGCCTTTAATCTCAATAGAGAGGCTGCTAATATAGCTGACGGCTATGTACCGCCACCGAATCAGTATCAAGGGGCGTATAATGCTACAGGATTCCAAACGCTTGGAAATACGCCTAAAGATGAAAGTCTTTACGGCCCTTCCTCTGGACTAGGAAGTGTAACGCAAAAAGAGTACCCACGAAGAGCTCTTACATAATTTAATAGACAATAAAACTACTAACTAATATCTAGGAACATATCATGGCATTTAAACCTATCTCGATTGCACAGCCTGCTAATAGCTTGCGTAGCTCTAATGCTTTAAGCGAAGCAGTGACGGCTGCAGGACAAACTTTTAGTGAGCTGGGGAATAAATACCAAGGCTTTAGAGATACTGATAATCTATCAAACTTCAAGCAGGAGTTTCAGGGCTTAACTCCAGAAGAAGTAGACGCAAAACTAGCTAACGGTACTGATTATCAAGATAAATTTAATTTACGTGATAGTGTGTATAACACCGCTGCTAATGCATTGCCTGAAGAAGCTGTTACATACCAGGCTTTGCAGGAAAAAAATCAAAGCAACAATGTAATGAAAGACATTAATGGCCTATTGCAAAAAGGCGAAAATAATGAGGCTATGGAGCTATGGGGCAATTTTGGTGGTAATGTACAGGCTAACGCCGCAAATGAAGGTTTCATTGATAAGCTAACAGGGATGAGAACCGCTGCACAGACAGAGGATATCAAAGGGAAGCTTGGATACGTCAATCTTAAAGACTATCAGGCAAACATAGAAGCCAGTAACTCTGTTAATGCCGTGACAGCTCTTGACGCAAATATAGCAGAGAGCCCTGATTTAGCCGGCCTTGTAGAACTCAATGAAAATAATCGAGCTGTCCTAACATCAGAGGGTAAAAAATTACCTAAAGATCAACAGGAGATGTTACAGGGTGTACTAAAGAATATTGATAATGATATAACCGAAGCTGGGCAAGTTAATCCTCATTCACAAGTAGCAATGAGAAAACATTTAAAAGAGCAAGTAGAGGCAGCCAATCCACAGCTGACCCCCAGTGAAGTCGAGACTCAAGTAAATGGCTTATTAGAAATTAATACGGCAGCTACTACCAACAGCACTAATGAACTCACAAAGATAGAAGATGATTTAAAAGTCTATGACAGGCTTCAATCAACAGATATTGCAGCTAAAAGAGCTAGTCTAGCTCTAGAGGTAAGTCTTAATCCTTCTGTATTGCCTGATTCTGCTGCAGCTAAACTAGCCAACGAAACTGCACTTGTAGAGTACATTGGGGGAGTAAGTTCCACTGATGGGCAGGCGGCAGCACAAGAGAAAACAGACGCGATGCTTTTAGCTGGTTGGACTGAGGGCGAAGTGATGCTTTTTCTAAAGAAAGCCTCAGACAAAGGAGATGATTCTTCGTTTGCGTGGAGACAAGACAAAGAAATAATATCAGGTAGAATGGATGATATTGCTGCTGAGTTTTTAAAAAGAAAAGTAAAGGAAAATGATCCTGCTGGCTTAAACCAAATAAAACAGTTTAATGAAGAAAACACTCGGAGTATCTCTGCAAAGCAACAAGCTCTGTCACTTCAAGAGGCCGCATCTGGACAAAAAAGAGATGACGAAGAATTTAGGTTACAGCAAAAATACATAACAGAGCGTGGTGGAGATGGTTTGGGTAGGGGCGCTTCGCCGTTTGCTAAACGCCAACGCAATGCTCGGTTTAAAGGAAAACCTAATCCAACGGAAGACGCAAAGTTTATAAAAGGGTCAGTACCACCTAAAGACACACAGGTGGATGTTAGTGGCCCTTCTCTTGAAGAGATAGCGAAAAAGGAAGAAGCTAAGGCAGCTGCAACCATAGCCAAAGCCACCGCTGCAGCCTCTAAAGCAGCGAATTCTAACGACCCGGTGGTAGTAAAAGCTGCTGCTGATAGGACAACAGCTATAGAGCGTCAGTTAAAAAGTGAGGGGTACGCCCCAAGACAGATGAGTGAAGAAGACGTAAAAGCTCTTCCTCGATATCAAGAGATAAATGCTGAGATGGAAGAGGCAGACACTGCTAAAAAAGCAGCGGCCTTAAAGAAAACTACAGAAGCGGACGCCCCAGTTATTGCAAAAGAGCAAAATGTTGCAACTCAGATAGCTGCTTTTGTAAAAAAGAACCCAGCTGCAATGTTCAGTCCAAGATATTCTAAAGAGGTAATGAAACCTTTAAGAGCTATGGTCGAAGACATAGGCCCAGGCTACATTAAAAGAAAGGTCAGAGAGCTATTGACTGGGAATCAGTCAATGGGTGTTATTGATATGCTGACTAGAGGCTCTGCCGCAGAAGACATGCTTTCTGCAGAAGACAGTCCATTCAAAGAAATTGCTAAAGACAAGGGAACCATTAGTGCTATCAAATCATTTCTCAACACGGAAAGAAAAGCTGCTAAAAAGGCTCTAATACTGGCTGCTCCTCCTTTACTCAAAATTGGGAACGATGTACCTACACGTTTACGTAGTCGGACAAATATCTTTGGTGGTGCTAATCTTGTGCCAGAGAATGAGCGCCTTACTAAAACAGCTCGTGCGGAATTAATAAAGAATAGAAAATTCCATAGAGAAAATCCTGTACCGACAACAAACGATACAGGGAGTAATACATTAGAGGCGGCGAGTAGCGCTGTCAAAGTGGCACAAGCCACTGATATTACAATAGACAGCGCGGCTGCCCGATATCAAAGTGAGTATCATGGCAAAAAATATGCCAATGCTCTTGAGAAGGAGGCTGCAACACAGAAAATACGTGTCAATATGGCTGCCATCGATAGAAATGATGGGTCGATGAAGAACCAAGCTGAGATTACAAAGCTGGCTGTAGCGGCGGCTGATGCATTTCCCGGTGTTGACGCTAAACAAGTAGTAAGAACAGCTATGGCAGAGAGTGGTGGTAAAACGGGAGTTGTTGATCATGGAAATGATCAAACAATAGGGACTTTCGGACTACAAATAGCCACTATTAAAGATCTTATTAATAATGACAACGGAGGTAAAATCTTTGGTGACAAATCTAAAAAGATTCTAGAGAGTGTTCCTATTAAGCTTGCGGACATCTTAAGTATGCCCCGTGATAAAATGACTGAATTTTTCATTGGCAATTTACAAATAGCTGCACTATTCTCAGCCGCAGTCTACGGAAGAAAAGTAACCAACCAGAAGGTATAATCCACTGATGCAAGATTTCAGCTCACAAGCTCGATTAAATGACGCTATACAACGTAATCAGCCAGAGGTGGGAAACGCTACTTCTAAGCTGAATAGTGGTATTGCTCGCAATCAATCCAGCCTTAATGCAGCTATGGCTAAGATAACTGATGGCATAGCTAGAAACGCTCCTGACATTAATCAAGCTACAGCCAAACTAAATAATGGCATAGCACGAAATCAGGCAGCAATAGGCGGCTTAATCCCTGCAACAAAGTCAGAAGAAAAAGCAGCACGACTGCCAGAACAGCGCCAAGTTAAAGCTGCAAGTCTAGGTGAACGTAGTGTGAGCAAGCAAGCAATGCTTACCAATAAGCAAGCAGCGCGGCCATTTCAGGCGCTGGCTCCAAGAGCCCTTGATTCAGACTCTCTTACAGGTAATAGCACAGTGGATCAGTTTGCCGATGTTCCATTAGGGCTTGCTAAGAATGCTGTAATGGGTGTTCGTATGATTACTGATGCTTTCGGCGCTAGTAATGAAACCTCTGATATGCTCCAAGGGTATGAAGAGGAAATTGGGAAATTAATGAGTGCGCAATATAATAAAGATGCGCAAGAAATGGAACGTATACGCACAGAGGCTATAGGCAAAGGATCATGGGAAGGTGTTAAGGCGGGTATACATGCACTAAGTGTAGCTCCTATAGACACAATAATTGGTGCATTAGGTACTGCCGCTCCAGCGATTATTGCAGGTGCGGCTGTCACATTAGGCGCCCCAGTGGTAGGCCTTGGGGTTGCAGCAACTGCTACAGTGGGCTCTGCTGTAGCATTAGGCACAGGCGCCTTAATGGGGGCTGGTGTTACTAAAAGCGCAATATATGAAGCAACTGCAGACGCTTTTAAAGAACAAGGGGTTCCTAAAGAAGAAGCAGAAGCAATAGCTACAGAGGCCCAAGAATATGGAGGCGAAAATACTGACTCTATTCTTACAGGTGCAGCATTAGGTTATATTGCTACTAGATTTGGTATTGACCCAAAGCTTGTGAGTGGTGCTTCGAAACTTGTTGCTTCGAAACTTGCTGCTAAAGAGGCAGCAGAAAAAATAGCTAAAAAGATTGCTGAAGAAGGCACCAAAAAAGGTGCTTTAAAAAAACTAGCTAAAGATGCAGTAGAGGAGGGTATCCCAGAAGCATTTCAGGGAGGCCATGAAGTATTTGCAGGTAATCTGGCCAAGCAAAGAGAAGGCATTGATACGGACTTATCAGAAGGTGTGGCTTTTGGCGCAACTCTTGAAGGATTTGCAGGGGGTGGTGTAGGTGTTGGCGGAGGAGGTATTGGGCTTACTGCAAGAACTGCTGTTGATGGAGTTAAAGGCACTATCAATGCAGGCAAGAAAACAGTAAAGGGTGTTAAGAAAGCTAAAGCACAGATATTTGGGGAAGATAAATCTGGTAAAAAAGGCACATTCCAACAAATCAAAGAAGGTGTTATTGATATTGCAAATACTGCTGCTGATTTTGTTGCAGAAGGCAAAGCCGCAGTTAAAGATGCTGTTAAAGTAGAAGCAGAAGTTAAGAGTGATAGATCTGTTGAAGAGGCTATTCAAGAAGATAATAAAGATCTCACAGCAAGAGAGAAGGTGGATGTCGCAACCCATAAGTCTGTAAGACCGGGCAAGGATGCTTCACCAGCAGAAGTACTAACCTTTAGAGACAATGCGATGAATGCATTGCTGCAGTATTATACAGAGTTAAAAGACAGCCGTGATGCACTGATCTCTGATCCTGATGCAGCAACAGTGGATCCTGATCAAAAGAAGGCTTACAAGTTCCAAGAGGGAATGAATGTTATACTGGCTCGTATGAATGAGCTAGGCGCTGTTATTCAAGAAGAAGGGACTGAGGCCACACAGTTTAATACAATTTTGGATTCGATTAAAGAGCACAAAGAAGTGCCAAGTGAAATTGCTTTAATGCTAGGTACTACAGGTGGGCAAGGACTTACTACTGAGGAATTAAAGAAAGCACAGTTAGAATTGCCTTTTGATGCTGACCAAACAGCTACAGTTGAGAATCAAATTGCTATAAATGACACAGTTTCAAAAGCATATAAGACTAACGCAGAAACCAATAAAGATAATAAAAGAGCAGAAGAAGTAAGCTTGGAGATTATTGATGGTTCAAGTAAGAATGCTGGCTTTAAAACATACCACCAAAGAATTGTAATTGGCGTAAAGACTGGTTCTCTGGTTGTAGCTAATAAAGCGTATGAAGGATTACAGTCCTTTGTAAAACTACAGCAAACTAAGTTGGCTGCTTTTCAAGAAGTTAGTAATTTAGGTGATAAATTAGCAAATGACATCGGTAACAAAGCTGTAAGAAAACAGTATAATGCAGCTAAGGCAGCATTAAAAAAGAATCACAAATTTACTTTCTTGCACAAAGGAGGCCTTGTGAAAACTATGGCCTTGATCCAAGCAGAGGTTACTGCAGGGCAGGCTATAGCTAAACAAGCCAAACATATCCTAAAGACCGGAGCGAAGGTTGGCAGTACATCACAAAGCGGCGGAGCCGCTGTAGTGAATGATACAGTCCCAGCAGAGCTTCGGGAGTTAGTTGACGGACAAAAGAAAACTTTTGCTGCTCTAGGCAGCACAAAAGCCAAATTAAAGAAACTTCTTGCAAAAGCTGAAAAAGCGTTTGAAAAAGATAAGGAGTCTTTGGATAATAAAGTAAATGTTCTAGCCTTAAAAGAAATGCTGGGCATAATTAAAGTATCTGAAAAGTCTACAGATAACGACACTGTTCCTCCAACAGCAAACCTAGAAACACAGTATAGTGATGCTGTGACAGTCTTACTTGCTCTCACTGCTGAGCAGAAGAAGCATATAGTAGATAAAGATGGATCTCGTATCCTAAAAGGGACTTGGGAAGGCATCTATGAATTTATAGAAGCACAAAGCAAGACTGACGTAAAACAAGAAGACAGTATGCAAAGCATTGTTGACTTTGTTAAAGATGACCTTCCTGGTTTACTAAAAAGCTTCCAGAAGTCCAAGGGTGACGAAGCAACAGTTATAAAAGAGGCTGATGCAGTCAACCCGCCGGTTGAACCGGGCGGGGAGACAAGCCCAGCCGTAGCTTTGAGAACTATGGTGAAGCTTAGAAGAGATATAACGAAGCTAGTACAAATAAAGAAAAAAACCCCAGAGCAACAAAGTGCGTTAAACGCAAACTTCGTAGAACACAGAGCTCGTTACAAGAGAGCAGAAAAGTATTTAAAGACTATTAAGATTACTCCAATAATCCAAGGGCTAATGGACAAAATAACGGAGGCCTCAGACGCAAAGAAATCTGACTTTGCTTCGAAAAGTAATTTGATGGCTAGAATAGAGGGCGACACGCTATATCAAAAATGGCTTAAAGGTAATCCTACGCCCACTGTAAATAGCAAGAAAACTAACACCGAGAATAAATTTAAAAAGAAATATAAAGGCAAGCCTAAAAAAGAGCTAACATTGCTTGAAACACTAAAGAAGAAGTTCCAAGTAAAATCAGGGGTAGCTAAAAGAAAGCTTGCAGTAGCGAGCTTTAAATTATCTGCTGCGAATATATATGTTGGTCGCGCACAAAACTCTATTCTTATGAAAATTATAGAAGGAGAGCTTGACTCAGGCAACAATGGGGTAGCATACGATTCTGATGATGTAGTTTTTGTAGGCACAGATACAGGTAAGGGGGCCAACAGTCCTATTAGTAATGAGAAGTTTACTGGTGTATATAAAGAACTAGACCTAGCTATGGAAGCAGGCGCTAGTATCATAACTGATTGGAATGGTATCACTCCCGCAGAGATAGCGGTGGCAGCGATACTTACAAAGAATGGTTATACTGCAGAGCAAGTTGTAGACCCAACAACTGTTAAAGATAACCTTACTCCTATTAGCTACAGCAAGTGGACTAAGACAGAGGAGATTATTACTAACAAGCAAGAGTCTCTTAAAAATGAGAGTTTTAACTTAACTGAATCTATCTTGGAAGAGGGCGGTAAGGATTTTGACGTACCTGCTGATTCTCCTGTTAAAAGTAGAGGTACTGCTCTAGGCAATCTATTTAATAAGCGACCTAAGTCTGATACAAAGCTATTTTCAAATGTACTCCATACAGTTAGGAACTGGGCTACAAGAGTAGAAGGTAATGTAGAGAAGCTTAATCCTCAGCTAAATAAAAAAGAGCTGAAAATGGTTGAGAACTTTTTAGAATTTAATAAAAAGATGACCGACATTTACACAATTGAAACAGTGCAGGATGGTAAAACTGTACTTCCTTTGCTTGAGCCTTTTAAAGATGAGCAACAAAGAGAGTTCAAAAGAGGCAATGTAATACAATTGTTTTACACAGAAAAGGCCGATAGCCTGATAGGAAAAGATAAGCCAAGTATTGATTTGATGGATCCAAATGTAATTACCCAATTAAATGCAGTGTTATACAGATGGATGGGTACTTTTGGTAAGGGCACGCTCCGCAGTACTAAATCAGATGTACAACAAATATTCGGAATTAGAAAATCTAAACTCACTCCAACAGATGAAATGTATGATTTAGTTGGTGAAGAGGGTACATCCTTTATTACGACAGCAGAAAATCTAGGTATGGATGCATTAGCATCTTTGGGTTTAAGCCCTAAAGAGAGTACAGGAGAAACCTTTGAAAGTAAAACTGCTCAAGCACTCGGAGCATTAATGTTAAACGCCGGGTTACAAAGTAACTTGTTAGAAATGAATAGTGTTGCTAGAAAGGATATCTCTGACCTAACAGCTAGGTTTAACAAGGCCATTGGTATTGATACTAATGATGAAACTTCGGATCTCACTCTTGCAGCTGTGCCTGACCCAAAATTCGCAGGAATAGGGATAAGAAGATTTATACGTGTAGCCAGTCAATTTAAGAAAATAGGTGAGACAGAGGCGGACAGTGATACAGAAGTCGTAAGTAGTGCCGTGCAAGGGTATATTGACAACTATAAGCTTGGGTCGGACGCCTTTTCTAATCTGTTTGGGTTATCTAAATCCGCTAAAGCACCCTCACTTAAGCCACCATTCATGCAGAATATCGCTCGAACATTAGGCAACAGCGGGTTGCCTGTTCCTAATTATATAAGAGAAATTCTTTATAAACACAGCCAACAAAAGCATCAGCTTAATGATACACATAGAGCCTTTATGAAGTTTCCCTTGAATATGCAATTTAGAATGCTTGGTGGTATAGAAAATCTAAGCAACTTACATGTTTCCCGTAGAATGGCTGTTAGAGCGCAAAATGAAGAGATTCGTAGATTCCTAGATGGAATGAATACATTTGTTACCACACTTGAGGAAAACCCAAATAAGCTCAATACTGAGTTCTTTTTTACACACGATGTGTGGGTTAATGCTCGTGTGGGAATCAAAGAAACCATTATGAATCCTCAAGCTAACAAAGCTGCTAGAGCAATGGTGTCTGTGAGTGATGCAGAAACCGAAATGGATTTAACAAGCACAGCCGCCAAAGACGTTAGCAATGTACAAGTGTTTTTGTTAGGTATTGCAGAAGTGTTAGGGGTTAACACTAAGCAGAGCAATGATGCGGATGTGATTCAAGAGTTGCATGATGTAACTAAGAGTAAAGAGTTAAAAACAGCATTGGCTATATTAAAGGATAACTACAGGAATCCAAATAGAGCAATGTCTATTAAGCAATTAGATGCTGTGTCAACCTCGATTACCAAACTAGGTAAAGGTGCTGCAGGGCTATCTGGATTAGTTGCATATGCACAATATGAAGCAACCCAAGAAGATATAGCAGCTAAAGTGGCTAATGCGGGTAAATTTATAACCTCTCTTAGTATAGAGATAGATGGTAGAAATAATGGTGTTGCACATGCTAATATTCAATTAGGATATAATGAATCTGGCGAGACAGAAGGTGGGACACGCACTAAGGTAATGAATCAAACTGGTTTGTATGAGCCTGGGAGTGACTTTAAAAGTGCCAATGATTTCCTTTCCTCACCTGCAAATTTGGATGTATATGAGGACGTTGCTACAAAAGTACAAAAGGAAGTTACTAACACACTAAGTGTGGCGCTTGCAAAATCCAATACTGAGGCGATCTCTGGAGGAGAGAGCACAACAGAACAAAGAAAGTACGCCGAACTACTAGCAGTAAGTGGCCTTGTCGAAAGTTTTGTTAAAGATTCATTGAGCAAAGAGAGCGAAGAAGAAGTAGGCACTGTTAGCAAAGGAGATAGGGAAGACACCAAAGACACTGTAATTCAGTTCGTTTATGGAGCAGGGGTAAAATCAAGAACAGCATCATTTCTAAATAAAGCAATAAATGCAGTCTATAAAAAAATAGAAGACACGAGCATTATTAAAAATGGCAAGGTGACAGGAGCTAAGAACAGCGAACTGGGTGTCATCATTAATCATTTACGGGCTCTGTCTGGAGACCCAGATTTAACTATCCCAACGGATGGTGCAAAGCACTTAGATTTTATGTTTTCAACGAAGTTAGAGTTAGTGTTTTTACAGAGGGTCAAAGAGCTTTATGGTAAAAATATAAATACAGCACTAACTAGCAACTTTAATCAAATCATTAAGGAAAGAAAAAAAGTCACCCAGCTTCACGAAGCAATTGGGGAAATGTTTTTGGCTGCCTATCAAACAGAGTTAATGGAACTAAGAATTAAGAAAGGCACAAATGTAACTAAGGGCGACATTAAAGGCATTATAGACAAGTTAGATAAAGCGGGCTTACTTCCTAAAATGACCACAGCAATTAGTGGTAGAAGGGATTCAGTTAAAGATAGAACTGGTGCCATGCTTTGGAGCCTACAAAAAGCTGCTTATAGAGATTCTAATGATCTGTATAAAAAAGAGGTTGCAAGTCTAAGAGCCCAAAATACAACGCAAAGCTTAATAGATGCGAGTATCTTAGAGGATGTTGCAAAAAAGCTTATAAGAAGCAAAGATAACGTACAGTTTTATCGTAATGGTGCGGGCTCAATTAATAATACCTCCTCTATAAATGACGGTACAATTAAACAAGGTGAAAATGTCAAACAATTTTCCTTAAACCCAAAGCATACTTCATATGAAGCACGATCTCATAAAGCACTGGTGTTTTTAATTCATAGTATAGATTCTTTTAATATGTATGAGATGTATGACACACCTGTACCTATGATTGGTGTACATGATGCTATTATGCTTGGAGTTAAAGACGTCCATGCTGGGACGAAGGTAGCTAATGACTCTTTCTGGCGATCCAATAAAAACTTTAATATTAAGAAGGCTGCTCTAGAAGATTATAATCTAACTCTAGAAAGCTTTAAAGAGTACCAAGAAAGTAAAGGAACTAGCACACCAATACTGAATGACCCAGAGTTGATAGATAGGGTTGATACAAAAGTGGCCAATATGCTAAATAAAACTAAATATAAGTGGGCTATGAATAACTCAATAGATAATCTAGCCCATGAAATAGAGCTTTTTGAAGAGAATGGGGGGATTAGCAATCAATTCGGAAATGGCAAGGTAGAGGTAGACGAATCGGAAGACCTTGGCTCACCAACTAGTGCAAGCATTGATAATGCTGACTCAGAAGAGATAGCCACAATAGCTCGTGAAAGTGAAGAAGAGGCCATAAAACTAAGTGCGGATATTCATTGGCAAGCAGCGCTAAGTCACGGGATTATTGCTGGGTTTGACGCAAACAATGAATTAAGTATTCTTCAAGAGCCTGACAATGAAGTAGGCAAAACATGGTTAGCTAGTGGAGAAAATAAGCAACTGCTTTTTGATGCGGTGGAGCTTGTTGATATGAACGACCAAATGAAGTTGATGTTTAAAACAGTTCTTGGATCAGCCCCTAATACTACAATCGACCCTAATAAATTCTTGGCTACGGAGTCTTGGACTATAACCGGCGAAGATACACTCAGTTTGTTTGACACACTTGGTGATGTTAACTATGGAAATAAGTCTGAAAACTCAGCGCATCAAACATACATGAGAAAGCTGCTTATTGACTTAGGTGTCAGTAAGGCTATTGATGGTATGAAAGTGCGGCTAAAGAAAGCTGGAGATGAGACTGAGGGTAAATACATCATTCGTAAAGATGGTTCACAAGAGATACTAATCCAATCAGCTTCTGCAGCCTCTGTGAATGGCATAAGAATGTCTACACAGGAAACGTATACACATGAGATACTTCATGCTATCTCCCAGGCTGCTATCAACGGCAGCAGCGATGCTGCAAGATTCTTACAAGGGTTATTTGATGAAGTAAGAGGGAACTCTGAATTAGATTTCAGAATGTTCCTTAATGACTACAACGATACAACTAATCTTCAGGAAGTTAATGAGGCTAAAAGAAGATACAATTATATCTTTAATAATACTGCTTCACGCATTGTAAGCCATAGGGATGTCTATACTACTGAGCCACACACGCACAAAAGAAATGACCACCTGCACGAGTTCTTCGCTCTTGGCTTGTCTAACGAAAACTTTATGACGGCGCTGTCTAAAGTAAAAAGCAAGAAGAAAGTTAAAGGGAAAGATAGAACTTTCTTTGATAAATTTATTGATTTACTTACCGTCTTTGTAGGGCTCTTTAATAAGCAGTTCGTTGATGCTAAAAATCTTGACATGAGCCAACAATTACGTTTTGTTGCTCAAAAGTTTGCTGAAATAGAGGGTGGTGCTAAAAACAAAATAAGCTTAGCTAATAAAGCATTCACATTTGCTAATGATGAAGTTATTGCTAGATCTGTTAATTTTATTACGAAAGGTGTTAAAGGCGCTGCTGATAGTAAGTTTATAGTTGAGAATAAATATAAAACTGTAAGAACAGTAGGCGGCATTGTATCTAAGTTTAAGTTTTCTAACTGGGATAGGTACACTGAAGTTATAGCAGGTGTTCGTAGAAGAATGGGTGTTAGTGCCGAAGGTTTGCTTTCTAGCTTATACAGAGAGATCCGGGGAGTAACCCCTGACGCTAGATTCTGGCATCAACTATTATCATACTCTAATAAGAAATTGGATCAGCAACATAAAGCAATTGATAACTTCACTCGTGAAGATGTATTGACAGCATACAAAACAAAGTTCAGTGATTCTGTTAGTGAGTCATTAACTAAGACATTGGTACGCACAGACATATCTGTATTGGATGCTGATTATTCCATGAAAGAGATGGAAGGCTTTATGGAAGAAGACAGTAAGAAGCTTTTTGCTGAGGTAGATAGTATTGAAGACTTTATTAAAGCTAATTATGACCCAGAGGTAAGTAATTGGTATTTAGCACACTCGGAAAGCTTGGCTAATCTTATGGTAAAAGGAAGAATGACCCAAGTAGATACACTAGGTAATGCGCATAATATTGCAATGATGTACGAGAGTGGTTTTAACCGTAAGGTTAAGCATCCTGAAGGCGGATTTGATAAAACGTCTGCTCTACTAGATAATCTTATTACTTTGCGTGCATTGATCAAAACACCGAAGTCCCATAAGAAAGCAACGCTTGATGTAATGAAAACTGAAAACTACAGGGATGAGACAGCAGGTGGCATCTTCTTTACAATACAGTTGCTCAAAGAAAATAAAAAACAATCCTTAGACCAACTTTTTGAAGGTAAAAAAGAAATGGTACGAAAAGGGTTTTCTAAAGAGATATATAATGAAAATATTTCTATGCAATTTGGCTCTATAGCAGACGAAGAAGAGATGATGAAAGATGGCTTTTTGAAAGTATCTGATTCTAATCTAAAACTAGACGCTGCTCATAAGGGCATGGATGGCTTAGTGATGTATGTAAATAAAAATTCTCAAAACACAGCGTACCAAAGATCTATCATTGCTATTAACCAAGAGAGATTTATAGGTAACGATTTGACCGGCATTAGCCAACAACGTGGTGTGGGTGATCCTGCTAAAGCAGCCCAAATACAGTTTAATCAACTTAGGGCTATCAAACGTAGACAAAGACAAGCCATATTAGATGGTACTTCTGTACCTATAGATACAGCGGAGAATAACTTAGTTGTTCCTATTAATAGAGAAGACGGAACTATATCTGGATACAGATATGTAATGGAAGAATCCACTAAGGATGCTATTCTTGAAAGAGATAATTCTCTTGAAAAGGTGTTGGGCAAGATGGAAGCCGGGATTAGTGATAAAGTAGCGGCTAGATCTATTAACAACACTGTTGTAAAGACTTTGTATACTGAGTTTAAAGAGACTTTCTCTACTGCAGATAAAGGCCACTTTGTTAAGATTGGGCCTAACTCCACTAACAAGCACCACAGAGAAATATATAGAATGCTTCCTCAACCTATGAGAAGACAAATAAAAGATGTGTTCGGAACAGATCATCTTTATGTTAGGGGTGAGATTGTGGATCTTGTGTTTGGTAGACGTAAGTTCTCTATAACAGATATTGGCAAAACAAATGATACTTCTGTTGAAAGAGGTATATTTGGTAATACAGCACAGTTACTTCTTAATCGACCAATGATGCGATCACTTGAGAACTTTGTGCAAGATGTGTACAAAATTGTAAAAGATATTATTGTTATCAAGTCCTTTGTAGTGCTTAGAGATAATATTCTTAGTAACACTGCAATGCTGATGATGAGAGGTGTGTCTTTCAGACAGATATTAGCTGACTATAAGGAGGCTTCTTTAGCGCTCAAAGACTACAAAAAGTATACAAGAGAGCGTCTAAAGCTTGAAAAAAAGATTAAGACATTAGGCCAAAGTAAAAGCTCTAATCGCATTCTAGCCCTCCCTACCCAGAGAGCTAAAGATGCTGCTATTGCGGTAATTGATCGCTCTATTGCTTCAATTGAAGGAGATTTAACTATTGTAGAAGAAAGGTTGGCTACAAATGCAGTAACTGAACTGTCTGAAGCAGGAGTACAACAAACCATTGTGGAGGATGTTGTGCTTGAGGATAGTAAATCTAATCTTAAAAGTAATTTAGAGAAGAGGTTGGCTCCTGCTGCTGCTTATGTACCAGATGTTTTTAAAACCATTGGTAAAAATATATTTGTGACGCAGGATACAGGTCTATACAAAGCATTAAGAGATGTTACTCAAATAAGTGATTTTGTTGCCAGATACTCATTGCATCAGCATAATTTAAAGAATGGTGTGAGCTCAAAAGACTCTATTGGGGATGTGGTGGAGTCGTTCATTAACTATGATCCGCTAACACATAAGTATATTCAATGGATGAATGATATGGGTTTCTGGATGTTTACTAAGTTCTTTATCAGAATACAATCCATTCTTGTAAAACTCATGGTTGGCAGACAAGACAGTAAAGGGCGCTCTATTAAAGGAAATCCTGCGGGCATTCTAGCATTCTTAGCAGTTAATATGCTAACAATAGATGTACCTACTGTTTATGACGCTTCTCTTATTGGAGAAGACTCTATTGAAAATAGATTTCATTGGAATATCGCTGGAAATGCTTGGGATCAGGCCTTTGGAGGCGTGGTGACCTCAAGCATTCCAGAGTTTATATCTAGTCAGTAGTCTTGTTTTTCCTTGTCTTTTTTTCGGCAGGGAAAACAAGTACTGTTATGGCCAAAAAGCCTACAATAACTGTAGTGGCTAAGGCAAGCATTGGGCCAATGATAAATATTGCAAATAAAATTGATCCAATTGTTATAATTATTCCAATTACACTTAGGCTCTCAAATATTTTTTTAAACATCACTAGGCTCCAAATAGACTAGAGTCGTCTGTTGGTTCTTCGGCAGTTTCTTTTGTAGCTTTTGTTTTTACAAAAGGTAAGTCGAATTGATCCACATTCTTTAGATTTATGGATTCAACAGGCGTTGCTGTTAAAGTGACATCTGGGCTCATAATGCTTACAACAGCTGTATTGCCATTAGCACCTCGGCCTGCGGTGAAAGCTACTTCCACATGTTTTCCATCAAGGTTGATTCCTTGGTGAGATACGTATTTTTCTAGAGCATGATTTATCTCTGTATTATTTAGTGTGATATCCATCGTGTTTCCTTGTTAAGATTTAAATGTTTGGCTTGCATAGTGTGCAACCATTAAGGCATCGCTTTTACCGTCTTGTAAGCCTCCCTTTGAGCCTCTAATAGAGGCATCAGGATAGAGGCGGTCACATATACTAGCCACTTCGTTCTTAATAGCTTTGCCCTTGGTTTTTACACCTACAAACTTTTGCCATACTTTAGGAGTTACTAAGCCTACTGATAATCCCACCACTTGTGGTATTACATTTACTCTTTCGACATTACGTCCAAAGCTAAAGTTAGACTTGGCTGACATTCCAAATAAAGTATGCACATCTTCTATCATAACTACGGGAATATCAAAGCGATTTTTAGCGGAAGTGAGCCATTCAGCGATATCTTTTGGCTTTTCTACATTTGAGTAAAATTGCACATCTTTTGTGCTGGGAACTAAAAGGCAATAATACCCTTTAGCTCCCGGATCACATGCAATATATGCTATAGGCTTATTCATTAAGCGTTAGCAAATAAGCTTGAGGTTGCTGCGGGCGTAGCTGCTGTCGGTGTGCCGACAGAAGGTGCGGCTGCGTTACCACGGCCTGTTTTTGATTTGTCAGGATATGCTCCTTCAAATTTCTTCGCCCATTTGGTAGTGAAAACACCTTCGTTAGCACCTGCTTTAACTTCGGTTGCTGTTAAGCCAGCAGCGTTCCAGAATTTGTCAATGACGTTTTCGTCTTTAACTTCACCATTTGGAACCCATTTACCAGAGCCATTGTCAGTCACTTTATCAACTGTTTGTTTAATGATACCTGCTAGGATTTCTTTACCTAGAAGGTCACTAATCACTGCTGTTTTTTGTGGAATTTCTGCTTTAGCATCAAAGTCCCAACGGTTCACAACTTTTTCTACTGTTTCTACAGCATTCATTTTTGTTTTAAGAACAGCTTCAGTGAGTGATTCAGCTAATTTGTACCCTGGAAGATACTGTTTCTTGCCTTTAGCATCAATGTAAGTGCTTTTGTTACCTTTGGCATCTCCGCTTGAGATCCAAATTACTTGACGTACGTTTGAGCCACTATCAACACCTGTTAAATGCAGGTTTAATGAAAGAGCGCCTCTTGCTGATTGATCAATGTAAGCTAGTTCGATATTCATGCGATGAAGACCTGAGTCAACTAGAAATGATCCGCCTCCAACTGAGTCTTTGTCACTTTGGATGTCGTCATTTGATTCAAGATTACTTAGTAAAGACATAATGTCTCCTTTATATTTAGGTTAATATTATTTGTAATAACTGTGCAAGCGGTCAATGACCAATTGTACATCGTTATCAATGTAGGTTTCATCTATAGTCCACATGCCCATAGAGCTTCTTATGGCTTCGTCCACTGTCTCTTTAGTGAGCTGTGTTTGGAACACATACTTAAAGCCTAACGCCTCCTCTTGAGGTGTTATGTTCAGAAGATCTGACTTGTATTCTTCTAGAACTTTTGTTGGCACTTTTTTTGTGCTTATTACGGTTGAAAAGAAACTTTCAATACCGTTATTCATGAGAGAGCCTTTTACTTTTACTTTGGTCTCTCTATCCAAAGTTTTCTCATCCATCACTGTAAGTGTATGACCGATGAAGATAATATTTTTAGTTGACTTTGCTACATACTGACTCATCAATACTTTGAAGAATTGGGCGTATTCGCCCCATGCTTTCATTGTATTTGCTGATGTTAATACGTGAACAGATTCAAACATATCCATAGCGAATGTAAGACTATCAATAACGATAGTATGGATATTTTTATGTTTCTCTGCTGTCTCTAAAATGTCGTATATTTGTTTAGGGTCGATAATAATTTCTTCCCTAAACGCTCCCTTAAAAGGCAGTTTCTTATTGTTTTCACAATTAAGATAAATGACTCCTTTTGGATCACCAATATTTCGTAGAGATGCAGATTTACCAGTAGCAGTTTTGCCACTAATTAGTACAAGATTATCGTTCATGTTTATTCCATATATTTAAAAAGTTAAAGTAATCGCCGGAGGCGATACTACAATGAGTCTCGTTTGTGTATTGCTTTAGATGCAGTTACCAAAATAGTAGATAAGATTTCTGCTTCGCTCATTTTATCTGATAATTTATTGTTAAGACCAATAAGATTATTTTGTACGGCATTAATATCCATACCAGAGTCTACAAGCATTAGTGCGTATCTGATATATTGATTGCTACGGTTGCCTGTAGCAGTGTTATCGATAAACCATCTCTCAACATTATTAAGAGATTGTTGATCATTGATAACTTTCTTTCTTTCTTCATTTTTAGATGTTTTCGGTATGAAGAGAAGTGAGTCTAATAGCTTGCCTGAGTTATACTCATGCTTACCATTAAATGTCTGCCATTTTCTAGATCGTTGATTAGTTTGCTTATCAACATCAAATGGAAGCCATTCAAAAATGTTATTCATAAATTCTTTGAACTCATTAGCATCTAACTTAAGTGTATGAGACATTGGAAGCAGCACTCTAAATCGATTAGCTGCATCTGTATGCCTCTTTGTAGTATATATTAATGAAGTATAATCTCTTAACAGTAGCTGTACTGTGTCCATACTTACACCATCATCAATGTCTAATACTACCATATTAAAGCCAGAAATAACATGATCTTCTTTACGATAATTCTCATATAAATGATGAGAAACCCAATGGTAATTAGGCAGTTGAGTTAGCGTGTGAAGCTTGTCAAATGGGACATATTCACATTTGTAATTCTCTGCTAACTGTGTACCGTAAGAGATAACCATCTTGGTTGTATCGGTTTCTTTAAGGGCTTCGCCAATAAGGAATTCAATACCGTCTGTGATACTTTTCTTAATGATGATATTATTTTTGTAACCATAGGCAATAGCTAGAGTCATCATCTCTCGTTTTTGGTTCTCGCTGCCTTTATAGAATGGCAGATCCTCGACCATATCAACGTGAGTAACTTCTCTGCCAATATGTGCAATATAGTTTGCAAGTTTGGTGTAGTTACGCTCTCTCGTTAGTAGTGACTCAAACGCTTTGCCTGAGTCTTCCACGATCTTGATAGCGTTATATAAGTGATCTTCAGTAAGATCTGGACTGTTATCAATGAATGCATATGTGCCTGCTAATTTCAATGTTTTGAAATATCTGTGGGCTACCTCTGCTTTACGAATCTCTTCATGATCAGACAAGCCATTGGCTGCCCTCTCACAAGCGATCTTGTATTCAATGAGCAATAAGCTAACACTCTTATCAATATCTATTGTTGTACCGAAGTAAGATGGGTGGGCCAATTTACCTAAGTCATTAGACAGTGTCTGCAAGAAAGTATTTGCGCTATTATCTGTAAGCATGTCATAGATTTCTTCAGGAGTAAGTGAAGTGTTCCTTGTGGATGATTTAACATATCCAAAGAGACATCTACGTGCATAGCCGGTTTCCAACATAGCATAGAATTCTTCTTCTACTCTGCCGCCGTTAAGTAACTTGGCAGGAGTACCGAAGAGCATCATGTTTGTTGGCGTTTTGCCGTCAATTTCCTCGCCTCGAAGATTCTCTGCAGTGTTTTTGGTTAGTTTTTGTTTAACTTTACCTACGTCAAATAATTCTAAGAATGTGTTAAGTACGTCAATATTGCCTAAAAGATTTGAGCCAATTTCGTCTATCTCCATATTCATGGATCCACAGTCTGACATCAAAAGCTTTTGACGCATTTGTTTTACAGCTGCGGTTGTACCACTATCAAACGAGAATGCGAAATTACCTAGGAGTTCAAATTCCTTGGTTGTCCTAAGTAATTCCTCACCTTCATCAACATTCTTTTTGATGGCTCGCTTAATAGCTAATTTGCCAAGGCTAGCTTCACTCATTTTTGGGAAAGTTTCTTCTAAGAATCTTTCTTTAAATGTGTTAATAACTTGTTCCTCAACAATATTGGTTGAATGCCCTTTGCCTTCACCTGAGTAGGCTAGGTTGAGGGCGTAACAGTTTACAGGTATTTTGCCTCTGTCATGAGTATTTACAGATGCACGCATCATAGATGCTACTTTAGTAAGGTAGTAAGACACCATTACATGAAAGAATAGTCTGTTAGTGCTTTGTGTTTTTTGGCACAGTACATCCACTAGCTTGTCAGCTATTGGGTGATAGTCCATTGCGTCATATGATTTCATCTTATTTCCATTCAAAGTATGCGTGGCCTGTTGCTAAAGAATCTCTATCAATACTACCCTGCCATACTCGTGCAATGGCTGATCTAGATTTATTAGTTCCCATTTGACTGTTAACCTCTGCTACGAGTTCATGGGTAGTCACTATTGGCTGTCCATTCAGTCTTGCAGTAACATTATACCTTTTTCTTTCAGTGTGCATATGCGTAATGAAATCAAAAGTATACTGAGTAAACGGGGTTGTATCGTGTAATTTACGAGGGTAAAGCGAAGCTTTACGGGTTAGTTTCGGGTTTAGGAATAGAGAATATCCTAGTAGAGCCGCTGTACTAGACAGCAGGTTGTTGAAATACATTTTCATAGTATTATCCTTAAGTTACATTTTTAATGAGCCGTCAGCGATATAGTTGTCTTTTTGTTTACAGACATCAAATGCGTCACAATATAGGCATCTTTTTACTTCGCCGGGGACTGTCACTACTTCGCCAACGCCGCCGTCTGCGGCTAGTCTACTAATGGCATCCCCATGCACGGCAAAGTTCTTGGTGCTTCGGGCTTTTTTAGCAGGATTCTTATAATATTTGTGCATTGGAGCAGATCTCCAAAGCTCTTCCTCCGTACAAGGGGGAATGTCTTCTTCTGAGCTGTTCCAATACTGTTCCATAGCATTAAGCTTATCCACAATATATCTTTGTGTATCTGCTATAGATAATAGCGGCAGTTCCACCGCCATGACTTTGCATGGTGGGTAACTTTGATCTGTTTTAGCTTGCATGGCTTTCCAATCTGTAAATACATACTGGATCAGCATATTATTATCAGTAATGATATCTGGACTAAGCCATCTATATATACTTCCTTGCATCGCAAATTTGTCATTGTTAGTTTTATTTACATAGGTATAGGTGCTTGTAGATTTTACATCTTCAAGCTTTCCATTAAAAACAATGTCATATTTGCCTGAAATAGTGTAATTACCTACTTTTTTATGAGCACGTTGCTCTAGATACACAGGGATTGGGTCAGAGAGCTCTTTTAAGCGCTCTGGAGTGGCGTTAACAACAATTCTGTTAGCGATACTCTCTGGAAGACCTACCTTGCGTAAAAGAGGGACTACATCCCCTGTCCAAGCGTTTTCTACGCTGTCATGAATTGCTGTTCCAATTCTACTAGCAGCTAGGACATTTACATTTGCTAATCCCGGTTCAGTTTTAACTCTACCTGTCAATATAATTTGCTTGATAGAGTTTAATAAACCAGTAGCACTTATTGTAAGAGGATCAGTATTATGATCGTAAGTATCATTGGCTAACCATACCTGCATAGACAGGGATATATTAGATGGTAAATTCATTTGTTTTCCTTTTTGATCTATATTTTTTCTCTGCTTACTGGTTGAACGTCTTGCAACATCACTCACCGTCTTTTAGGGGAACGTGTAGTAATTTCATTATTTCGTCTAAAGTTATTTCTGCTTCATCTGGCCCCGCACGATTATGAAAAATTAAACTCTCCAAACTTG
>Ga0307986_10000206_pt1 | contig 44275 bp, 47 predicted proteins | sample EllFjometageno82_FD_203170 | JGI IMG/M metagenome (GOLD analysis project Ga0307986, IMG submission 203170) | Marine microbial communities from Ellis Fjord, Antarctic Ocean - #82 | ecosystem: Environmental > Aquatic > Marine > Unclassified | place: Southern Ocean | collected 2014-10-09 | reverse complement strand
TATAGTCCATAGTGATGATGGTATGGACGAAATTTCTCCATTTGCTAAAACAAATATTGTTGAGCTAAAGGATAAAAATATAAATGAATTTACAATAAATCCAAAGGAACTTGGAATTACTTTAAGCAACACAAATAATTTAAAAGGTAAAAATGCACTATATAATTCTATGAAAATAAAAGAAATATATAGAGGTGAAATCAATGAATTTTCAATAGCTGTGGCCTTAAACGTTGCAGCAGGATTAATTGTATCGGGTAAGGAATATGATTTTATAGATGCGTTTAACAAAGCTTCTAAACAACTTGCTTCTGGAAATGTATTCCAGCACTTGGTTAAATTACAATCAAAATAATGACAAATATTTTAGAAAAAATTATTGAGGACAAAAAAGAGTCATTAAAAGAAATTAAAAAAAATAACTCTTTAAACTCACTTGAAGATAGAATTAAAACTATTAATACTTTTTTAAATTTTAAAGACGCGATTAGTAATAATAAAGGAATATCGCTAATATCGGAGATTAAGAAAGCAAGCCCGTCTGCTGGAATATTGGTAAAAAATTTTAATCATTTGGATATTGCAAAAATATATGTGGATAATGGAGCTACATGTTTGTCTGTTTTAACTGAAGAACAAAATTTTTTTGGTAAACTTGACTATATAAAAGATATTAAGAATAAGTTTAAAATACCTGTTTTAGCAAAAGATTTTTTTATTGATCCTTATCAAGTTGCATTATCAAAGAGTTATGGTTGTGATTGTATATTAATTATAATTGCAGCTCTTGAAGAAAAACAAGCAGATGAAATTTATGATGAAGCTTTAAAAAATAAATTAAGTGTCATTGTAGAAGTTCATGATGAAAAAGAGGCTGAGTCTGCTTTAAAATATAATGAAGCTATTATTGGTATTAATAATAGAAATCTTAAAACTTTAAATATTTCTTTGGAGAATTCAGTTAAAATTAAAAAAAAATTAACTTCACACAAAGGTCCATTGATTTCTGAAAGTGGAATTAAAAATAAAGAGGATGCACAATACATTTATGATAATACTGGCATCAAAAACTTCTTGATTGGTGAATCACTTCTCGCTAGCAGCGAAACTGATAAATTAATCAAAGAAATATTATCAATTACCCTTTAAAATAGCTCTTAATTAGCCATTGATATTAAAAGAGAACTTTTGTAGAACATAGGTGTACAGGTTTTGTTCTTATGCTTACAAAAAAACAAAAAAATTTACTTATTTATATAAATAAAAAAATTAGATCAACTGGTGTATCTCCTTCATACGAAGAAATGAAAGAATCGCTCAACCTAAAGTCGAAATCTGGGATTCATCGACTAATTTCAGCTTTGGAAGAAAGAGGATTTTTGCGAAGGTTAGCTCATAAAGCAAGAGCGCTAGAAGTTGTTAAACTTCCAGAAAATGCAAGTGCAAATGACATTTTTAATACCTTTACTCCAAGTGTAATTAAAGGTGGTTTAGATACAAATCCAAGTACAGCAAGTGAAATTTCTGTATTAGGAAGTATTGCGGCAGGAACACCTATCGAAGCAATACAACAAGAAGTTGATAGAATTGCATTGCCTGAGAGTTTAGAAAACAATGGTGAACATTATGGGCTTAAGGTTAAAGGCGACTCCATGATAGAAGCTGGAATTAATGATGGCGATACTGTAATTGTTAAAAAAACTAATAATATTGATAGCGGGCAAATAGCTGTAGTTTTAATTGATGATCAAGAAGCTACGCTAAAAAGAGTTAGAAAAAAAGGCAATACGATTGCGCTTGAGGCAGCAAACAAAAATTATGGAACTAAGATTTATGCTGCTGCTAGAATAAAAATTCAAGGCAAACTAGTCTCTTTGTATAGAAATTTTCACTAAAATAGTCTAATTAGATTGCATGAGTTTTGTTTGCAGGTTTGCACCCTCCCCAACTGGTCCTCTTCATATTGGCGGTGTCAGAACAGCTTTGTTTAACTGGCTGCTGGCAAAAAAAAATAATGGAAAATATTATTTACGAATTGAAGATACAGATAAAGAGAGATCAAAAGAAGAATTTATACATCAAATAATAAGTTCATTAACTTGGTTAGGTATTGAACATGATGGTGAAGAATATATTCAATCAAAAAAAATAGACAAACATATAGCTGTAGCGGATGAGTTGTTAAAAAAAGGATTTGCTTATCATTGTTATTGTCCGCCAGAAGAACTTGAAGATCAAAAAGTTTTAGCTAAGAAAAAAAATTTACCTTTTATTTATAATCGTAAATGTAGAGATCTAAAAGAAAAAAGAAATGAACCTGCTGTTTTAAGGTTTAAAAGCAAAATTTCAGGATCTGCTTTAATTAAAGATCTAGTTCAAGGAGATAAAAATATTTCAAATTCAACAATAGAAGATTTTGTAATTTTGAGAAAAAATAGAACACCGACTTATCAGTTATCAGCAACTGTAGACGATAATCAAATGAAGGTTACACATATTATTAGAGGTGATGATCACATGATAAATTCTTTTAAACAAAAACAAATTTATGAAACTATGGGTTGGAAAGTCCCAAATTTTGCACACATACCTTTAATTCACAGTGATAAGGGTAAAAAATTATCTAAAAGAGATAACGCTTCTACTCTGGAAGATTACAAAAAAATTGGAATTATGCCTAATGCACTCAGAAATTATTTGCTTAGATTAGGATGGTCTCACAAAGACAAAGAGATCTTCACCAAACAAGAAAGCATTGATCTATTCAATTTGAATGGCGTTGGAAAATCACCTTCTAAATTAGATATGTCAAGAATTCTTTCTATAAACGAAACATATATAAAAATGATAGATGAAAAAGAATTATTTAAACAACTTAAAGACTACGTGTCAAAATATAAAAAACCTTTTAGCGCATCTAAAGATGCTGTCCTGATAAAGTGTATTGGGTTTTTAAAAAATAAAGCAAAAACACTGGAAGACATAAGTAATAATGCTCAGTATATAATAAATGATGAAGTAAAGATTGGTGATGAAGATCAAAAGCTACTAGATAGTCAATCTAAATTAATAATAAAAGATTTCATCGTTAATTTTGAAAAAATATCCTCTCCAAATAAAGAAAATTTAGAGCCATTAATTAAATCATTAATTGAAAAACATAAGACTAATTTTAAAGGTGTTGGCCAACCTTTACGAATAGGATTAGTAGGTTCTCGATTTGGGCCAGGTTTATACGATATAATTTTATCTCTCGATAAAACTGAAGTAATAAAAAGATTAAGTAAGATATAACTAATGAAAGAAGCTGCCTCTTTCAGAGTTAGAAAAAGTTCATTTTACGATAAAAAATCAGTAGCTCCATTTAAAATTAGTAGATCTAAATTAAGCAATTTTTTACACTGTAAAAGATGTTTCTACTTGGATCGTGTCGTTGGATTAAAAGAACCCTCTATGCCGGGCTGGGCTTTAAATAGTGCTGTTGATGAGCTTTTAAAAAAAGAATTTGATCAGTATCGAAAGGATCAAAAACCACACCCTATGATGATTAGACACAATTTAAATTTTATCCCCTTTCAGCATAAAGATTTGGATGTATGGAGAAACTCTTTAAAAGGTGGAATCTCATACTTGGATGAAAAAACAAATTTAATAATACACGGAGGTGTAGATGATGTTTGGTTTGATCTTAATGAAAAGAAACTTATCGTAGTAGATTATAAAGCTCAATCTACAAGTTACCCTGTGTCGACACAGTCTTACTTAAATAGTGAATGGCATTTAAGCTATAAATTACAAATGGATATTTACGTTCATATCTTAAGAAAAATGAATTTTGATGTTTCTGACATGTCGTATTTTTATGTATGCAATGGTGAAAAAACTAATAATAAGTTTGAAAATAAAATGGATTTTAAAACTTCTCTTGTTCCATATAAAGTAGACACATCCTGGATAGATGGTAAGTTATCTGAAATGAAGGAAGTTCTGAATCTGGATAGCCCACCTGATGTTGTGCCAACCTGTGAAAAATGTGCTTATTTAAGAGGAGGAAAGAACTATTTTTAAAATTTAAATATAAATGAAAAAATATATTAGTGAAATTCAAACAATTGCTTTCTGTGGACTTGTTACTTTTATATTTTTAATTATTTCGTTAGAGTTTTTAGAATGGACAATTAAATTTTCATTTTGGGAAGGAACGTTAGGAGTTTTTTATTTATCGTTGAATATATTTGAAAAATTAATTACTTTATGGTTTTTAGGAGCTCCCCTTTATTTACTAAAAACAATATTTCAGAGAAGATAACGTTTATGACAACTGATACCTACATATGGAGCTGTAAAGACACTTGGAAAAAAAGTGCTAAAAATACTATGTGGTGCGTTATTGGCTGTTCAATTGGAGATTTTGGAACAATACTATTTTTTCAATTAACGCAAATACCCTTTCCCATTGCTGGAATAATGATTTTAGCAATAATTAATGGACTGCTAACGAGTATTATACTTGAGACTTTAATTTTAATTAGACAAAATTTTAATTTTACTAGTGCCTTAAAAACTGCGTGCGGAATGAGTTTCATTTCAATGGTGAGCATGGAAGTATCAATGAATTTAACAGATTATTATTTAACAGGTGGAGCGCAACTTACATACTGGGTTGTGCCTATTATGTTGATAGTGGGATTTTTAACTCCTTGGCCATACAATTACTGGAGGCTCAAAAGATTCGGTATTCAATGTCATTAAGCTTTTTATTGATTTATAAAATCTCTTAATTGTTGATTTTCATCTTTATACTGATCAATGATATGGTTTACTACGTCACCAATCGAAACAATACCTAATAATTTTTTTTCTTCTATTATGAGCACGTGTCTAATTTTATGATTAGAAATTATTTCCATTAGTTGTGTTACAGATGTATTCAGATCACAAGATATTATATTTTTAGTCATTATTTTACTAATTAGTAAGTTATTTTTAAATTCTTCTTTACAAATATATCGAGCTAGATCTCGCTCAGATATAATTCCAATTACACTTTTATCACTTTCATTTAATACTGGCATAAAACCAATATTATATTTTTGAAGTTTTTCACTTGTAGTTTTTAAAGTGTCTTTTTCAGTTAATGTAAAACAAGGTCTATTAGAAAGTTTTGTAACTAGTTTTCTTGCCATTTTGTGCTCTAAATATTTTTTGTTGTTATCAATATTCTAGCATAAAAAATTGGGTTGTAGATAGGTAGTTATTTTTCTGATATAAGCGTTTATTGTAATGTTTAGAATACTACTTTTCAAAATACCCACACTTATCACATGCTTATTTGCTTCTCTTGGTTTGTGATATGTAAAATTAGTTGAAAGATTTCTCAACCATTTATTTAAAACATTCTTTAGCTCATTCACTTAAATAAGAAATGATGTAGTTAAAAATTCCTGGTTTATTTTTTATTGGAGAAGTAGTTAATATTACTGATCTTTTGGAAGCTATAATTTTCAATGGGAATGGTCAACTGGTTTTTTGTAGCTGGACAATATGCTTAATAAAAATTCTGATTTAAATAACAAAATGTCTCTGCGACAATAGTTTGTTTTATTAATATGTTTTAAAGTATTAATTCTAACTTTAACCCTAACTTTAAGGAACAAAATGAAAAAATTTATAGTACTTTTATTGTTAACTCTTTTTACTGGGTCAGCATTTGCTGGTTCATGTCCAATGATTGCAAAAAAACTGGATAGTAAAATTGAAGAAGCCCAAAAAATGCGTGATGCAGGAATGGCAGCACACAAAGCTGGGGATCACTCAAAGTCTGAAGAGATGCTAAATAAAGCTATGGAGCTTTTTAAAAGTTAATAAGAAATTATAGGGGCGATTAATGTTTTATCGCTCCCTATACATTTTCCCAATTTTGCTAAAGTTCAATTTTTTCTATATAATATTTAAATGACAGGTTATTTAGCCTATTCAATTTATGCATATATTGCTTCCGCTGTCAGCTGGAGAATTGAAAAACTGTATAGAAATCAGATTGATAACAAACAAATAAAAATATGGCTTGTACTGAAGAATATCTTTAGAGTTACAGGTACAGCTCTTTTAATCGCACATTTATTATCCTAAATAAAAATTAGAATGTGCTAATAAAGAAAAAAGGATCCTGTTTAATTTTCTTTAAGCTTATCTTTCATATTTAATTTAAGTTTCTTTAAAATTCTTAAATTTTTCCAACTTTTTTGCCCTCTACTTATGTTTCTTTTTTTCTCTGCTACATTTACTTTTTTTTTTAAATCTTTATGTTTTTCTTTTGTTTTCATTTTGCAAAACCAGTAGTTTTTATATATATACTCTATTAAGGCAAAACTTTATCATATAAAAATTACAGCAAAATTTTATCATATAAAAAATACGTATGATATTAACTTAAAAAAATAATTAATGAAGTCCGTTGGCAGCAATTTTTAAAATCATTTCTTCATAGTCAATTTTAAGGTTTAGTAAACATGATCTGTAGAAATAGCCTTTTCTAATACCAGGCATTAAATTTGCTTCGATAAAATGAGGATTGCCTAAATTGTCCATTTTAAAATCAATTCTTCCAAATGATTTCCCACTTAAAGCAATAAAAGATTTTTTTGCTAAAACTGACAATTTGTTAAAAATTTTTTTATCTAAAACTGCGACAACTTTTTCTTCATCTTTTTTTTTAATATTAAAATCCAGAATATGATGACCGTTTGTATTTTTTTTAACTATAATTTCAATTGGCATAGCCTCAATAAAACCTGTGATATTGTCTTTAAAAATACCTACGCTATATTCTTTTCCAGAGAGATATTTTTCAACTAAACAACGTGAATGCTGATTTTTTTTTATTTCTTGAACTTTTTTTTTATAACTAGTGAAGTTGTATGCTATAGAATTTTTATCAATGCCTCTGCTGTCTCCTCCTGTTATTGGTTTAATAAAAAGTGGGAACGGTATTGGAATGGTTTTTTTGTTTGTGTGTTCTCCTGGTCCTGTTGTAAAAAATTCTGCTGTAGTAATATTTGATTTTTGTACAATCTTTTTAGCTCTACTTTTGTTGCTTTCTTTGAGTAGCGAAGATTTATTAGATGCAATATATAAAATATTATTAAGTTCCAAGTAGTCATTTAGCCAAATTTTTTTATTATCAAAATAAAAATATTTAACACCTGAAAAAACTAAGTCTGGTTTACGTAGAGCTAATCTCACCAGGTCTTTTTTTGTTTTAATTTCTGTAATTAAAACTTCTTTGTAACATTTAGATAGAATTTTAAAAATTAACACCTCATCTAAAACAATTCCAACATTTGCTTGGTTTAAATTTAAGTCTTTTAGTTTTGGTACTGTTACAATTTCAATCGATTTTTCTATTTGATTTAAAAAAAAATTATTTTTTTGAAAATTGACTATATTCTGTGAAGTTCCATTAAAAGATTTGAGGTTATGTCCTAATAAATTTTTGTTGTTCATAAAAAATACGCCATACAGGGTTACATAAACTGTAAGTTTATTCTGTCTTTGTTTGTGATTTTGAAAATATTTACTAAATGTAAGGATTAGACCTTGTTAGATAATATCTAAAAAGTGTATCATGTCATGCATAGGTAAAATTAGATAGTTAATTAAAGATTTTATTATTTATTGTTATCTTCGTCTTCTTGTGCCAGTTGTTGTTCTGTATTGTCTGATGGTGTCTCTTCTTGTGCCAGTTGTTGTTCTGTATTGTCTGATGGTGTCTCTTCTTGTGCCAGTTGTTGTTCTGTATTGTCTGATGGTGTCTCTTCTTGTGCCAGTTGTGGTTCTCTATTGTCTGATGGTGTCTCTTCTTGTGCCAGTTGTTGTTCTCTATTGTCTGATGGTGTTTTTTCCTTAAATTCTCTTCTCATATAATCACTTGAACCTGTTTGCGGTGTATTATTTTTCAATCTATTATAGAAATATTTTCCAATTATAACGGCAAGTATTGGTCCTAATATATATAAAATTAATTTTAACCAGCTGGTTAATGATTGATTTAAGTTGTCTTTATTTTTAACTTCTTCTTTACTTAATTCTCGTTTTACTTCTTGTTTGGTAGGTTCTATTTCTTTTAGTACTGGTTTTGTTTCTTGTTTAATAGGCTCTATTTTTTTTGAGGCTGGTTTTGTTTCTTGTTTAATAGTCTCTATTTTTTTTGAGGCTGGTTTTGTTTCTTGTTTAATAGTCTCTATTTTTTTTGAGGCTGCTTTTGATTCTTGTTTGATAGACTCTATTTTTTTTGGTACTGGTTTCACCTCTTCTTTAAAGGATTCTAGTTTCTTAGTTTTAGATTTAAGCTCATTGCTGATAGGTTTTTTTTTAATACCAAGTTGAGTAGTTGTTTCTGTTTTTTGCTTATTATTAGAGTTTTTTTCTACATTATCGAAGACTAAAATTCCGATTATTAAAGCTAGAAAAATAGGCATAATATTTTTTTAGTATATTTCTTTAATATTAAGAATCTACTTTATTAATTATAGGAATGTGGGTAGTTTTAAGACTAATTACAGGAATTTATTTAATGCCTGGCTAGCTAATTCAGATGAGGGTCTGTCAGTTTTCAGTCTATTTAAAACTACTTGTGTTTTTTTAACCTGTTTTTCTATAATTAGTGGCGATTCTAGATATTGGCTTACAACTTTATAAATATTTTTAGAACTACATTTCGATTGTAATAGTTCAGGTATAATTTCTTCATTTGCAACTATATTAATAATATTAGCATATTTGATTTTAACTAAAGTTTTAATTATCAAAAAATTAATGAAATTCATTTTATAAAGAATAATTGATGGTATTTTTGCATTACAAACCTCTAGTGAAACAGTTCCTGACTTTACAATGGCAAATATTGATTTTTTTAATAAATGATATTTAATTTTATCATCACTTATAACTTCGCAATTAGATAGATTTGTATTTTTAATATGGGACTGTATTAACTCACTGTATTGTCTATTCGAGTGGAAAACATATGTGATATCTTTATATTTATTTAACATAAGTTTAATAAAGTTAAGTAAAATTGGCATAAGAACATTAATTTCTGAAATTCTGCTACCAGCAAAAACGGAAATTATTGCTTTATTCTTACCTACTATTTGATTGATATCAATTTTATCATCTCTAAATTTTTCAAGCAATGGGTGTCCGACGTAATCACAACTTATTTTTTCTTTTTCAAAATATTTTTTTTCAAATCTAAACAATAGAAGAATATGATCTATAAACTTTTTAATTTTTTTTACTCTTCCTTCTCTCCACACCCAAATTTGGGGAGCTACATAATGAATAGTTTTAATGTCAGGGTTTTTATTTTTTACTTTCTTGGCAACTCTTAAAGTAAAATCTGGGCTATCAACTGTAAAAAGAATATCTGGGTTAAAATCTAAAATTGCTTTTACTGTTTCATTTATTTTTTTATTAATTTTAAATAAATTTAATAAAACAGTTGTGAAGCCAAGATAGGTAATTTCTTTTACATCATAAATAGATTTAATTCCTAATGATCTAAGGCTATCTCCGCCTACAGATAAATATTCTATATTAGGATTGATTATTTTTAAGCTCTTAATGACCTTAGAGGCTAATTTATCACCAGAAGGTTCACCAGTTAATATAAATATTTTTTTCATATCACTTTTATAAACATTTTGTTTTTGTTTGCAGCTTGTATCAATGATTTTTTATCCAAACAAATATTTTGTTTATTTTTTAATACTATACCTTTGAGACCTGCTTTTTTACATCCAAGTAATGTTTTTAATCCAATTGTAGGAAGGTCAATTCTTAAATCTTGTTTTTTTTTTGGAAGTTTAACTAATACGCCATGCGGGGATCTTTGTTTTTTTTTTACTTTCATTAACATTTCTTGAGTACCATTATTTTCTTCAATGACAATAACTTTAGAATATCTAACAACTACACCTTGACTAAAATTATATTTGTTTAATTTATTTAAAGATGAAATAGCTTTTTTGATGTCTTTTTTATCATCATTATTAGGTTTTAGCTTCGTGTGCACTCCTCTCATGAGACAAAGCTTAGGTGTAAAATATAAAGAATTTAAAGTTTTAATTTTTTCTGCTTTAAAAATATTGATTACTTCTTTTAAAATAGATGCATCACCTATTTTGGAGGCCTTAATAATTCTGGGCATATAATAAATCCCTTTTATATCAAGTTTTAGTGTTGTAAAATTTGGTTTTTCTACATTCCCTGCAAAAATAACTTTTTTACAGTTATGTGTTTTTAGAATATTTATTAATTTTCCAATTTGACCAATCGAAACTTTGTGTGAATTATTATCTTTTTTAAAAATATTTTTTCTAGTTAAATCTATAATTAAATATTTTTTTTTTTCTTTATAAACAATCTTAAGAATTTCTTTTGGAAAATTATTTTCTCCAAATATTAACCCGATCATTTTACTCCTTGCTTATTGGTGAGCAAATTGGTCTTTTCTTATCTTTTGAAATAAAATCAGCAACCTCATTTACAAGTTCATTATCTTTGAATTCATCGTTAATTTTGCTTAAATTTTCATGTAAGTTTTTAGAGGAGAATATTGCTTTATAAGCTTTATCAAGATCCATTATTTTTCTATTCTCATAATTTTTTCTTCTGAGTCCTATTAAATTAAGTCCCTGAAGATAATTTCTGTTACCAACTGACAACCCAAAAGGAATTACATCTTTAAGCACTCCTGTCATTCCACCAATCATAGCTAATCTTCCTATTCTTGTAAATTGTTGTACTGCAGAATTTCCTCCTATAATAACTGAATCTTCAATAATCACATGACCACCTAATGGGACATTGTTTGCTATAATAACATTGTTTCCTACTTTACAGTCATGAGCAACATGTGATGAGATCATAAATAAACAATTATTTCCAATGACTGTTTTACCTCCACCGCCTTCTGTACCAGGATTTATCGTTACATGTTCTCTAATAATATTATTTTTACCAATGATCAAACTGTTTGGCTCATTGTTGAATTTAAGATCTTGTGGAGATGTACCAATGCTTGCAAATGGAAAAATTTTAGTGCCTGTTCCAACCTTGGTGTTTCCTTCAATATGCACATTTGAAGATAATTCAACATGTTCTTCTAGCTCTACAAAATCTCCAATATAGCAAAATGGGCCAATTTTAACATTTTTCCCAATCTTAGCTTTTTTTGAAATAACACTTGTACTATCTATCATTTTTTATCTACTATAGTTGCAGACCATTCAGCATCTGCCATTCTTTTTCCGTTCACTTTTGCGGTACCTTTGTATTTCCAAACTCTTCCGTGTGATCTTATGGCTTCAATTTCTAGATGTAATTCACAATCTGGTATAACTGGATTTCTAAATCTTGCTTTATCAACTCCCATTAAAAATACTAATTTATTTTCATATTCCTTAGGGTCTATTCCATAAGCTGTAAGTGCTGCTGCAGCTTGGCCAAATGCTTCTACAATTAAAACTCCTGGCATTACAGGTTGATTTGGAAAATGACCTTGGACATAAAAACCATCTTTCTTAACATTCATAATTGCAGTAGCAGATTTTAGGTGAACAATATTGATTAATTTATCAATTAAAAGCATAGGTTCTCTATGGGGCAATAAACTTTCTATTTTTTTTCTATCTATTGAATCGTTCATTTTTTTGAATTTCTTATAAAATCTTTTAGAGAAACAGCAGGATAACCCATTACTGTAGTACCGTCTTCTATATCTTTAATTACTCCACTACCACCAGCAATTTTAACTTTATTTCCTATTTTTAAATGTCCCGATATACCAGCTTGTCCACCAATTGAAACACTTTCACCAATTACTGAACTGCCTGCAAAACCAACTTGTCCAGCTATCATGCAGTTATTTCCAATTTTGACATTATGAGCAATATGCACTTGATTATCTAAAAAGGTATTTTCACCAATTAATGTATCGTTTATTGAGCCTCGGTCTATTGTGCAACAAGCTCCAATTTCTGCATTATCTTTTATTATTACATTTCCAATATGTGGAAATCTAAGGTTTTTTCCTTTTATTGGAATAAATCCAAATCCTTTCAATCCTATTTTACACCCATCCTGTACAACCACTTTGTTTCCTATTATTGAATTTCTTATAACTACATGAGCACCCACTGTGCAATTCTCACCTATCGAAACATTATGTTCAATTATTGTATTGCTTCCAATAATTGAATTTTTACCTATTTTAACTTTTTTCCCAAGTAAAACATTGCTTCCAAATTTTACTTTTAAATAATTGCTTTTATTTGGTTTTTTTAACGTTACATCTGGACTATCTATATCTGCGTTTGGATAGAATTTTCTTGTTACTTTGCAAAGCTCAAATAGTACATTTTTTACAAATATAGGTTCACAGCTATTTGGTAAATAGTTTTTAAATCTTTTCGTGGTTAGGCAGTATGAGGCTTTTGTAGATTTAGCATGATTTACATAATCAGTGTTGTCTAAAAAAGTTAAATCATCATTACTTGCGTCTTTTAGACTTCTAATATCAAATATTTTAATTTTTTTTTTGGATTTTAAATCAGCAAATAAATCAGAAACCCAATAAGGACCTTTTCGTTCGAAGAAAATGTTCTTGCCCATTAAAGTTAGTTAATTTTTATAGAAGTAATTTCTTTATTGATAATAGTTATTATTTTGTCAGTAATTTCTAAAGTTTTGTCACCCATCAACACTCCTTTTTTATCTAAAATCATTCTAATATTATTATCTGTCATGTATTTTTGAACGATTGGATTAATTTTCGTTAGTAGGTTTTTTTTTGCTAAATTTCTAGATTCAGATAGCTTTTTTAAAGAATTTTGTCTTGCTTTCTGCAGATTTGCAACTTTATTTCTTAGTTCCTGAACTTTTTTTAAATATTCATCTTTTGTTATTACATTTTTCTGTGCAATTAATTTTTTCTCTTCTTCTTTTATCCCAGCTTCTTGTTTTTTAAATTTACTAGATTCACTTTGAAAATTTTTTTTAAGTTTTTCTTGCGCTTCAGCACCTGCTTTAGTTTTATTTAGTACTTTAGTCCAATCGATAAAATGGGAGTTGTCAGCGAGAGAGACCGAGTGAGAAAAAAGAGATAAGACTAAAAGTAAAAATATTTTTTTGATAATTTTGTTCATAATTTAAAAGTTTGTTCCTAGTTTAAAGTTAAAACTTTCTGTCACATCACTGCTAGCTTTAGACAAATTTTGAGAAAAGACAAAAGTCATAGGGCCTAGCGGAGAAAGCCAACTCGCATTAATACCTGTTGTTGATCTAATTTTATTTGTATCACCTATAGAACTATCATAATCTACTTCCCATAAATTACCAAAGTCTAAAAATAAACCTACATCAGTTTTTGTGTATTCTGGCAACAAATTTGGTAAGGTCATTTCAAAATTACTAGCCATAGCATAGTTACCTCCAACAAAATCTACTCCATCTTTAGGACCTATTTGCCCAGCCTTAAATCCTCTAAGTTTATTCGATGGTAAAACGTTTCTTTTGCTTATTCTAACATCTTTACCATTCATTCCATTTATGGTTGAGGCATACATCTTAAACGTACCAACTGTATTAGCGGAAAAAGAGTGATATTTTTTATAATTAACGCTATTTTGAATATAAGGAGTGTCAGCATAAATTGGCATCGCTTGATTAAAACCCAAGCTATACCCTGCTGTAGGAGAATATGCGCGGTCACGTTTATCTAGAGAAACACCGTAGTTGAAACTTAAGTCCGAAAATTGTCCTTTTTGTTTTCTTAGCGAATCTGAAGCTGTAGAATCAACTTTAAGACTATCATGCGAAAAAGATAAGCCTGGTGATAAATAGAGGTCTTTATATTGCTCAAAAGTTGTTCCTATTCCTGTAGAAAAAACTTTATTTTCAAAACCAGAATCAGGTTTATCGTTTGAAGTATTTGAGGCAAAATAATTAAGAGAGTTACCTGAAGATTGATAATTAGGATTGGTAACACTAATTCCTCCTTTAAAAGTTTCTTTGCTTATATCAACATTGGTTCCAAGTTTTATTCCTCTACCTAGCCAGTTATTTTCTTGTATACCGAATACAAAACTTCCACCAGAGGTACCTATGCCTGCACCTGCACTGATTTCACCAGTTGGTTTTTCTACTACTGAGATATCAATAATTTTTTGATCTTTATTAGCTCCAGCAGAGATTTTTTTAGTTACAGCGCCAAATATATTTCTTGCTTTTATTTTCGATATGGATTGTTCTATTTTTAAAGAATTAAATGGATCTCCTTCATCTAATAAAAGTTCAGAACGAATAACAGACTCATTTGTAACTTTGTTTCCTAGAATATTGATTCTTTCAACTAATTTTTTTTCGCCTTCAAAAACGTTAATTTTAATTTCAATTGAATTATTTTCTATAATCTCATTAACAGAATGTTCAATAAATTGAAGATCATTATCTGCTATAATAGTATCTAAAGAATCTAATAATTTTTTTACAACAAAAGGAGAATAATATTTACCAACAACTTTCCTGAACTCTTTTTCCATCCCTAAAAATATTTTTTTATCAAGAACTTCACTTAGGTTTGTACTTATTTTGTTAACTCTATATCTATTCCCAGCATTGATTGTGTAAGTAAGAATAGTTAAATTGTTTTTACTAACCTCTGCGTTACTTGATAAAACTTGCACATCATAATATCCCAATGATTTGTAGTAGCTAAGTAGTAATCTTTTATCTAATTCTATATTTGAAAAGTTTAAAAAAGTATTTTTTGACAGAAATTTCCAAAACTTTTTTTCTTCTGAAACAATAATGTCTCGGAGTCTTTTCTCTTTTACTTTTTTATCACCAGAAAAACTAATTTTTGCTATATTAGTTTTTTTCCCTTTGTCTAAAAAATAAATAAGATTAATTCTATTATTGTCAAATTTTTCTATTTTAGCTTCTACGGTAGCAAAGTTAAATCCGATAGAAGCATATGTTTTTTTTAACAGATCTATATCCTTAGCAAGTTTATTTTTTACAAAACTTTCTTTTGGTTTTAAATCTATTTGTTTAAGTAGTGCTTTTTTAATTTGATTTGATTTTTCACCTCTGAGATCTACAGAATTAATGGTTGGGTATTCTTTGACAATAATTTGTAGAAGACCATTATCTAGAGAAATTTTAACATCTTCAAAAAAATCTGTCTTATATAAGTTTTTTAAGATTGTGTTTATTTCAAAGTTAGAATAATTTTTGTTAATAGTTATATCGCCATAAACTTTAATAGTTTCTGAACTTATTCTATCGTTACCAATTACTTGAAGCTTTTGAACTACTTCAGCTGACAAATTTAGTGACAAACATAGATAGATTGGAATAAAATATTTTAACATCTTCATTTTTTAGTTTTTTTTTTTATAATTTTGTATGCAAGATTTCTAGCTAAGGTGTCAATTTTATATATATTTTTTATACTATTACAGGGCATTTTTGAAGTTTTTATATAGTTTTTGTCTTTCAATACAAGATTCAAATTCCCAAAAATATCACTAAAATCGATGTTATTCCTTAAAAATTCGTCAACAAAAATTTCATTAGCTGCATTTATAATAATTGGTGACGATTCACTTTTGTTCATTCTGTGTATTAACTTTAAAGTGGTAAATTTACTTTTATCAACAGGAAAAAATTCTAAATTTTGACCTACTAAGTTTTGGGAATTTTTATTATTAAAATATTTCTCATATTCTAATTTGCCATCAAACAAAGCGTTGGATATTGGTATTTTCATATCTGGCGAATGATATAAAAAATATGTAGTTCCATTCTTAAATTCAACAATAGCGTGAATTAAAGACTGAGGGTGAATAATAATTTCATATTTTTTTAAACCAAACGGAAATAATCTTAAGGCCTCAGTTAATTCTAAAACTTTATTCATTAACGTTGCTGAATCAACAGATATTTTTTTTCCCATTTTCCACTGTGGGTGCTTGATTGCATCTTTAGGCTTTACGTTTTTAAATTTTTTTTTATTTAATTTTAAAAAAGGCCCCCCAGAAGCTGTGATATAAATTTTTTTAATTTCATTATTTGGATTTTTTTTTATTAATTCTGAAATAGAAAAATGTTCTGAATCAATTGGAATCAAAATTGTTTTATATTTAATCAATTCTTTTTTTATTAATTTCCAACCACAAACAATGGACTCTTTATTCGCTAATAAAATTTTTTTACTTAATTTAATAAAAGTTAATGTTGGCTCAAGCCCAGCTATGCCTGGAATTGCAGACACAGTAATATCAACTTTTTTAATATATTTTTCTATTAAGAAAAAATTGTTTAAAACAATTAATTTATTTAATTTATTTAATTTTTTTATTTTTAGGTATACAGATAAATTATTGATAATAATAATTTTTGGTTTAAAAATTTTAATTTGTAATTGAATTTTTTTATAATTAAGATTGGCAACAAGTAACACAACTTTAAATTTATTTGTTTTTTTTATTATATCTAAAGTAGTTTGTCCTATAGATCCCGTCGAACCAAGTATTGCTATCGTTTTGAAACTCATCTTAAATTAATCCAATTATTTTTAAAATGTAGCTAAAGATTAAAACAAATATTAAACCATCAATTCTATCAAGTACACCACCATGACCAGGTAAAATATTGCTTATATTTTTAATTCCTATTTTTCTTTTGCAATAAGAGACGCATATATCACCTAATTGACAAACAATTGAAATTAAAATTGTTAAAGTAAAATACTTAAGTTGATAAAAGTTTATTAAATCTTTCTCAAAGAAAACTTGTTGCACGTAACTAATAGACGGTATGACTGCCAAACTAAAAATAACAGATCCTATTGAGCCTGAATAAGTTTTATTAGGGCTGATTTTAGTTAATTTTTTTCCTTTAAAAATTTTTCCAACAAAATAACCGCCAATATCAGATAGAAAAGTAGAAGATAAAATCCAATAAATGATGATTAATGATTGATCTGTGTCTCCTCTCAAATGATAAAATGAAAATAAAGCAAAAACAATTAGTATGTTCGCTGCAATATTAAAAATTATATTTTTGGTATTTTTTAATATTTCGTAAAAACAAATAATTAAAATAAAGAATAATAGAATTAAAAGATAAAAACCCGAATGAAATAAACTAAACATTAAGACAGGCAGAAGCACTAAAGAGGTTAATATTCTATTTACAAGCTCACGGTTCATTAATTATATTCCTCCAAAGTTTCTTTTTATATTATGATATTTTTTAATTATTTTATTTAAATCGTTTTTTGAAAAATCTGGCCACAATTTATCAAGAAAAAAAATTTCAGTGTATGCTAGCTGCCATAACATAAAGTTACTTAGTCTTTTTTGGCCACCAGTCCTAATGAGAATATCAGGGAAAGGTAAATTCAAATATAAATTTTTGTTAATATTATCTTCTGTAATTTTTTTAGTATTAAAATTTAGTTTTTTAATGGAATCGATAATTTCACTTTTTGACCCATAGTTGATAGCTAAATTAATTATTATTTTTTTATTTTTTTGTGTTTTTTTTACTGCAGAAGATAAAGTTTTTTTTATTTCAGAAGGTAAATTACTCATACGACCTGAAATATTAATTTTTATTTTATTTTTAATTAAATTTTTAATTTCTTTTTTAAAATAAATTTTTATTAGATTAAATAAATAATTTATTTCTGATTTAGGTCTTTTCCAGTTTTCACTTGAAAATACATAAAATGTAATTACTGGCACTTTAAAAATAATTGATGCTTCAACCATTTTTTGTACAGTTTTAACTCCCTCTAGGTGTCCGTAATTTCTACTTCCCTTTTTCTTTAAACCCCATCTTCCATTACCATCCATGATAAAGGCAATGTGATTAAGTTCGTTCATACCTGTAATATTTCTTTTTCTTTTTCTTCTGAAATTTTATCGATGTTTAAGATATTCTCGTCTGTAATTTTTTGTATATTTTTTTCGAACAGCTTATTTTCATCTTCACTTATTTTTTTATCTTTGATAAGTTTTTTTAACTCATCATTACCTTCTCTTCTTATGTTTCTAATTGAAACTTTATTTTTTTCAGCAATATTTTTTAAAATTTTAATTAAATCTTTTCTTCTATCCTCAGTTAGATCGGGTATTCTTATTCTTAAAACAGATCCATCTATTTGTGGATTAACACCGAGATCAGATTTTTGTATGGCTGCATCGACTGCTTTAATATTTGTTTGGTCCCATACCTGAATTGTTATTAATCTTGCTTCAGGAACGCTTACACTGGCCAGTTGATTTATTGGCATCATTTGCCCATAAACTTCTACTTTTACCATGTCTAACATAGACGAATTGGCTCTTCCTGTTCTTAGTGTAGATAAATCTTTCTTATAGGATTGGATGGTTTTATCCATTTTAATAGCATAATTTTTTTCATTAAACTCTGAGCTCATACATTAAACTCCTTCACCTACCTTATACCGTATAAAGTCGATTATTTTAACATCATTATCTTTTAGTACATCCGAAACTTTTTTTTTGGTATCCATAATCCATATTTGATTGACTAATGTATTTTCTGAAACAAATTTATTAATTTTACCTTTTGCTATTTTTTCAATCATCTCGGGAGGTTTTCCGGAGTTTACTAACTCTGCCTTAATAATTTCCATTTCTTTATCTACAATATCTTTGCTTAAATTTTTTTCTTCAAGTGCTATTGGGGATAATGCTGAAACATGCATCGCAATTTTTTTTCCTATTTCAGTCTCTTTCGAGGTTTTAACGATTGATATTATTTTACCAATTTTTTTTTCTAAACCGCCATGAGTATAAAAGGAATTTGTTCCGTTAGATTTGTCAAAGAAAACAGATCTTCTAATTGATATTTTTTCTCCCATTTTTGAAATAAGATCAGTTAGATTGGTTTCAACTGGTAAATTATTTTTCATATTTGTCTTATTAATTTTTTTTAAATCAGATTTTTTTTCAAAATTTATTACTGAGACTTCTTTACAAAAAGAAACAAATGCCTCATTTTTGGCAACAAAATCTGTCTCACTATTAATTTCTATTAAAGATATTTCCCCATTTTTTTCCTCTAAAAGACATAAGCCATCTGCTGCAGTTCTATTCATTTTGTTTGAAGCTTTTGCTATACCTTTTTTTCTTAAAAACTCTATAGCTTTTTCTATATCACCGCTTGACTCGTCTATTGCAAGTTTACAATCTTTGAATCCTACACCTGTAACTTCTCTAAGTTTTTTTACACTTTCAAGTAGATCTTTGCTGGACATAAATTAAGATTTTGTTAAATACTTTTTTCTTGAGGTTTTTTCTCAATTTTTACTGTGTTTATTTTTTTGGTTTTCATTTCACCATTTTCTTTTTCATCAGGTTTCTCAATGAATTTTGAAGCATTAATAATTGTGCTTTTTATTAAATCACAATATAAATTTATTGATCTTCTTGCGTCATCATTTCCTGGTATTGGAAAATGTATGTCAGTAGGATCTGAATTAGTGTCTAAAATAGCTGCAATAGGAATCTTTAATTTTCTTGCTTCATTTACAGCTAAAGACTCAATATTTGTATCTATAATAAAAATCATTTGAGGTAACTTTTTCATATCAGCTATACCACCTAGGGATTTTTGAAGTTTTTCTTTTTCTTTGCCTTGCTTTAAAATTTCTTTTTTAGTAAACCCAGTATCTTCCTTTGCAAGTCTTTCTTCTAGCATTTTTAAACGTTTGATTGAATTTTGTATTGTATCCCAATTAGTCAGCATACCTCCAAGCCATCTATAATTTACGTAATATTGATCTGTTTCTTTAGCTAAGTTAGTAATTTGTTCTGAGGCTTGTTTTTTTGTAGATACAATTAATATTTTTCCACCACTAGAGATACATTTATATATTTCGGTTAAAGCGTTTTTAAAAAAAACAACTGTTTGCGTTAGATCTATAATATGAATTGAGTTTTTTTCACCAAAAATAAATTTTTTCATTTTTGGGTTCCACCTTAGTGTTTTGTGACCTAAGTGCACTCCAGCTTCTAATAATTGTTTTATGTTAACTTCTGGTATATTCATATTTTTTCCGGTTAATCCACCACAGCAAACCTCTTTCGAGACCGGTAGGATTTTACTCCTTAACGCTGTGTGCGAAATTAAGCTTTCATATATTTAAAAAGAACACAAATCAAGCTACTAAAAACTTATTTTTTTAACATATTCCTTGTTTTTAATTAGGCTAAACAAGTTAAAATCAATCTTTCTCGTTTTTTCAAGTTCAAAGGAATATTTTTTATTATCGTCACTTAAAGTGACGTTAATTATAGTTTCCCCTTTATCAGCCAGTAATTCATTAAGCTCTTTTAAGCTATCATTAGTTTTTAATTCTATTGATACTTTTTTGTAAGGTTTGTTAACTAAATCAGATAGATCTACTATTTTTCGAATATTAACTCTCACTGGATTGTTCTCACCAATACTTTTATCTTTGTTTAAGGTTAAAATAAATGAACTAGCTTCTTTAAGTTTTTCTCTATTAGATGAAAAAAGATCTGCAAATAAAAATATTTCAAATTCACTTTTATTATCACTAAACTTTATAATGGCATAAGAGTTTCCTTTTACACTTTTTTTTTCCTGAATAGACATTATTGTTCCTGCAACAACGGCCTCGGATTTATTACTTTCTAAAAATTCTTTATAAGAACTAATCTCCAGCTGAACAAAAAATTCTTTATATTCATTTAATGGATGGTCAGAAATATAAAAACCTAATGAGGAAAACTCTTCTGTCAACAGCTCTTTCTTAGTCCATACGGTGGTTGTATCAAACTCGAATATTTCATTATCTTTATTGTTGGTATCATCAAAAAGATTTTTTTGATTACTTAATTTTTCTTCGTGTTTACTTTTTATTGTTTGAATAATTTTTGGTATAGCGTTAATTAATTTTTTTCTATTTGAATCAATTTCATCAAATGCACCTGCTTTAACAAGTCCTTCGAATTGAAGTTTATTTATATCTTTTGGATCAACACGATTAATAAAATCTATAACTGTTTTAAATTTTCCATTTTTTTTTCTTTCATTTACAATATTTGAAACGGCTTCTAACCCCACACTTTTAATTGCGCCTAACCCATAAAATATTTTATTTTCACCTGCTTTAAATTCTGCAAAACAATTATTTATTGAAGGTCTAATAACGTTAACTTTTAATCTTTTCAATTCCTCTACATATTCTCTAAGCTTTCCGGTGTTTGTTAATGATGTTGACATCGATGCCGCTATAAACTCTTCTTTATGATAGGTTTTTAGATAAGCAGTTTGAAATGCAATTAAAGCATAAGATACGGCGTGACTTTTGTTAAACCCATAATCAGCAAAAGGTTCAATTTTAGTAAAAACATAATTGGCTACATCTTTTTTAATTCCATTTTTTATTGCTCCTGAAACAAATTTTTCCTTCTGTTTTTCAAGTTCCGCTCTTTTTTTCTTTCCCATTGCTCTCCTTAGAATATCAGCTTCTCCGGCTGTAAACCCAGCGAGTGTTTGAGCAATTTGCATCACTTGTTCTTGATATATTATAATTCCATAAGTAGGTTTTAGAATTTTTTCTAAAGTTTCATGAATATAATCAGGTGTTCTATGTCCATTTTTACACTCATTGTATGTGGGAATATTGCCCATTGGGCCTGGTCTGTACAATGCAACCAAAGCAACTATATCGTTGAATTCTGTAGGTTTCATTTGACGTAAGGTGTCTCTTACGCCTGTACTTTCTAATTGAAACAGTCCTGTTGTTTCTCCTGTAGATAGTAGTTTAAAAACATTTTGGTCCTGTAAATCAATTTTACTAATATCTAGTTTTATATTTTTAAGATCTAACATTTTTGTTGTTTTACTAATAACGGTTAGCGCTGTGAGTCCAAGTATATCAAATTTAACTAGACCAGCATTTTCTGATGAGTGCATGTCAAATTGTGTAGATGGTAGTATTAAATTAGCAGAATGATCCTTGTATAAAGGAACTTGTTCGGATAAATTTTCACCTGCTATAACAACACCAGCAGCATGGGTTGCCATGTTTCTGTTTAAACCTTCCACTTTCAATGAAAGTTCAATTAATTTTTTAATTTTTTTATTATTTTTAATTTCTTCCTTAAACCTGGGTTCTCTATCAATTGATTCTTGCAATGATAGAGGTCTAGAAGGGTCGAATGGAATCATTTTACTTATTTTATCTACATGTCCATACGGTATACCAAGTACTCTACCTACGTCTCTTATCGCCATTCTAGCTTTTAGTTTTCCAAAGGTAATAATATGTGCGACACCATTTTTATATTTAGATTTTAAATATTCAAAAACTAAATTTCTTTTTTCTTCACAAAAATCTATATCAAAATCTGGCATTGAAATTCTATCTGGATTTAAAAATCTTTCGAATATTAGATCAAATTCAATTGGATCAATATCAGTAATGTCTAAACAGTATGCAACTAGTGAGCCTGCCCCAGAACCTCTGCCTGGACCAACAGGAATATTGTTTTTTTTTGACCACCTAATATAATCTGATACGATCAAAAAATAACCAGAATAATTCATTGAGTTGATAATATTTAATTCATGTAACAATCGGTCTTCATAGATTTTTAATATTTTTTCTTTTTCTAGTTTTAATTTTTTGTTTAAAACATAATTTGTTAATCTATTTTTTAATCCTAGATTTGCTTGTTTTAATAACTCATCTTCAACTGAAACATTCACGTCTGTTTTTATTGTTGGCAAAACTGGTGAAGTTTTTTTAGGTTTAAAACTAAATCTAAAAGGAAAATTATAGTTATTTTCTAAAGCTTCTGGAATATCATTAAATAAGATAGAAATATCTTCATTTTTTTTTGCAAAATGTTGACTGCTGAACTTTATTCTATTTGGGTCGTCGACAAAATTTTTTTGGCCTATGCAAACTAATGCGTCGTGTGCTTCATGCATTTCTTCTTTTAGATAAAAAACTTCTTGTGTAGCTATTAAAGGTATTTGATTTTCCTTAGAAAGATTAATTATAAAATTTTCATAATTTTTTTCTCCATTTTCATTGTGTCTTTGTATTTCTAAATAGAATTTATCTTTAAATATACTTTTAAATTCCTTAATTGACTCTTCAATCAACTTTAATTTATTGAGTTTAAATAATTTTCCATAAAGTCCGAAATGGTTTCCACTTAATACCACTAAACCCTCATTGATATTCTTAAGTTCACTTATGTTGCAGTGTGATTCTGTCATATCGCTTGAATCAAGATAACTCTTTGATGAAAGTTTAATTAAATTTTTATAACCTTGTTGGGTGCTAGCAAACAAAGGTAATTTACCTATAGATCCTCCTAGAGAAAAATTAATTTGTGTACCTATAATAGGTTGTGTGCCAACTTTACTGACTTTTTCTGCAAATTCTAGAGCACCACATAAATTGTAACTATCGCAAATTCCTATATTTTTAATTTTATTTTCTTTGCAATAGATAGCTAAATCATCAATTTTAATTGCTCCCTCACAAATAGAATATTGAGTGTGTATTTTTAAGTTATTAAAAACATTGGCATTAGACATTAACTCTTTTTATATTACCATTTGAAATACTCAACTTGTAATCTGCTTTATTAGATAAATCTCTATTGTGAGTTGCAAAAATTATTGTCTTATTTAATTCTTTGAGTTTTAAAAAATATGAAAATATTTCTTGCGATGTTTTATAGTCTAGATTTCCAGTGGGCTCATCTGCTAATATTAAATCTGTTTCTGAAATTAACGCTCTTGCAATTGCAATTCTCTGTTGTTCGCCTCCAGATAGCTCGTCAGGAAAATGATTTTGCCTATTTTTTAAACTAAAACTACCTAGTATTTTTTCTGCTTTTTTACGAGATAATTTAATTTTTTCACCTCTAATAATTAATGGCATTAAAACATTTTCGATTGCAGTAAAATCATTAAGAAGATTATTGTCTTGAAAAATCATAGAAATATTTTTTTTTCTTATATTATTTTTTTTTTCATCGTTTAAATTTTTTACATCTTTATTGTTGAAAATAATTTGGCCGGATGTTGGTTTGTCTATTAAGGAAATCATATTTAACAAAGTAGACTTTCCCGATCCAGATGGCCCAACTAGCGCTACTAGGTCTCCTTTTTTAATATTCAAGGTTACATTCTTAAAAATTTCTATTAATCCGTTTCGATGTTGAAAATTTTTATTAATTTTTTTAATTTCTAAAATATTATTATTCATATTTTAATGCTTTTATTGTGTTCATTTTAGATATCGTAATAGCTGGAATTAGTGAGGCTATACTCGTTGTAACAAGTGAAAAAATAAAAATAATCATAACTGAAAAAGAATTTATTTCACTAGGCATTTCATCTAAGAAATATATATCGCTAGGAAAAATTTCAACATTAAAAATATATGATAAAAATACTCTTATAGCTTCAATATTTTCTGAGAATACAACGCCAATAATAATTCCAAAAATACTGGCTATTAAACCAATTGTAAAACCTGTTAAAAAAAAAGATTTTACTATTGAGTTGTTGCTTAATCCTAAGGTTTTTAAAATAGCAATCTCCTTAGTTTTATTTTTAATTAGAATGGTTAATCCCGAGATAATATTAAATGCAGCTACAATGATGATCAAAGTTAAAATTATAAACATTACATTTCTTTCAATTTTAAGTGCGCTAAAGAAAGATTTGTTTAAGTCTATCCAACTATAAGCATAAAAGTTATTATTTATTATTCCTATTTTTTCCTTAATTTCATCGGCTTTTAATGGGTTTGATAAATACACTTCTAGATTAATATCTCTGCTTGTTTTATTAAAAAAATGTAAAGTTTCACTCAAGCTTAAAAAAACTACACTTTTATCAAATTCATAAAAACCGCTGCTAAAAATTCCTTGTATAGAATAAGTTTCTTGTTTGGGTAGTCCACCAAAAGGTGTGCTAATATATGCCGATGAAAGAATGTTAATTTTATCTCCAATAGCAAGATTTAATTCTATTGCTAATTCTTTTCCAATAACTATTTCTCCTTTTTTTATTTTAAAGGTCTTACCTTCAACTATAATTTTTTTTAAAAATATAGAATTTTTTTCATTATTTGGATCCATACCTTTAATCATTATACCCTTAGCGTAGTCATTATTGATAACTACAGCCTCTCCACTATAAGAATCTAAAACTTGTATATCTGTAAAGTTTTTTTTTAACTGATTTTTAAATTTTAAATCAATTTTTTTATCATCGTAAGGTTTTATAATTATATGTGGGTTAAACCCAAGAATTTTATTCGTAAGTTCTGTTCTGAAGCCATTCATAACTGACATGACTATAATTAAAATTGCCACTCCAAGCATGATTCCGACAAATGAAAAAATTGAAATAACTTTTAAAAAACCTTCTTTTCTTTTAGGTTTTAGATTTCTTAACGCTATTAATCTTTCTACAGAGGTAAACAATTTAATCTTTTATTTTTTCTTTAATCTCTTCTAAGCTTAGTAGAGTAGCTTCCGTGCCAACTTCTTTAAATTCAAATCTATTTTCTTCAGACTTAGAACCAATTATAATTTGGAAAGGAATACCGATTAAATCATGTTTTTTAAATTTAGCAGACATATTCTCTTCTACATCATCTAAAAGTACGTCAATTTTTTGTTTCTGGAGTTCTTTGTAAATTTTAATAGCAGTTTCGAGGCTTTGTTTGTTATTTTTATTAATACTTGGAATTATAACAACATCATAAGGTGACACTGACTTAGGCCATTTCATAACATCGTTTTGAAAGTTTACCTCTATAAGTGCACCAACTAATCTGGATACTCCTATGCCATAGGACCCCATTTTTACAGGAATTTTTTTTCCTTCTTGATGATCTACTAAACAGTTAAGGGGTTTAGAGTATCTGTCTCCAAAATAAAAAATATGACCAACTTCTATGCCTTTTGTGGAAACCTGATCTTCATTCTTAACTTTTAAATCAAAATCTTTTTTATTAAACTTTTCGTCTGTTACAGAGTAAAAAGATGAAAAATCATTTCTCATTTTTTCTAAAGATTCTTCATTTAAATCATAATTATCATTATTTAAATCAAAAATATTTTTATCGGTGTAAACATTGCTTTCTCCAGTGTCTGCTAAAACAATAAATTCATGAGATAGTTCTCCGCCAATAGGTCCTGTGTCAGCTGCCATTGGTAAAGCTTTGAGTTCAAGTTTTGAAAATATTTTTAAGTAAGAATAAAACATTTTATTATAAGATTTTTTTGCCTCTTCCTCACTGACGTCAAAAGAGTAAGCATCTTTCATATAAAACTCACGACATCGCATTATGCCAAATCTTGGTCTTACTTCATCTCTAAACTTCCATTGAATATGGTAAAGCATTTGAGGTAGTGACTTGTACGATTTAATACTTGAACGAAAAATTTCAGTTATAAGCTCTTCATTAGTAGGACCGTAAAGCATCTCCCTACCTTGTCTGTCTTTAATTCGTAACATTTCATCACCATAATCATCATATCTTCCACTTTCTTTCCATATGTCTGCTGACTGTATAGTTGGCATTAACATTTCTTGTGCGCCAATATCGTTTTGTTCTTGCCTAACAATACCTTCAATTTTTTTCATAACCTTGAATCCTAGAGGTAGCCATGAGTAAATTCCCGCTGATGATTGCTTAATCATTCCTATTCTAAGCATGAGCTGATGAGATTTAATTTTTGCATCGGTAGGTAAATCTTTTGTTAATGGTAAAAAAAATTTTGAAATCAGCATTATTGTAGATAACCTCTTAAATTTAAATAATTTTGGCTTACTAGATAATATATAAGTAAAAATATTATTGAAGTAATTAAAGTAGTTATTAAAAATTTTTTCCCTATTTTTGGGTTTTTTGGGGCCCCTCGATCATTGCCATGTAGTTTTTCGCCTAATTTTGAATTTTGCGATTGTATTCCAATTGGCAGTACTGAAAAAAAAACTATCCACCAAATTGATATATAAACAATTAAAGAACCAGTGGTAGACATTAAATTCTTGTTAGATTAATTCTTGTGTGAGGTTTCTTGCCAGTTTTTTCTCTTACAATTCTTCTACAACTTTGTTTTAAAGTATCTATTAAATTATATTCTTGTTTTTTATTCTGTATTGAAAATGTTTTACAAATATGGGTTATCTCGTCTTCCATGTCAAAAATAAATGTCTCATCTAAATCGTCTACTGGAAGACCTTTGTAAGAGATAACTGGTTTTCTGATCTTGCCATTATTAGCAATTGGCAAAGTAACTTCTATATAGCCATTAATTGCTAAATTTCTTCTTTCTTTGATTGAGTTAGAATCTTCTCTTACTGAAATAGAGCCGTCTAGATACATTCTACCAGATGGTGCTTTATCAATTATTTTTGGATTATCACCAGGATAAATTTTAATAATATCGCCATTTTCAATTTGTAAGCTATGTGGAACTTTCATTTCTTTAGCAAATTTTGCCTGCTCAATCATATGACGATGTTCACCATGAACTGGAATAATAGATTTTGGTTTTACCCAGCTATACATGTCTTTTAGATCCTCTCTATTAGGGTGTCCAGAAACATGAACAAAGGCATTTTCTTCAGTTATAATATCAATATTATTTTTTACGATCTCATTGTGCATTGCGTATAATTTTTTTTCATTTCCAGGTATAATTTTAGATGAAAAAATTACTGTATCATCCTTTTCTAAAAAAACGTCAGGATGGATGCCAGAAGTGATTCTTTTCATTGCTCCCATAGGTTCTCCTTGACTGCCAGTACATAGATAAATAATTTTATCTCTAGATATATTTTTTGCATCTCTTGGGTCAACTGGTTCTATTAAATTTTGTAAATAACCACACTGTTTAGCAGCTTTATAAATTCTATGCATTGACCTGCCAACTAAAGATATTTGTCTGTTAGTTTTTTGAGCACAGTAAAAAACAGTTTCCATTCTTGCTACATTAGAGGCAAAAGTTGTAACGATAACTTTTTTTTTTAAGTTTGATATAATTCTTAAAAGGCTATCTCTCACATCAGATTCAGATCCAGCTCTTCCTTCGCTAAAAACATTTGTAGAGTCGCATACCATTGCTAAAACATTTTGGTTTCCAATTTCTTTTAATTTTTTTTCATCAATTCTCTCTCCAATTAATGGATTAGGATCACACTTCCAGTCACCTGTGTGTAAAATAATTCCTGCAGGCGTTTTTATACTAAGGCCATTAGGCTCAAGAATTGAATGAGTTAAAGTAATAAATTCTATTTCAAAAGGGCCAAGATTAATTTTTCCATTTAACGGAACTATCTTTAGATAGCTTGTAATATCAATTTTTTTTTCTTTAAATTTTTCTTTCAACAAAGCTGCAGTAAAAGGTGTGGCATATATTTTACATTTGAGCTGTGGCCATATAATTGCAACAGACCCAATGTGATCTTCGTGGGCATGTGTTAATACAATACCTAATAAATCTTTTTTTTTATCTATTAAAAAACCAGGGTCTGGATAAATTAAATCTATACCAGGAATAGAATCGTCCGCAAAGGTAACCCCCATGTCTACTACTATCCATTTTTGGTCTTCTTCTTTGCCGTAGGCATATAAATTTAAATTCATACCTATTTCTCCAGATCCACCTAGTGGGCAAAATAAAAGTTCTTCTTTGTTCATTTAATTAATTTTTTGTAAATATGTATAATACCTTTTATAGTAATATTTGGTTCAATAATTGAATTATTATTAATAATATTAGAAAATGTTTTAGAGTATCCGCCGGTTAAAATTATCTTAAAGTTGCAATTAAAAGAAGTTCTAATTTTTTTAATTATATTAGTTATTAACCCTTGGTAGCCCCATAAAAAACCAGCATTAAGGGCATCTTTTGTATTTTTCCCGTAAGTTTTTGAATTAGTTTTTAAATTAAACATAGGTAAGGCTGCTGTAAATCTATTTAAATTTATTATTGAAAGCTTAACACCAGGAGCAATAACACCACCTTCGTAAACACCAGGATTTCTTACAATATCAAATGTAGTTGCGGTGCCAAAATCTATGACTAAACAGTTTTTTCTAAATAGGCTATAGGCACCAATTGCATTTGCAATTCTGTCTGATCCTAATTGATTATAATTATCAATTTTTATTTTTATTATATTTTTAAGAGGGAGTTTTTTAATTTCATAAACTTGGTGTTTTTTTGTTTTTAGAAATTTGTTTATTTTTTGATAAGCCTTAGGTACAACACTAGAGAATAAAATTTTTTTTTTAATATCTCTTCTTAAAATAGGTTTAAAAAATTTTATTAAATTTTTTTCTTCAATTATTTTTACAGTTTCAATATTGTACTCTTTAATAATTGTTGTTTTACTGTTTACCAAACACAGTTTGGTCAATGTGTTTCCAATATCACCAATCAATATTTTCATTTGTCTATTTATATTTTTTTTTAACATATAAAGAATCATGATTATTTAGATCATAAATTAATTTATCATAATTTTTTTTTATCTTACTAATTATAATTTTATTACTAATGTTTTTATTTGAGTGAATTTTTAACGATGTGGAGTCCAATTTTTTATTTTGAGGTGAAACTTTTGTATTTATACCAATACCAGTAATTAAATATTTTTCTTTTTTATGTTCAATTACTTCTTGTAATATTCCACAAATTTTATCTCCATCAATTAACAAATCATTTGGTTTTTTTATTTTTATATTTTTTTTTGTATATTTACTTAATATATTTTGAATAATTTTAGCATTAATAATTAAATAATTTTCAATTTTTATCTTTATCAAATTAACTTTAAAAAATATTGAAATAAAAATATTTCCTTTTTGAGAAATCCACTTTTTTCCCATAGTTCCTCTTCCTTTAATCTGAGTTTTGGACGAAACTAAACCTAGAAGAAGCTGGTCTGATCTAATTAATTTAATAGCTTCGTCATTAGTACTTTTTATGTTTTTAAATTTTACAATCTTTAATTTCATTAATTTATCGATAATGTATTAACAATATTATTTAAAACTGAAGGGTATAAGAAAAATAAAACAAGTATTGTACAGCTAAAAAAAATAGTGCTTGTTATTTTTAGATTTTTAATTGAATCAAAAGAATTTTTTATTTCATCAAAATAAATAATCTTAATAATTCTTAGGTAGTAAAAGGCAGATATGACAGTACTTAATAAACCAACAATTGCTAACGTATACATACCGCTTTCTATAACTGAAATAAAAACATAAAATTTGGCAAAAAAACCTGCTAATGGTGGTATGCCAGCTAAAGAAAACATAATTATTAAGAACGAAATTGCTAATAGTGGATTTTGTTTAGACATACCTGCTAAGTCTTTAATATCTTCACAATACTTACCGTCTTTTTTCATTAAGAAAATACAACCAAATACACCTAGATTCATGATTACGTAGATTGAGGTGTAAGCAACACTGCTATTGTATCCATTGATAGTTCCAGTCGAAATGCCCGCTAACACATAACCAATATGACCTATAGAACTGTATGCAATCAGTCTCTTTATATTTGTTTGCCCTATTGCTGCAACAGCACCTAATAACATTGATGCTAATGACATAAAAACTAAAATATTTTTCCATTGATCTACTAATTGCTCAAAAGGAATTTGTACAAATCTTATAAGTATAGCTATACCTGCTATTTTTGGGACGACAGCAAAAAAACTTGTTACCGAGCTTGGTGAACCTTGGTAGACATCTGGTGTCCACATGTGAAAAGGAACGGCTGATACTTTAAATGCTAAACCTACTAAAACAAACACCATTGCGAAAATAGCACCTGTATTTTCAAATTCCATTTTTAAGTTAATTTCTTCAAAATTTGTTGAACCAGTAAATCCATATAAAAGGGAACATCCATAAAGTAGAAGTCCGGAAGATAGTGCACTTAATACAAAATATTTTATTCCTGATTCATTTGATTTTAGATTGTCTCTATCGAAGGCAGCTAAAATATATAAAGCTAAGGACTGTAATTCTAAGCCTAAATAAAAAGACATTAGATCATTGGCGCTTATCATAAAAAACATCCCTAGTATGGAAAAAAGTAATAGTAGCGGATATTCAAAATAATTAATTTTCATTTCTTTTATAAAGTTTTGCGTAATAAGCATGACAAATAATGTACCTAACAAAATTAAAATTTTAAAAAAATTAGTAAATGAATTGGTGATAAAACTATTAGAAAATAAATTACCAGATTCATTAAAAGTGTTAAAAATTATTAACAACAAAGAGATTATGATTATATAAGTTATATTTGTAACTAAATTATAACTATTTTTAAAAAAAACTCCTATTAGTAGTGTCACAAAAATACTTAATGAGAGAAATATTTCTGGCAATATTAAATTTAGATTTTCCATTATTTTACTGTGCTTGTATTAAAAACTATTGCTTGTTCATAGTTTCTGATTAACTCATCAACCGAAGTGTGTACAGTGTCTAAAATTAAGTTCGGGTAGAATCCAAAAAATAACACAAGAACTACAAGTGAAAAAAGGACTATTCCTTCTGATAGATTTAAGTCTTTGAGTTCTTGTAATTCTTTTTTTTCTAATTTTCCAAAAATTACTCTTTTGTATAACCAAAGCATATAAGCAGCTCCTAAAATTATTCCTATACTTGCTAGTATTGCTACCAAAAAACTCTTTTGAAAAGCTCCTAATAAAATTAAGATTTCACCAACAAACCCACTAGTGCCTGGCAAGCCTAAAGCTCCAAGCATGAACACTGCAAAAACTAACGAATATTTAGGTAAAACATTAGCTATTCCGCCATATGAGGTAATGAGTCTTGAATGAACTCTGTCATAAAGAACACCAACACACAAGAATAGAGCAGCGGAGATAAGTCCATGACTTATCATTTGAAAAATACTTCCTTCTATACCCTGAGGTGTAAAAGTAAAAATTCCCAATGTGACAAACCCCATATGTGCAACTGATGAATAAGCAATAAGTTTTTTCATGTCTTCTTGCATTAGGGCCACTAGTGAAGTGTAAATAATCGCAATAATGCTAAGAGTAAAAACTAAAGGTATAAAGTACTCTGAGGCGATCGGAAACATTCCAATTGAAAATCTCAAAAATCCATATCCAGCCATTTTTAAAAGAATAGCTGCAAGTATTACAGAGCCAGCTGTTGGTGCCTCAACATGAGCATCAGGTAACCAAGTATGGACAGGCCACATAGGCATTTTGACTGCAAAAGAACTAAAAAAAGCTAGCCATAAAACATATTGATATTTAACTGGTATTTTAATTTCAAATATTTGCGTGATATCAGTAGTTCCTGTGATCCAATAAATAGAAATAATTGCAACTAACATTAAAACAGAGCCAAGTAGAGTAAAAAGAAAAAATTTAAAAGCTGCATAAACTCTTTTTGGCCCACCCCATATTCCAATAATTAGAAACATAGGTATTAAGCCTGCTTCAAAAAAAATATAAAAAACTACAAGATCTAATGAACAGAAAACTCCTATCATAAAAGTTTCTAAAATTAGTATTGCTATTAAAAATTCTTTAAGTCTTGTCTTGACACTATTAACACAGGAAATTATACAAACTGGAATAATGAATGCGGTTAAAACTATAAATAAAATAGAAATACCATCTACTCCAAACTTAAATTTTATAAACCCACTTATCCAGTCTTGTTCTTCTATGAATTGAAATCCTGAATAACTTTTATCAAATGAGTACCACAGAAAAATAGCTAAAAAAAAATTTACTACACTTGTAAATAAAGAAAGATTAATTGCATTTTTATTTTCATTTTCTTCACTTTTTGAAAATAAGATAAATAAGGCGCCTATGGTAGGAAGTAATGTTATTGATGAGAGTATTGGAAAGTTCATTTTATTTAATCATCAAATAAGTTAATAAAAGAGATAGACCTAATAGCATTACAAAAGCATAATCATAAATATAGCCGCTTTGAAATTTTACAGCTTTATTAGAAAAATATTTAATTATTTTAGAGAAACCGTCCGGCCCATATCGGTCTATAGTATCTTGATCACCTCTTTTCCAAAGAAAAGAACCAGCTAATTTCAAAGGTTTAACAAATACAGCCTCATAAAGTTCGTCAAAGTACCACTTGTTTATTAAAAAATTATAAAAAGGTTCATTCAATTTTCTTGCTTCAGAAAGAATGTCAGTATTTTTAATGTAAAGATAATAAGAAAGCGGTATTGCTATTATGACTAGAGTTGGCGTCGAGAATAGAAGCCAAAGTGGTAAGTGTAAATGTTCAATTTCTTTAATAAAGAAAATAGAGTTTCTCCAAAAATCTAAATAATCATGGCCTATTAATAATTCTTTAAAAGCATAACCTGCAAAAAGAGCTCCTAAAGATAGAAAAATTAACGGTAACAGCATTACAAGTGGAGACTCGTAGGTATTTTCAATTGACGTATCTGTATTGTTATATTTACCATGGAATGTCTTAAAGAATAGTCTCCACGAATATATAGATGTTAAAAATGCAGTAAAAATTCCAACTGTCATGACGTAATAACCTATTGTAGAATTTTTAAAAAAAGCAAATTCAATAATAGCATCTTTGGAATAAAAGCCTGACAATAAAGGGAAGCCTGTAAGAGCTAATGTTCCTATTAACATCAAGCCCCATGTAAATGGAATTTTTTTCCAAACACCTCCCATTTTTCTAATATCTTGCTCATCTTTAAAAGCATGAATCACAGACCCAGCGCCTAAAAATAGTAAAGCTTTAAAAAAGGCATGCGTAAATAAATGAAAAATTGCAACATGATAAGCTCCCACACCAGCTGCAAAAAACATATAGCCTAATTGACTGCAAGTTGAATATGCAATAATTTTCTTAATATCATTTTGAACTAAAGCAACTGAAGCGGCAAACACTGCTGTTATCATTCCAATAACTGCAATAAAATTTAAAGCGACTTGTGAGTATTCAAACACAGGAGAACATCTTACAACCAAAAATACACCCGCGGTAACCATTGTTGCGGCATGAATTAATGCAGATACTGGTGTTGGTCCTTCCATTGCATCTGGCAACCAAGTGTGAAATAAAAATTGTGCTGATTTTCCCATTGCACCAATAAATAAAGTTAGGGATATTAATGTAATTAAATTTACGTTCAATCCAAGAAAATTAATTTCTGTAGTTGACTGCTCTGAAACTTTAGCAAATACTTCGTCATAATTTATTGTACCAAAATAATTAAAAATCAAGAGTATGCCTATAGCCAGACCAAAATCTCCAACTCGATTTACTAAAAAAGCTTTTATAGCCGCATTATTAGCAGAATTTTTCTTATACCAAAAGCCAATTAAAAGGTAAGAACATAGTCCGACACCTTCCCAGCCAAAAAATAATTGTAAAAAATTATCAGATACAACCAACATCAACATAGCAAAAGTAAAAAGAGAAAGGTACGACATAAACCTTGGTTTATTTGGATCATGACTCATGTAGCCTATTGAGTATAAATGCACTAACGATGAGACTGACGTTACAACAACCAACATTATAGAGCTTAGTGGATCTATGTTAATAGACCAATCAACTTTAAGACTCCCTGAGTTAATCCATTCAATTATTTTATAATTTGCATACTCACCGTAAACAATCCCGTTGTAGAAAATTATTATAGAAAAAATTGCTGATAAAAATAAAAATGCCGTAGTTATTACTTCGGAATATCTATCGCCTAAAAATTTTAGGCTATAACCAAGAATGGCACCTAGTAAAGGTAAAAAAACAATTAGATAAGACATTTAACCTCTCATTTCATTAATATCTTGAACTCTAATTGAGCCTTTGTTTCGATAGTATGAAACAATAATAGCTAAGCCGATTGCTGCTTCTGCGGCAGCAACCGTTAGTATAAAAAAGGTAAAAATTTGTCCAACTATTTCGTTTGAATATGTTGAGAAAGCTACAAGATTTATATTTACAGAAAGCAAAATTAGTTCAACAGACATTAAAATTACAATTACATTTTTTCTATTTAAAAATATACCTACAACACCAAGTAAAAAAATTACCCCACCGAGTGCTAAATAATGACCTAATTCAATATTAATCATTAATTTTTACTCCTGTGTTAAAATTTACCTCAACGACTTCCACAGACGTTTTGCTTTCTCTTGAAATTTGATTTATGTAACTTTGTGTTTTGACACCTTCTCTTTTTCTATAAGTTAAAACAATAGCTCCTATCATTGATAATAGTAAAATTATTCCAGCTATTTGAAATAAATATACATAGTCAGTATAAAGAACACTTCCGAGTTGATGTGTGTTAGAAAAATTTGAATCTATAGCTATATAATCTATGCTAACGAAATTAGCCTTGTATTTCCAGCCTCCAATTACTACTAGGACTTCTAAAAGAATAATTATACTTACAATCAAACCTACAGGTATGTGTGTTGATTTTAAACCTCTAAACCATGATTGTTTTTGTTCTGCTACATTAAGCATCATTACAACAAATAAAAATAATACTGCAACTGCTCCTACGTAAACAATTAGCATAATCATTCCTAAAAATTCTGCACCAATCATAATAAAAAGACACCCAACTGAAATAAAATCTAAGATAAGAAAAAACACTGCGTGTACGGTATTTTTACTAGCAATAACCATTAATGCTGATCCAACGGTAATAATAGAAAAAAAATAGAAAAAGAAAGTATGCGCTAACATTTTATCTGTATGGTTTATCTAATCTGATATTTTTAGCTAAAACATCTTCCCATCTATCACCGTTATCCATTAATTTTTCTTTATTATAATAAAGTTCTTCTCGAGTTTCTGTAGAAAATTCGAAATTTGGTCCTTGAACTATTGCTTCCACTGGACAAGATTCTTGACAAAGACCACAATAGATACACTTAAGCATGTCAATATCATATCGTGTTGTTTTTCTACTTCCGTCTTGTCTTTCTGTAGATTCTATTGTGATTGCTTGAGCTGGACAAACTGCTTCACAGAGCTTGCAAGCTATACAACGTTCTTCTCCACTGGGATATCTTCTCAAAGCGTGCTCACCTCTAAATCTTGGACTTAAAGAACCTTTCTCATAAGGGTAATTAATAGTTTTTTTGGATCTAAACATTTCTCTGATTGCAATCAAAAGACCTGACACAAACTCTAATAAAAAAATTGTTTTTAAAAATCTACTTATTTTCATTTAAAGTGCCCTTACTGGAAGTTTGTCAAAATAAAAAAGATAACTAGATGTTAATACAACATAAAATAAGGAGAATGGTAATAATATTTTCCAACCTAGTCTCATTAGTTGATCATACCGGTATCTTGGAACAATTGCTTTAATTAAAGCAAATAAAAAGAATAAGAATAATATTTTTAAAATCATCCATAAAGGTCCAGGTACTGCGTTAAAAGGAAAAATGTCTATCAGTGGTAACCATCCACCTAAAAATAATATAGCGCCCATAGCACACATAAGTAAAATATTTGCATATTCACCCAGCCAAAACATAGCGTACATCATACCAGAATATTCAGTTTGGTAGCCGGAAACTAATTCCGCTTCGGCCTCTGGTAAGTCAAATGGAGGTCGGTTTGTTTCTGCTAAGGCAGAAATTAAAAAAACTACGAACATTGGAAATAAGGGAACTACAAACCATAAGTTTTGTTGGGCATTAACAATGTCTATTAAGTTAAGAGAACCAACGCATAAGAGGACGTTAATGATAATTATTCCTATTGAAACTTCATACGATACCATTTGTGCTGCTGATCTAATTGCACCAAGGAAGGGGTATTTTGAGTTCGACGCCCAACCACCCATTATAATTCCATAAACACCTAAAGAGGACACTGCGAAGAGATAAAGTATACCTACATTGATATTGGCTAATACAAGTTCATCGCTAAAAGGGATAACTGCCCATGCTACTAATGCCAGTGTCATTGTAACAATTGGTGCTAGTATAAATATTACCTTATTCGAACTTGCTGGAATAATAACTTCTTTAAAAATGTACTTTAATGCATCAGCAACTGTTTGTAACAATCCAAAAGGCCCAACTACGTTTGGACCTTTTCTTTTTTGAACCGCTCCCCAAATTCTTCTGTCCAACCAAACGACTAATGCTACAGAAATGAGGACTGGGATTATGATAAATGCAATTTTATACAGTTCATTTGTTAAAGTACTCAAATATTCCATCTAATTATTAGTTCCATTTTTTTTATTATCACTGGATATACTTCTACAGTCACTCATTGTCTTCGATGCTCTCGCGATAGAATTGCTATAATAGTAATCAATGTTTTTTATATTTATTTTTTCACTAAACGCTTCTAATGAGATGTCTGTCTTAACTGGTTTTTTGTTCACTGGGAGTAAATCAATTGCTGAAAAATTTGGTATTTTTTGAAGAGCTAATTTTCTAATAATGGAAAATTCTAAGAATAAATTTGAATTATTAAGTCTGTAATTTATTAAGTTAAAAATTTTCCAATCTTCTAAAGCCTCACTTGTTGGGTACGAGGCTTTTCTACATTCTTGAATTCTTCCCTCAAGATTTTCAAATAAACCATTTTGTTCTGTATAGGCTGGGCTTGGCAAAATAACATCGGCTATAGATGCGTTTTTATCGCCGTGAGATCCTTGATAGATAATAAACTCATTGTTTTTTTTTATTTCAAGATTGTCAGAACCAACTAAATATAATAATTTAAATTCGTTATTTTGGAGTTTGTCAAAAAAAATAAAATTATTATTTTTATCTATATTGTAAAAGCCTAAGTCTATCGCACCTACTGTGGAAGCATTTTGAGATAGTATATTCAAAGCGTTCCAAGTTTCATTAATAAAATTATTTTCTATTAAAAAATCTTTTGTTTTTTCTAAAATATATTTTGAATTTTTAAGTTCTAAGACTGACTCCCCAATAATAAAAATTGGTTTTTTTGTATTTTTTAATTTTTTATTTATTTCACTTTTTTCATCAAAAATATTTTTTATGTCATCAACATCGTTACCTAGTAGAGTATAATCGTAAGTTAAGTCACCAGGGTTACCGATGGAATAAATCGGAATTTTATTTTTTACAAAAGCTTTTCTTATTCTAGCGTTAACCATTGTTGCCTCGTGTCTTGGGTTTGTGCCAATCAATAAAATAAGATCACTTTCATCAATACCCTGTATAGATGAGTTAAATATATAGTTTGTTTTATCTTTTGGATCAACATAGATTTTCTTTTCCCTAAAATCAAAATTTCTAGAGCCAAGTTTTTTTAATAAATTTTTAAATGAAAAAATTGTTTCAATGGAGGCCATGTCACCTACGTGACCAGCTATTTGTTCTGGTTTGATCGACTTTATTTTTTTTGATATTAGTTCAATCGCATCATCCCAAGTAGATTTTACTAATTTATTATTTTTTTTAATATAAGGTAGGTCTAATCGCTGTTTTAATAGCCCGTCACAAGCATACCTTGTTTTATCTGAAATCCATTCTTCGTTAATTTCATTGTTTAATCTTGGTAAAATTCTTTTAACTTCCCAGCCATAAGTATCTACTCTGATGTTTGATCCGACGGCATCCATTACATCTATACTTTCTGTTTTTTTTAATTCCCAAGGTCGTGCCTCAAAAGCATAGGGTTTGGACGTAAGTGCTCCCACTGGGCATAAGTCAATAACATTTGCTGACAACTCGGATGTCATTGATTGTTCTAAATAAGTTGTAATTTCCATATTTTCTCCTCTGCCGATAGCTCCTATTTCTGGTACACCCGCAACTTCTTCGGCAAAACGAACACATCTAGTGCAGTGAATACATCTTGTCATTTGAGTTTTAATTAAAGGACCCATGTATTTGTCTTTTACTGTTCTTTTATTTTCAGAAAATCTTGATTTATCAAATCCATAAAACAAAGATTGATCTTGTAAATCACATTCACCGCCTTGATCACAAACTGGGCAATCAAGTGGGTGATTAGCTAATAAAAATTCCATCATTCCTTTACGCGCTTTTTTAACAAATTCTGTGTTTGTTTTAATGTTCATGCCTTCAGTTGCTGGCATTGCACATGAGGCAATTGGTTTAGGAGACCTTTCCATTTCAACTAGGCACATTCTACAATTTCCTGCTATAGATAACTTTTCATGATAGCAAAATCTTGGAATTTCTACATCAGCAAGCTCACATGCTTGCAATACTGTCATTCCCTTTTCAAATTCAATTTCTTTTCCGTTAATATTTATTTTAGGCATTTTCACTTTCTAAAAGATGTTGATCTACTAAATAAGGATTTTTATTTTTCTTTTTAAAAATTGGCTCACCTATACATTTTTTTTCAATTTCTTTTCTGAAATGTCTCAATAAACCCTGTACAGGCCAAGATGAACCTTCTCCAAATGCACAAATAGTATGCCCTTCAATTTGTTTAGTTACGTCATCTAGTAAATTTATATCGGCGTATGTAGCTTCTCCTTTTCTAGATCTTTCTAAAATTCTCCACATCCAACCTGTCCCTTCTCTACAGGGTGTGCATTGACCACAACTTTCATGTTTGTAGAATCTCGCTATTCTTGCCATGCACTTAATAATATCTTGGTCTTTATTGATGACAACTATACCAGCGGTTCCTAATCCACTTTTATTTGCTATTAGTGAGTCAAAATCCATAGTAATGGTGTCACAAGTTTTTTTTGGTAGTAGAGGCATTGAAGATCCTCCTGGGATTACAGCTTGTAAATTATCCCAACCACCAATTACACCACCCGCGTGTTTTTCTATTAAATCTTTTAAAGGCACACCCATTTCTTCTTCAACATTACATGGATGATTAACGTTTCCTGAAATACAAAAAATTTTTGTACCAGTATTTTTTGGTTTACCTAGGGAGGCAAACCACTTACCACTTTTTCTTAATATTGTAGGAACAACCGCTATTGTTTCAACGTTGTTAACTATTGTAGGACAACCGTATAAACCAACAAGAGCAGGAAACGGAGGTTTAAGTCTTGGTTGACCTTTGTTTCCTTCTAGACTTTCTAATAAAGCTGTTTCTTCGCCGCAAATATAAGCTCCAGCACCAAAATGAACATGGATATCAAAGTCCCATCCGGCTCCACAAGCATTTTTTCCTAAGAAATTTTTTTTGTAAGCTTGATCGATAGCTATTTGTAACCTATTACCTTCGTTAAAATACTCACCTCTAATATAAATATAACACACATGGGCATTAACGGCGTAGCCGGCTATCAAACATCCTTCAATTAACTTTTGAGGTTCAAATCTAATTATATCTCTATCTTTGCATGTACCCGGTTCTGACTCATCTGCGTTAATAACCAAATAATGGGGTCTAGATCCAACTTCTTTAGGAGCAAAAGACCATTTAAGACCAGTTGAAAAACCAGCGCCACCTCTTCCTCTTAACTCCGAAGCCTTGACTTCATTTATAATCCACTCACGTCCCTTAGAAATAATTTCTTTAGTGTTGCTCCAATCCTCTCTCTTGATAGCTTTATCTATTTCCCAACCGAGAGAATTATACAAGTTTTTAAATATTCTGTTTTCTTCTTTAAGCATTTTTACCACCATTTATAACTGGTCTATTTTTTTCAGGGGCTGAACTAGTTCTATTTCTGAAAGATTTTGATTTGATTGGCTTGTTTATGAGTAATGAGTCTATAATTTCAATTGTATTTTCAACATCTAGATCTTCATAATAGTCATCATTAATTTGCATCATCGGAGCATTTATACAAGCTCCTAGGCATTCGACTTCAAGCCATGAACATAATTTGTTTTTTGATAATGTGTTTTCTTCTTTAGATATTTTTTCTTTACAAATTTCTACTATTTTTTCAGCTCCTCTAATCAGGCAAGGACTTGTAGTACAGACCTGTACAAAATATTTTCCAACAGGTGCTAAATTGTACATTGTGTAAAAACTGGCAACTTCATAAACCTTGATGTAGGGCATCTCTAAAAGTTTAGCTATATATTTCATTGCAATTAAAGGTATCCAATTTTCATTTTGTCTTTGTGCTAAATATAAAAAGGGCATAACAGCACTTTTTTTTCTATCTTGAGGATATTTTTTTAATATTTTTTTTGCATTATCTTCGTTTTCTTTTGTAAATTTAAAAGATTCAGGTTGCTGATCGTGTATTTTTTTTAGACTCATCTATCAACCTCACCAAATACTATGTCTAACGATCCTAAGACAGCTGGCACGTCTGCTAACATGTGTCCTCTAATTAAGTAGTCCATTGCTTGCAAGTGTGAAAAACCAGGCGCTCTTATTTTGCAGCGATACGGTTTATTACTTCCATCAGATATTAAATAGACGCCGAACTCTCCTTTTGGTGCCTCTACCGCGGTATATACATTTCCCGCAGGAACTCTAAATCCTTCAGTAAATAATTTGAAATGATGAATTAATGCTTCCATCGAATTTTTCAGGTCTTGTCTGCTAGGAGGAGAAATTTTTCCATCTGCAGATTTAATTGGTCCTTTTGTCATTTTGCTTATGCATTGTACTATAATTTTTACGCTCTCTCTCATTTCTTCTATTCTGCATAAATATCTATCGAAGCAATCTCCATTTTTACCAATAGGTATTTTAAAATCTAAATTTTCATAACATTCATAAGGTTGTGATTTTCTTAAATCCCATGCAACACCAGATCCTCTTAACATCACACCAGAAAAGCTATGATCTAACGCTTCTTGTTTGCTAACTATTCCTATTTCAACATTTCTTTGTTTAAAAATTCTGTTGTCTGTCAACAAACTTTCCAAATCATCAATTATTTGTGGGAATGTTTTACAAAAAGTGCCTATGTCGTCTACTAATTTTTGTGGAATATCTTGGTGAACACCGCCAGTTCTAAAATAATTAGCGTGCAACCTTGATCCAGATGCTCTTTCATAAAATGTCATTAAAGTTTCTCTTTCTTCAAAGCCCCAAAGAGAAGGAGTTAATGCGCCAACATCTAAGGCTTGGGTAGTAACATTAAGTATGTGGCTTAAAATTCTTCCAATTTCACAAAAAATTACTCTTATGTATTGAGCTCTCATAGGGACTGAAATATTTAACAACTTCTCAGTTGCTAGTGTAAATGCATGTTCCTGGTTCATAGGAGCAACATAATCAAGTCGATCAAAATAGGGTAATGCCTGCATATAAGTCTTGTGCTCTATTAACTTTTCGGTTCCACGATGAAGTAGGCCAATATGTGGGTCAGCTTTTTCTACAACTTCCCCATCTAATTCGAGGATAAGCCTTAAAACACCGTGAGCTGCTGGATGTTGAGGACCAAAATTTAAAGTTAGGGATTTATTTTTTTTTATCATCAATATTTTTTTCTTTTATTTCTTTTATATATTTTGTTCCCTCCCAAGGACTTTCAAAATCAAAATCTCTATAGTTTTGTTCAAGTTTAACAGGCTCATAAATAACTTTTTTTTCTTTTTCGCTATATCTAACTTCGTTAAAACCAGTTAAAGGAAAGTCTTTTCTTAATGGATGACCTTCAAAATTATAATCAGTTAATATTCTTCTAAGATCCGGATGGTCTGTAAATTCTATACCGTACATATCAAATACTTCTCTTTCCATCCAATTTGCGGAAGGATAAATTTTTGTGATTGTAGGTATTTTTTTTCCTATTTCAAAATATATGCACACTTTGATTCTGATATTTTTTTCGTGGGAAAGTAAAAGATAAACTAAACTAAATCTTTTCTCTTCCTCAAGATAATCAACTCCCGCTATATCAATTAACTGTCTAAATTTAAGTTTATCATGTGTTTTTAAAAATTGTATTACATTTATTAACTCTTCCTCACTAGTATCGACCAACAGTTCATTAAAAGTAATAGTCGTTTTTTTAATTTTACTTGTTAGTTCAGAGTTCACTAATTTTTCGAGTTCATTTAGTTTTAAGACCATAAAATTTATCTATTTATTGAACCTTCTCTTCTTATTTTTTTTTGAAGTTGTAAAATTCCATACAATAGTGCTTCAGCAGAAGGAGGACATCCAGGAACGTAAATATCTACAGGCACTATCTTATCACACCCTCTCACTACAGAGTAAGAGTAATGATAATAACCACCACCATTTGCGCAACTACCCATTGAGATAACATATCTAGGTTCAGGCATTTGGTCGTAAACTTTTCTAAGAGCTGGTGCCATTTTATTTGTTAAAGTTCCAGCAACTATCATGACATCTGATTGTCTGGGTGATGCTCTAGGTGCTGCTCCAAATCTTTCAAGGTCATATCTTGGCATTGAAGTTTGCATCATTTCTACGGCGCAACATGCTAAGCCAAAAGTCATCCAGTGTAACGACCCTGTTCTTGCCCAGTTCACAAGATTATCTGTAGACGTTGTTATAAAACCTTTTTCACTAAAATCTTTTGCAAGTTTTTTAAACTCTTCAGGAATTTGTTTTTGCTTTTCATCTAGAGATGCTAATTTTATTCCCATTCTAAAGCTCCTTTTTTCCACTCATAAATAAATCCTATGGTAAGAACAGATAAAAATATCATCATTGACCAAAACCCTAGTGAACCAATGTTGCCGAGTGAGATAGCCCATGGAAACAAGAATGCAATTTCTAGATCAAAAATAATGAATAAAATTGCAACAAGATAAAAACGAACATCAAATTCCATTCTAGAGTCATCGAATGCTTCAAAACCACATTCGTAAGCTGACAGTTTTTCTGGATCTGGGTTACTTGGGGCAGCTAAAAAGTTAGCTAGCACAAAGCCAAAGCTTAAAACAATTGCAATAAATAAAAATAAAATTATTGAAAAATAGTCTGATAAAAAATTATAAATCATGTTTACCCGTTCTTATTTAATGTGTTTTTTATCTTATATAATAAAATTTACCTACTTTAACATATGGTATCTTAGTCACATTATGTTGAAAACTCTTTGTAAACCCAAGAAAATGGCGGGAGTGATGGGGCTCGAACCCACGACCTCCTGCGTGACAGGCAGGCGCTCTAACCAACTGAGCTACACCCCCATTTTACTTGGTGGGCGGTAAAGGACTCGAACCTATGACCCTCTCG
>Ga0307986_10000205_pt1 | contig 44277 bp, 41 predicted proteins | sample EllFjometageno82_FD_203170 | JGI IMG/M metagenome (GOLD analysis project Ga0307986, IMG submission 203170) | Marine microbial communities from Ellis Fjord, Antarctic Ocean - #82 | ecosystem: Environmental > Aquatic > Marine > Unclassified | place: Southern Ocean | collected 2014-10-09 | reverse complement strand
TGGTAATTGGGAACCTGAATCGTAGCGATTGACGCGGCCATTCCCTTGAATTCGCGAAATCAACAAACCGGGTTTTCGCTGCTGGAAATAATGGTCGTCGTCGTTATTGTCGGCATCGTTCTCTCCATTGCATCTCTTTCTGTCGGAGTTCTTCGTAGCGATCGCCATGTCACTATTGAAGCACAGCGTTTCATCGCGCTTGCCGTGGTTGCTCAGGACGAGGCCGAAATGCAAGGGCGAGAGTTTGGCATTGAAGTAATGACTGCAGGTTACCGCTTTGTGGAATACGACGCGTACACAGGGCAATGGGCCGAGGTCTTTGGCGACGACACCCTGCGCTTACGTTCACTTCCTGATGACATTAAGTTTGAACTATATCTGGAAGGCAAAAGGATTCTGCTCGACGATGATCCAGCTACCTTCGAAGACCCCGGCAAGGCACAAGCTGCGACCGATATTTATGCCCCGCATTTACTGATTTATTCAAGCGGTGACGCCACCCCGTTTGAGCTGCATATTGTGCGTGAATACGACAATGTCGATATCGTACTCCGTGGGGACGCACTCGGGACTCTCAAAATTGCAAAGCTGGACGAGAGCTAAACAATGTACAAGGGCAGCAACAGAGGATTCACCTTATTGGAAGTGATGGTTGCACTGGCGATTGTGGCTTTGTCGTTAACGGCGGTCACCGCGAGCATGAGTCAGATGATCAGCTCCGCGCACACAATGCGCGATAGAACATACGCCAGCTGGATCGCACAAAACCGCATTACTGAGCTGCGACTGGCATCTACGACGCCAGAGGTTGGCAGCACTAACGGAGAAGTACAGTACGCGAACAGGGACTGGAGCTGGCGAGCGACGGTTGAAGAAACCGGCGTCGATGACTTGTATCGCATCGATGTTGCGGTGTCGCTCGCCGATAGCGACAACAACATTCGAACAGTCACTGGATTCGCTGGGCCACCAGGGTTGCCTGGTGAGGCAAATCGGGCGTGGATGCGTTCGCGAGCAGTGAGTCGTAATGGAGGCGATTCAGAGTGAATGGGCGCCTATCGAAGGGATTTACTCTAATAGAGGTACTGGTTGCTCTGGCAATTTTTGGTGTGCTCACCATCCTCGCTTATATGTCACTCGGTCAGGCATTATCCAATGCCGATTTGTTGAATGCGCGCATGGATCGGTTGCAGGCAATTCAGCGAACAGTTCGCTATCTGACCAACGACCTGACCGCCGCAGCGCCTCGTCCTATTCGTACTGAACTCGGTGACAGCTACATGCCCGCACTAATGGTCTCCGCTACCTACGATTTCGTGCTTGCAGTTACCCATGGTGGTTGGCGGAATCCAGCTGGACTTCCAAGAAGTACACAGCAACGCAGCGTCTACCTACTTGAAGATGGCAAACTATTTCGCGTTTACTACAACGTACTCGATGCGACCTTTTCCAATGATGCGATATCGACCGAAATTCTTGATGGCGTATTAAGTCTCGAAATACGCTTGTTTCAGGATAACGGGCAAGTGACGAATCAGTGGCCACCATTGGGGCCTGAAGAGGCCACGAATTTATCGGCTAGACCAAGGGCGGTTGAAATTATTCTGACGCTCGAAGGCGACGGCGAAATTCGTCGAATTATCGAGGTTGCCTCGTGAAACAGATAAGGAAAAATCGCGGTGTCGCTCTAATTACGGCGATGTTGATTACAGCGCTGACCGGGTCTCTCGCAGCCGGCCTTGCCTGGAATAATGCGCTGGATGTCCGCCGTACGATGACCTTGTTGTTTCACGAGCAAGGCATGCAGATTGCGCTCGGTACTGAATCGTGGATTCGCAATATTCTGCGTGATGACGGAATCGACAGTCAGACTGATCATTTGGGCGAATTATGGGCGAGTGATCTACCGGGCCTCCCCGTCGATAACGATTCAGTGCAAGGTGCAGTCAGCGGAAAAATAGAAGACTTAAATGGGCGGTTTAACATCAATAACTTGCTCGATGCCAATGGCAAGGTTAATCCGGACATACTGGCACAATTTGAACGCTTGTTGCAGGCTCTCGACATAGACATAAAATTCGCCGGGTTGGCAGTAGATTGGATCGATGCGGATCAGGACGCAGGCCTCCCCAATGGTGCGGAAGATTCAATATATACCGGGCTCATCCCGCCGTATCAGACATTTAATAAGCCATTGACCAACGTCACCGAATTGTTCGCCCTTGAAGGTATGGATAAGCTCAGTTTTGATCGACTCTTGCCACATGTGACAGCTTTACCTGGACGCACGAGCATCAATGTCAATACAGCAACACCCGCAGTATTGCAGTCTCTCAGTATGAGCATGGATGAAAGTACCGTTGAGAGTTTGCTGTTTTTGCGCGAAGAGTCAGGATTCGCTGATATTGCCTCGACATTTGGTACGCTGGTGGATAACGAAGTGATTTTTGGTCTTCTCACGGAATCAAGTGAGTATTTTCAATTGAAGGCTGTCGTACAGATTGATACCGTTCATGTCACTTACTTTAGTGTGTTGCTGCGTGTGCCCAATGGCGGCCCAGTGACCACGATTCTTCGCAGCCTCGGAACCCCATAAGTATGTCTGAATATCTGGTTATTCGACTTCGCCAAAACTCGCTCGTGGAATGGATCCTAGTCGACAGTGATGGCACGCAACTCAGCGACCCGTCCACTGGCACGCTGGTAGATGCTTCCACTGCAGCCGGTGATTGTTCTGTTATTGCGTTAGTACCGGCTACGGATGTCTTGTTGACCAGCGTACATATTCCCGCGCGCTCGTCCACGAAAATCCGGAAAGCTCTACCCTTCGCACTAGAGGAAGATCTCGCCGAGGATATAGAAAATCTGCATTTCGCGGTTGGCGCACGGCAGGAAAATAACTCCTTGCCAGTCGCTGTCGTGTCAAATGAAATAATGGCGGGCTGGATGACGGCCTTGAATGACGCAGGGATCGAACCTGTAATCGTCGCTGCAGAGAATCATGGACTGTCGAAAATTCCTGGCACGATGTCGCTGTTGGTCGATGGTGAAATCGTCATGTTTAATGACGGCGGCAACGCAGATTTCGTCATGCAGGATGTGAAGCCCAGTGATGTCCTCACTATCGCCGGACAGTTAGATCAATCGAATGACGAAGCCGAAGGCAGCTTGAGGCACTTGCTTGTCTTTTGTTCTGCCGTAGAAGATGAAGCACTGTCATATGACTGGCTTGCATTGCGAAACGAATTGAGTAGTGTCGATGTGAATGTGCTGCCAGACGGAGTATTACCAAAATTGGCGGTTACCGTTGCGGCCGGCCATGGCATCAATCTTCTGCAAGGGGAATATGGACGGAAAACCGAGTACGGTACGATGCTCCGGCCGTGGAAAGCTGCTGCCGTATTGCTGCTCGGACTGGCGATGGTGGGCCTGCTGACGAAAGGTGCAGCGTATCAAGAATTAACCCAGAATAAGGTTGCATTGCAATCACAGTTTATTCGCGAGTACCGCCAGATACGGCCGAATGACACGCGCGAAATTATTGATCCCGCGGCAACAGTTAATTCATTGCGCCAGGGCGCCAATGCATCTGGTGCGCCGCAAGTATTCCTGCCGAGCTTACGCGAACTAAGTGCCGCCATTGCCGCGAACTCTGATGCGAGGATTGAGGTAATCAGTTACAGAGCGGGAATTATTGATTTACGACTTACCGTCCCGGATGTTGCAACGCTCGATAATATCCAAAAGGCTATTGCTGCGTCTGGTCGATTTCAGAGCTCCATTCAATCGACAGATCAGGTCGCCGATAAGATCAATGGTCGCATGCAAATCAAGGGGGGCGGATCATGAAAGATTGGCTTGATTCCCTTGACCCAAGAGAACGGCAATTCGTTCTCGGCGGTGCAGTTATTGCCGCAATCTCATTGATCTACGGCCTTGCCTGGGCCCCCTTCGACAAACAATACAAAGAACTCGAAGCCGACATCGTAAGATTAGAGTGGGCGATCGTAGATTTGCGCTCTATCCGAGCAACACTGAAGAGTGACAACTCATCCGGATCTGTTGTAGCTCCACAGAATCAGCAATCACCGATCATTATTGTTGACCAAACTTTACGAGGCCGTGGGCTTGATCGATACCGGAAACGCAGCCAGCCGTCAGGCAGTAACGGAATTCGGGTCGAGTTCGAAAACGTTGCCTTCGATGAGCTGGTCATGTGGCTTGGCGACCTTGTTGAGCAATACGCCATGCATGTCCAAAACGGTAGTTTCTCAGTCGGCTCACAGGCAACGCCGGGGCGAGTAAACGCGTCATTAACATTGGAGCGCGCTCTTTGATTTGCTCGAAAGGTGGCCTGATAGCTATCGGGGTCGCCACGTTAATTCTCGGCCTGGTCCTCCAGTTCCCTGCCCGAGTTGCCGTCCACTGGTTAGTGCCATCGGAAATCGTCATTGGCGGACTTGAAGGCACTGCCTGGAATGGTTCTGCGAGAGAAGCATCCGCAGGCGGAATCTATGTGCGTGAAGTGAAATGGAATCTCAACGCAGCGCAGATACTTACTGGTGCATTCTCGTATGGCATTGAAGCTACACCTGTATCCGGTTTTTTCGAGTCAGAAGTTAGGATTGGCCTGGGTGGAGCAATATCAATGTCGGAACTGCGCGCAGCTTTACCTATGAGCTTATTTTCTACCGCGATTGGTGTTCGTGGTTTGCAGGGGCAGGCGAATCTCGCGCTTGACCGACTCGAACTGCTTGATGGTCTGGCGGTCGTTGCGGATGGAGTAGTTAATATAGTCGATCTAATAGTGCCATTAGTTGGACATGATTCACTTGGTAGCTACGAAATAGAGCTCTTCACCCAAAACAATGGTGTCTCGGCGAGCATAATCGATAGCGACGGCGTGCTGGATCTTGCCGGTAGTCTGCAGATACGAAACGATAGATCATTCGAATTTCTTGGATTAGTCGTTCCGAAGCCAGAAACACCGGCGGCCATTCGCCGACAATTGCGATTCTTGCCACCAGCGAACGATCAGGGTCAGCAAGAGTTGCGACTTGAGGGAATTCTTTAGACTGGCACTTCCACGAATTCTTTGAGCAGTGGAAAATACAGGGCGCACTTAACTCTTTCGCCACACCAGTCTGAATAAATCGATGCATAGCGCTGCAGCTGAGGTCGATATCGATCGCATTCAACCTGCAAGAAACCAGCAAGATTACCCCCCTCATGCGAGCTGGTTTTATAGTCGATAATCCAGTGCACTCCGGATTCGTCAACACGAACCCGATCGAGAATTACCGATTCCACTTCGCCGTTATCAACACCACTTAGCGCCAGTTCCGCATGACCATTACCATCCAGTATCCAGCGCCCCTTCTCATCGTGAAGCATGGAATTGACGGCGCTCTCAACTCGAGCAATGATAGGCTCCGCTGCCGCATCTTTAATGCCTGCTTCATGCAGCCAGCGTTCAGTGACGCCACGAAGCTTATTATTGCCTACTACCTCTGCCGATACTCGGCTGTCCGCCAAGAGTTGCAGCCATCGATGTACTAACGTTCCCGCAATGCGAGCGTCATTGCCAACCCAATAAAACTCGACCTCATTTTCAATCGGCGCATCTTGGTCAACTGAGTTCATCCCAGGCAACTGCGCAACATTGGGTAAAGTCCATGGGGTTTCAAAACGTCTTAGTTTTGGAGTCGCCCAAACCAATCGATCGACTTCAGGTACAACGATTGGATTCCCCTCAAACTGACGGACAAATTCCGCCTCGACCGCTGGCCAGAGCAAATGCAGCAAACTATCACTTCGCGGAGGCCTGAAATCATCTCCGTCCTTTCCAATTAATGCATTCCCCATCAGATGCAATGACTTCTTGGCGCGGGTGCAAGCCACGTACAGCAATCGCGCTTGTTCGTTGGCGTCCTTTTCAGCTTCGGTGAGTTCAATGTAACGATGAACCGGGTCGTTATCTATCTCTGCGCGTGCTCCGACAGGGCTGATCACCTTTCTTTCTGTACCGCGTTTCGATGGCATATCAAACCAGGACAATACACGCCTATCACCTTTACCTGACTGACGTCCAAGGCCGTACAGCAAGACATGATCGAATTGCAGTCCCTTGGCGCGATGCATCGTCATTATTTGCAGGCGCGCACTGTTGTTATTCGACACTCTTTCAAGATCCAGAATGGTTTCAAGCTCACCGACGTCCATCAGCGTTCCGGCCCGCTCAAGGGAGGCAAGCACATCGAAATAGCGATAAACATTCTCGATGGTATATTCATCCGATAATGTTCCGGGCCCACCGAGCGCAAACCAGACTCGCTCAATCAAGTCGCGCAAACTCTGCGAACGGCGCGGTGAAACCAGTAAACGTAAATGTATCTTTGACCGCTCAACCGCCGCTCGCCCCTCTTTAGACAGCGATTCGAGCCGTGTCTCGTCTTGCAATAATTCCCAGACAGTTCGGTCTTTATCATTCCGAACTAGCGAATGCAGATCCTCCCAATGCAATCCTACCCATGGCGCGCGCAGCAACCCCAGCCATGCAATTCTGTCGCCCTGATGAACCGCCGCACGCGTTAGCGAAAGTACATCGATGATCTCTGGTAGATCCGTCAACCGATCAATTTCGATTGCCCTGTATGAGATACCGGCGGCCCGAAGTTCGGCCAATAATTGTGGAAGCTGAGTTCGGCCACGCACCAGCACCGCCATATCGTCATCCGGATTCTCATCGAGAGTCTTTGCAATCACGCGGCACCCACTGACTGCTTCAATGGCGTTATCAGCCCCGAACACTGCGTGAGTAAAGCACGCGCCCTGCCCAGCAAGATGATCAGCTGGCACCGCCTCTGCATAGGAAACCGCACCTCGAAGTGGATCATCATTCGGAGCGAGGACATTTGGAAATACCGAATTGAACCAATCAACCAGATTTGCGCCAGAACGAAAATTTTGTCTCAGCAATAAGGGCTGCAGCTGTATGTCTCCCAATCCATGCTCTTTTGCAAGCAAGAACTGGCCCACTTCGGCATTTCGGAATCGGTAGATGGATTGCATAGGATCACCAACGCAATACAAAGTACGTCCGTCTCTCGCTTCCCAGCCCGCCGTCAGCGTTTCCAGCATTCGATACTGCGCGCTCGAGGTGTCCTGCATTTCGTCGACCAGTAGGTGTCTTACCTGATGATCCAGGAGCAGCGCGATATCGCCCGGATTCTCGGCGTCTCCGAGCGCGGCTCCTGCAGTCATGGCTGTGTCGATATGGTCCGAGATACCCTGCTCATTGAACAAGCGTTTTAGCTCGGTAACAGCAAGTGGCAGCAAACGTAAAAGAGCTAGGAGGACTTGCCATTGTTCGTCGGTGTATCGGATCGGAGGCAGAAACAAGGTTCCGTGCAGAAGTTTTGCCAATTGATCATCCGATGCCATCAACTCGAGCAATGAGTGCATGCTCTCTTTCTTTGCCTTGTTGTCAGCGGGAAAGCCTTGGCGCTTGTCGACTTTCTTTCGGAATAAACCTTTTTGCGTTAATAGAAGTTCAGCTATTCCCTGCCAAGACTGGATGCCCCGTGGCTCGGGTGCCGGTAACTCGGAAAGGTTTGCGAGATTACGAATTGCGCTCACGCTATTGTCCGAATCGATCATGCTGGAACCGGCAAAGGACAGTAGCTCGCTTAGGCCCGCATAAAGATTAGCGGATAGGTGACTTAGTGACCTCTGCAGATGATCTGTAACGGCGAACTCGAGACTGCTCTCAAACTGCTCTCGCATGCACGCCGAGTCTTGATCGGATAAAAGTCCTGTACCGACGAAAGGTAGCCACTGGTCGCGAGTTCCGAGCATCTGAGCCAGATAGGACGCGTACAGCCAGGTATTGTTGTCGACATGCCTCAAGACATTGGCCGTGGCGGCTTGGAAGTCACCCTTTTCTGCAAGCCAGTCGAGTGTCGCTAATGCCGCTGACTTATGAATCGCCTTAAGCTCAGCTCCCACAACAATGCGCGAGCCAGCACCCGGCGAGCTCAGAGGCTGCGCACGAGCAATCGATGCGTTTAGTGCATCAAGCGTTTGAATCCGCATGCGCCGTGGGTTGCCGATCAGATTCCACTGCAATGCTGCGCTTTTATCGAGTGCCAGACCTGCCAATTCGTAAGTCTTGAGCTCATGTGGCTCAGTTGGTTTATCCTCAGCTTTACAACGGCGTAGCGCTTGGAGTACACGCAGTTGCATCTCGGTAGCGGCTTTTCGGGTAAAGGTGATCGCTATGATCTCTTCTGGATGATCCACTGTTGAGAGCAGCGCTAAGTATCGCTGAATCAGCAGCTCTGTCTTCCCAGAGCCCGCAGGTGCTTGAATAATGAAAGAGCGCGAGACGTCCAGGGCATCAATGCGTGCCTGTCTATCTGCGCTCAGGAGCGACTTAGCCTCACTCACGTCGGAGCTCCGTAAAACGGGTCAGTAAGTTCAAAGGCCGCGCGCTCTGAAGTCCTTGCTCAATGTTGACTCGCACATCGCCCGCCGACAAATTCTCGCATGCAATAAAAATCTCCGACTTTATCTCCTCCAACAAGTCCGACCAAGCCTCAACATCGGTGTATCCTGATCCGGCGCCGTCAAAGCTAATTTCCCGACTGTCGATATTGACAAGTGCCAGGGCAGAAACAGGTGAATCTGATGCTACGGCATATACGAAAAGCTGTATGTCCTCGGCTGCATTCTGTCGATTCAGTAAGCGCTTCTTTGAGCCAGTCTTGTAATCGAGTATCGCAATGCCGCCGTCGTCGAGAGTGTCAATGCGGTCAAACCTGAGCGGTAATCTAATATGCCCGGCGACAAACTCGAGGTGCCCTTCGACAGCGGCGATTTGAAAATGACTACGGGCACCGTCTACGACTACGAATTGACGTAACAGACCTGCCACCCGATGCCGCTCCAGTATCAATAATTGCTGCAACACTGCATCGACGTTTCTCTCGTGACGAGCGAACGCGAAATTGACTGCCGCGGTGATCCGTCGCTCGAGTTCATCGCTTTCCCAAGCTCCGATGCTGTCTTGCGAGGGAAGATCTATATATAGCTTGTATAAGGCATCGTGAATCAGATTGCCGCGCATCGACGCCGGTATTCCGACCGCCTGTGGATAAATAACACGCGCCCCCATACGACCATGCAAAAACGCAGTGATTGGGTCGTTGCGTTGCCGCTGAATGGTCCCCGCTCCCCCAGATATCTGCTCGCCTTCCGCGACGGCAGGAATCGAGTCATTGACCTCCTTCAGGGTGGCCGACCCCAATAGTTCGGCGGCGTGAAATCCCGGGGCATCATCACCCTTCTGAACCGCCAATTGCATCGGTTCCAACAGATCACTGGCTGTCTGTTCGGAGTCGTCATCGTTCAGTGCGAAGCTAGCAATCGTGGCGACACTTGATGCCACAAGTCGCGCCAGTAATCGCTGCGCATAATCTAACGTGTTGGCATGCGTGCAATCGGGCATCGCGTGCTTTTCTTGCAGCCGTCGTGAAATGAGTGGTGATGGTGTGCCAGCCGGCGGCCAGTTGGCCGTTGTGACACCAGCTACCCACAGGGCATCAAACTCTGCTCCCGATGCCTCAAGGGGTCCAAGCAACTGCACCATCGCACTCGTCGACTCCGGCTGAAATATTGTATCGCTTGCCAAAGTTTCGAGTCGTGAAATCGCTACCGTTGGACTCATCGGCGCACTCACCAACCCAAGTCGTGCAAAGTCGTTTAGTAACTCAAACCATCGATTGATTAGCTGAAAATCAGTGCTGCCCAATGTGCCTTGACCTGGCCAATTGAATCGCTTCAGAATATCCGTTAGCAATACGGCCCATTGTGCCGGCGTTGCCAACGTTGGCAGATCTCTTTGTGTCTTGCTGAATTCAGCAAGTTGCGTCAGCCACGCTTTGCTATTAGTGCCATCGTCGCGGCCGCGAAATTGTGCGGTCAGCATCGAAGGGGACCACTGGCGATCCGGTACTTGCCGTAATTGCAATTCAAGCCGAGTTCGTCCGCCTGTAATTCCTGACCCTAGCAACGGCGACCGCAATAACACGCCTACTTCCAACGAGGATAAATCGCGAACTAACCAACGCAACAGCAAGCGTGCAACTGCGATGGCCGGATATTCTGACAGACGACGACCATATGAAACATTCACTGCCTCTTGAAGCGACTTATGTCCGTATTGCCATGCCGGAGTCGCACCTTCGCGGACGCTTCGGGTAATTGAATCCGCATCCCTGTCGAGACCAGTAACAACAATAGCGATGCGAGACTTGGAGTTAGAGTCGAGTTGCTGTCGTGCCCATGCACCTGCTGCTCGTAATTCTGCGTCAATATGCTCGTATGTGCGCAACGTTAAGCATGTGTTCGCTGTCGCAATTGGCGCCAAACAGACTTCAATCCCTGCGGCCATCAAGATCTGATGCATCGTTGTTACAACGGGCCGCTCCCGATCAAAGCCGACAAAAGTGTGGCGCCCCGAGGGCCGAATGTTACCGCTTTGGATTTGCTCGAAAACCAGTTCTGGGAGCCCTGCATCATCGACCATATTCTCCCGCTTAAGGATACGAAGATAGCGGCCGGCGACCGAAGCAAACAGTTTCTGATCGTCGCTTTGCGCCGCTCGTGCAACCTCGGCGATTGAGATTCTCCAATCGGACAGTCTTTGCCATGTGTCACGAGACAGTCGGACAAGATTGCCGATGTTAGCTTCGGATTCCGTCACTTCTTTGCGAAGGCAGGTTTCCCAGAGTAACTGGCTTTGACTCGCGTTTATGCGAGTTGGGAGACTATTCTGATCAATTGTGTTGGCAGCCAGCGTGACCAACCAATCCTGCCAGGAACAAATGACCGGCGTCTGCCAAGCCGTTCTCCCGCTAAGCTGTTGTTGTGTTGAGAATTCGATTCGCAATAGTCGAGCAAGACGGCGATTCGCAGTGATGATTGATCCGGCGGCGTCGTTTGCCTCGAGAATCCAGTCATACATCGGTCAGTTGTGTTGTCCGAGGCATTCTTCAATGCGATCAAAAACGATATCGATCGTATCTTTATCCGGCAGCGTGGTAATTCGAAAATGATCGCTATACGGCGTATTGAAGCTACTGCCCGGCGCAACCAGGACATGATGATTCTCGAGTAATTCAAGTGCGAATGCCTGATCGTCGAATGTGCCCTGGAAGCGTTCGTTCAGCCTCAGGAAGGCGTACATGGCTCCCATTGGGCGCTCAAGATGCAAGTCATCACTAGCGGCGGCACGATCTATGACCGCCTGTCGCGACTCATACAGGCGTCCGCCAGGCTCAACGAGTGGCTTAATACTCTGAATTCCACCTAGCGCGGTCTGTACTGCCCATTGCCCCGGAACATTGCTGCACAGCCGCAAAGCCGACAGTAACTCCATGCCTTGTATATATTGACTCGCGCGGTCGATATCACCGCTGAATATGGCCCAACCCACCCTGTATCCACAGGCACGATATATCTTTGATAGACCAGAGAATGTCACACAGACGCAATTCGTAGCCAGCGTCGCCATTGGTATGAATTCGGCGTCGTCGTAGACCATTTGGTCGTATATTTCATCCGACAGCAGCACCAAGTTATGGCGCTCCGCCAGCTCAACAATGGCTGTCAGGGTTTCTCGATCGTAGACAGCACCGCTCGGATTGTTCGGATTTATTACGACGATTGCCCTGGTTCTCGGCGTAATCACACTCTCCATTTGTTCGAGGTCCGGCAGAAAGCCGTTATCCGAAGCGCAGCGATAATGAACGGCCTTTCCTCCGTTCAAGGCAGCAGCGGCACTCCACAATGGATAGTCGGGGCTCGGCACCAAGATTTCGTCGCCAGGATTCAGTAATGCACGCAACGACAGGTCGATCAGTTCGCTTACGCCATTGCCCATGAAGACTTCATCTACCGTCACACCAGTGACGCCACGATTTTGCTGTTGCATTACGACGGCTTCGCGCGCAGGAAAAATCCCTTTTTGATGGCAATAAGGTTCTGCCTGATCGAGATTTTCGATCATCGACAAACGCATGGTTTCGGGTGTGCGAAACCCGAAGAGACCCGGATTTCCGATATTTAAAGAGATTATTTCGTAGCCGCGCCTCTCGAGCTCCAACGCATGATTCGCGAGCCTTCCGCGAATTTCATAACGGACATCCTGTAATGCTTCGCTACTGCTGACGAGTGGACTTACCACGTTAGACGACCCCATTTTTTTTCAATGCTTCAATTTCCGCGTCAGAGTACCCCAACCATTCGTGGAGCACCTCATTGGTATGCTCACCCAATAACGGCGGTGCTCGCTCATATCCTACAGGTGTACTTTCAAAGTCGACCGGATTCGACACTTGCGGAACTGCGTTCCCTGCAGCATTCGCAATATGCCGCACTAGGCCACGCTCTATCGCATGCTCATTCGTCAGGACCTCCCCTATATCGTTAACCGGTCCCGCAGGTACTCTAAACTCAAGTAGTTTCTCCAGCCATTTTTCGGTGCTATCGCTTTGAAATTGCGTTTGCAGCAGTTTAACCAGCACCTTACGGTTTTCAATTCGCTTACTCATGGTCGCGAATCGAAGGTCGCTCGCGAGATGCTGCAATCCTATCGCTTCACAACAATTCTCAAATTGACTGTCATTCCCCACAGCCAGCATTAGGTCTCCGTTCGAGGTAGAGAATGCCTGATAAGGAACCAGGTTGGGGTGCGCTGTTCCCATGCGCTGTGGCGCCACGCCACTCAATAGGAAATTCATGTTCTGATTGGCAAGCCACGCAACCTGGCTATCGTACAGGGGCACGTCTATAGTTTGCCCTTGCCCGCTTACAGCGCGTGAGTTCAGTGCCGCGAGGATTGCAGTAGTAGCGTACATCCCAGCCATGATGTCGCTGACAGCAACGCCAACTTTCTGCGGCCCGCCGCGGTCATCCGATGCTGATCCGGTCACACTCATTAGTCCGGCGGACGCCTGAATCATCGCATCGTAAGCCGGCTGGTCCGCCCTGGAACCGGTTTGACCATAGGCGGAGATCGAACAATAGATCAGTCGTGGATTGAGCTTTCTGAGATCTTTCGGGCCAAGCCCGTATCGCGCCAACGTGCCGACTTTATAATTTTCGAGCAGCACGTCAGCCTGCATCGCCAGCCCCCTGATGATCTCCTGCCCCTTCGAGACCGCCAAATTGACTGTTATCGAGCGTTTGTTTCGATTCGTAGACAGAAAATAACCAGACTCCTCGCCCAGCCAAGGTGGACCCCATTGACGAGTATCATCACCAACTCCTGGCCTCTCCACCTTTATTACGTCCGCACCGTAATCGCCGAGCAGCTGGCCCGCCCATGGGCCGGCGAGCACCCGGCTCATATCAATGACTTTTATATTCTCGAGTGGGGATGTCACTTTCTAGTCTTCAATAAAAACCCGGCCAACCGTTTCCGGTGGGCCGGGCGGGTCCGCACGGAGTTTGCGGATTGCGTGACTCAGTTGCCCGACGAATCGTCGTTGGCCGCTGGGTCTAGCTCTTCTACGTCTGCGCCTTTAACTTCGTACGGCGCAGGCATTTGTTTAATTTCCGGTTTTTTCTTGCCGACCGGATCAATATATCCTCGGATACTTGATCTCGAGATGCAATCCGAACGGCTGTGACTAGCCTCAGAATAAGTGTCCATCGATGGCGCATTCGAGGTCAAATATTCTAATAAATTACTCGAAGAAGCAACAATAACTAACTGTTTAATAGATACTTTAATTTACACCACTAAGCACACTCGTGATTAATTGAATTAGATCCAAGTCCTCGAGGCATGATTCCGCGAATCGCGATTAACAGTCTAAAACTTACGTCATATCCGCAGCCTTTTTTACTCAATTCAGTCCGAACCCTACAAAAAAATTGCCCGGATGGTGTATTTGGACTTGAGCATGCCTAACTCCTAATGGACAATAGCGACCCACTCCCACTTGACGCAAGGAGCAATGAGATGGAAAAGATTTTGGTTGGCCTGAAGCGAGTAGTGGATTACAACGTTCGCGTTCGCGTCAAAAGCGATGGTAGTGATGTCGAAACAGACGGCGTCAAGATGAGTATTAATCCGTTCGACGAGATTGCACTCGAGGAAGCATTGCGCATTAAAGAGCGCGGCGAGGCTTCCGAGGTCATCGTTATCTCCGTCGGAACAGTCGACGCTCAGCAACAGTTGCGAACAGGCCTTGCCATGGGAGCGGATCGTGCGATTCTGGTTGAGAGTAACTCGCCAGTCGACCCACTGGGCCTTGCTCGAACCTTTAAATCGATTATAGATCGAGACGACATCGATCTGGTTATTCTGGGTAAGCAAGCCATAGACGATGACAATAGTCAGACGGCACAAATGCTCTCTGCAATTTGGGGTCGCCCACAGGCGACCTTTGCATCTAAATTTGACGTAGCGGGTAACAAAGCAACAGTGACTCGGGAAGTCGACGCCGGACTCGAAGTGATCGAGATTGACTTGCCGGCGGTCGTTTCTACTGACCTACGTATGAACGAACCTCGATACGTCAAACTTCCTGACATCATGAAGGCGAGGAAAAAACCGTTGGAACTGATTGCAATATCAGACCTAGGCATCGATCAAGGACCCGAAATCAAGAGTTTGATGTTTGAGCCACCCCTGGAGCGTGAGCGCGGAGTAATGGTAGACGATGTAGCCGGCCTAGTTGCCGCACTGAAAGAAAAAGGACTAGCGTAATGTCTAAAGTATTAGTAATTGCAGAGCACGACGGGGCCATACTAAATCCAAGTACAGCCAAGACAGTCGCCTGCGCGGCAAGCATTGATGGCGCTAGCGTTGATGTTGCAGTATTTGCCGCTACCGCCGGCCCTATCGCTTCTGAGGCGGCGAAGTTGGCGTCGATCGCACGAGTGGTGACATACGAGCGAAGTGAGAATGAGTATGCTCTTGCAGCTATTATCGCACCACAGATTGTCGCAGTGGCCGGCGAGTACACACATATATTCGGTCCTTCCACCACTTTTGGCAAGGACTTGATGCCGCGTGTCGCTGCCCTGCTGGGTGTGAATCAAATCAGCGATATTATGAGCGTTGAAAGCAGCCATACATTCAAGCGTCCGGTCTATGCGGGTAGTGCTATAGCAACGGTTGAGGCACCTATGGACGCTATCCTGGTTGCGACGGTTCGAATTGCTTCCTACAGCGCTGTTACAGACAATAATTCAGCCTTAATCGAGAGTGGCGATCCCTCGGTGGCCGACATTCCGACGCATACGCGATTTATTGAAGTAAAGTCAGGCGCAACTGATCGACCAGACCTGCAAACCGCAGTAAAGGTGGTGTCAGGCGGGCGCGCACTGGCCAGTGCAGAGAACTTCGACATTATTTACAGGCTTGCGGATAAGCTTGGAGCTGGCGTAGGCGCCTCCCGCGCAGCGGTTGACGCGGGATATGTGCCGAATGAAATGCAAGTTGGGCAAACAGGCAAAATTATTGCGCCCGATCTATATATGGCGATTGGAATTTCGGGTGCTATTCAGCATCTGACTGGCATCAAAGATGCCGGGACCATCGTCGCGATCAACAAGGACGAAGAAGCACCGATCTTTGAAGTCGCGGACATAGGTTTAGTGGCCGATCTTTTTACCGCGATACCAGAACTAACTGAAGCCCTCGACTAGAGGGCTTCAAGTATGGCCTCAGCCTTACTTACTTCGAACTGACCCGGTGCTTCTATCGCCACGTGGATGACTTTTCCGTCATCAACGATGATCGCAAAGCGCTGCCCTCGCATACCCATACCGAATCCTGACGCATCCATCTCCAGACCGAGAGCCTCGGTATACTCTCCGTTACCGTCGGCCAGCATCATTATATTACCGCCAACACCGCGGTCCTTACCCCATGCATCCATTACAAACACATCGTTGACTGCCATGCAGGCAACGGTATCGACATTCTTGCCCTTCAGGGCGTCAATCTGGTCCACGTAGCCGGGAAGATGACTCATCGAGCACGTCGGTGTGAATGCACCTGGGACAGATACAAGAACGACCTTCTTGCCAGAAAATAGGTCACTGGTAGAGAGGGCGCCAGGGCCAGATTCAGTCATGATTCCGAAGGTTCCGGACGGCATGTTTTCGTCTACAGCTATAGTCATTTAAACGCTCCTACTTGAAGAATATTTTAGTACTCATTCTCGGCGACGTGAATCACCAAGCCATTAAGTTTATCTGAAACCTCTATTTGGCATGTAAGACGGCTGTTCGCTTTGCGCTCAAACGCCGCGTCGAGCATGCTGTCCTCCATATCGTCCATTTCATTTAGTTTTTCAATCCATGCTTCATCAACATAACTGTGACAGGTCGCGCAAGCACAGGCTCCACCGCATTCGGCAACTATCCCATCGATATTATTGTTGATTGCGCCTTCCATGACTGAGTAGCCATTTTCGACCTCAACTTCGTGTCGGGTTCCGTCTTGAGTTTGATAAATAATTTTTGGCATTGATTCTTTTCACTACTCTTAGGTGCGCGCAATAATAAGGGCGTTGCCCATTGCTGGTCAACGCCCTTAGGGTTAAATATGTAAAAATACTATCGAAAGCCAGACTTAGGCGCGCGCGTTTTGGGCTTTTCTTTCCTCAAGCTCCTTACGCTTCTTTCTTGCGGCTTCTTCTGCGAGTTGAATTTGGCGATTTCGCTCAACTTCAGCATCAATAACCCGGATCCACTGGCGAGAGGTTCGTTGTGATCTTGGAACCTTTGCAGCCTTTCGAAAGGCGGTCTTGGAGTCTGCGTATTTTTGTACGTTATAAAGACACATTCCAAGGGAAATCTGGACATTGTCAGGGCTTTTCAATTCACCTTTTCGCACAGCCGTTCTAGCCGACTTGACGCAATTCGGGTAGTCGCCAACATTGAGGTAGGAATTGGCCAAGCGAGCGTCGACCTCCCCATTATCGGCAAGGCGGGCAGCTTCCTTCAGTGCTGGAATCGCTTTCGCATCTTCCATTGCCAGCATCCAACTTTGAGACAGAAGCCGGTAATGCTTCTCATTCTTTTCGACAATGCCGGCGCTCATCTTCTCTTCCAATAAGATGGCGGCCTTGTAAGGCACTTCCGCCTGCAAAAAGAGTTGTGACATCGTCACGAATTCCGTGCCTTTCTCCAGCATTCCTTGCGTAAATGCGGCGTCATATGCGTAAATCAGCTTATCGTCCTGCCCCAGCTCAGTATAAGCACCTGCAAGCGCCTTCCAATAACGTTTCTTGGGCCAGGCCTGCAGTAGAATCTTTTGAATGTCGCGTACTTTGCCGTAATTTTCTTGCTGAAAATATGCGAAATTCAGCAGTTCCCACCAGTTTTCTTTGGCGGGCTTGCCGCGATCCTTGGCAACTTGCATGGCATTTTCTATCGGCTGTATCATGCTTTGGTATTGATCCAGATTGTAGTGAATCTGCGCCTTTAGAATAAACGGGTCCGGCCCTGGATTCGTCTCCAAAACAAACCATTTGTCGAGTGTTGCCAATGACTCCTCATAGCGCTCCTCCATCATTAGTAATTGCGCCACCGTTAACGTAGTTTGCTTCTCCATCTGTGGCTCGAGACTCGGAACTGCGAGGAGTTTCTGAAATGTCGTAATTGCCGCAGTCGTGTTCTCGGTATTGTAGTGAAGGAAGCCGATATAATTTAGGACATTCGCCTGCTCATACTCTGTCAACTCATCCGGGTCGTACAATTTATTCAGAAGCTTGAGAGCTCCTTGGTAATCTTCCGCCTCGCCCAATTCCTGAGCTTTAGTTATGCGCTCATAGACTTCTTTGCTGACCGCCTGCGCCCGCTTCGTCTTCGTCTTATCTTGCTTGTCTGCCTGCCCACTACCTTGTGCGGCGGCATTTGTGCACGCCAACATTCCGGCGAGCAATAACATGCACAGCTTCAATGAAATGCCACGATCAGTATTCATAAAATTAAACATCCTTTGGATAGGGTCCCCCCGCTAAGGGCTATCAATCGTTCCTTAATCTTGAAGCTCGAACGTAATACGCGTCTTAACGCCCGGCACTTCGACCGGAATGCCGTCGACAACACGAGGCTTATATTTAAACTTAATTACGGCTCTGGTTGCGGCACGTTCAAACATACTGCTTGTGGATTGCAGTACGATTGGATCTTTAACCGTTCCAGTTGCGGTTACCGTGAACGACATGTCAACGAAGCCCTCAAGCCCTCTGGATAAAGCTCGTGACGGGTAGACAGGTGCAACACGAACGATTGGCAGATAGTCACCTTCTGCTATATTCATTCTGCCTGGCCCACCAATGTCAGCGCCTCCCATAATGGTCGGGCGTGCTACGTCTATTGTCGGTGTGTCAGGATCGATGTTATCCATGTCCTGCGGTGGTGTTTCCGGTGGTGTCTCAGGAGGCTTCGGTGGTTTTTCTGGGATAACCTCCTGAGTGTTTAGATTCTCGTTTCGTTTTACGCGTACGAAATCGAGCTGCGCCCTTTCTCTGGGCTTTGTCAACGCACCCTTACCTGTCGCAATAAGCAACTGCATTACGAACAGCAAGGTGAGCGTAACTACGACGCCAGTGACAATTGATATTACGTAGCGACCTATCATGGTCCCGTCTCCTTAGTGGCTCTCGCCGCTTCTCTTAGCCGTTATCAGATGCCATAGCAACATTTGTTACGCCAGCCGCTTTAGCCGCCTCGAGTATTTGGATAAGCGTTTCATTGGTCGATCTCTCGTCTGCCTGAATCACGACCGACCCCTTTGGATTTTCAGAGTGCAGGCGCTCAATGATGCCACGCAAGTCCCGAGTATCACGTTCCTGCTTGTCTATCCAGATTGCATCGTTGGCACTGATGGCAATCAAAATGGATGCATCTTCCTGTGAGTCCGCCGTGACAGTATCGGGACGCTCAACCTGAATGCCTGCTTCCTTAATGAACGTTGCAGTTACGATGAAGAAAATAAGCATAATGAACACAACATCGAGCATCGGCGTGAGATTAATCTCCTCGCTTTCCTCTTCGTGTCCAAATGCACCTTGGTTATTTCGCATGTGGTATGTCCTTGAAGATCCCGCTCAAGTTGAGTCCGCGATCGATATGTTATAGACGCCGGCACTACGTGCAGAGTCCATTATCGTCACGAGCATTTTATTGGTTGATCGCTTGTTCGGCTGAATCACCACCGACCCCTTGGGGTTTTCAGCGTGCAAGCGTTCGATATTGGCTCGAACAGCTCGAGGGTCGATGACTCGACGATCGATCCAGATATCGTCATTTGCGTCCACAACGATCAGAATATTGGCATCCTCCGGCTTTGTCTCCGTTACTGGAGCATCTGGCCGGTTGACGTCAATCCCTGCTTCCTTGACAAACGATGCAGTCACGATGAAGAAGATAAGCATGATGAAAACAACGTCCAACATAGGCGTTAGATTGATTTCATCGCCATCTTCGTCTTGCCCCATCGAAAGATCAGTCTTGCGCATGATATTTCCTTAATGGTCCATCGTGAGAGAGTCTTCAAGAAACTCAACTTCACGAGCCGCACGGCGTGTTAACAAAGTAACGAGCAATACACCCGAAAGCGCTCCGACCATTCCAGCCATCGTCGGAACAGTCGCCTGGGATACCCCAGCCGCCATCGCTCGAACGTTTCCTGACCCGGATACCGCCATGACTTGAAACACGCTAATCATGCCGGTAACAGTGCCGAGGAGCCCGAGTAAGGGGCAAAGTGCAACAAAAGTCTGAATGACATTGATGCCCTGGCTAGTTGCTTCGCTAAAGCGTGAAATCATTAACTCGCGAATTTGGTGTGCGCTCCAGGAACGTCGTTCCTGTCTCGTTTCCCAGCTATCATGAATCTCTTTCGACATTTGCTTCATCGACGTGCGGAAATACATTATCCGCTCGACGATGAGGACCCACATCAGAAAGATGACCACGGCGATGCTTTTGAGCACAACACCGCCGAGATTCATGAAATCGCGTATGGCCTCAAAACTATCAATAAGCCAATACATGATTACTCCTTTCGGCCTTAGCCATTACGCTCCGAGTGCTGGGCAACAAGCCCGGCGCTCTGAGATTGGAGGATATTAATGATCTTGCGGCTTTGACCGCTTACAACGGTGTGCAGCAGAACCATCGGAATAGCAACAACAAGACCCAAGACCGTTGTCATCAAAGCTTGAGAAATACCACCTGCCATCATCTTCGGATCGCCGGCGCCGTAAAGCGTGATGACCTGGAAAGTCTTAATCATGCCGGTCACGGTTCCGAGCAGGCCCATAAGAGGAGCGACGGCGGATACTACCTTGATAAAGAGCAGCCCTTTCGTGAGTCCGGGCATTTCTTTAAGCGCCGCCTCACTCAGTTTGAGCTCAATCGTTTCAGTGTCCGCAGTACTATTGCTCTCGTAGGCAGCGAGAACGCGGCCAAGGGGATTGTCGGTGCTGGCAGTATCACGTTTCAGCTGTGCCGTCACTCGTCGGCTGTCGCCCGTCAGGCCAAACCAACGCCAAATGGCAATCAGCAGACCTACGATACCCAGCGCGATGATGCAGTAACCAACAATTCCGCCCTGTTCAATGCGATCTTTGATCGTTGGTGACTCTACAAGCAGGCCAAGAATCGTGCCGCGTGTTACATCGACGCCAAAAGTAACCGTGCCGCTGTCAGCATTCATCAGGTCACTTGTCGTTCCCGTGTATCTAGATTCTGGCTGACGCGCCAGCTCAGTAAGTGTGCCTTCATTGGAGTCGTACTTGAGGTAGCCATTTTCGTTGATGATGTTATACGAGCCAATTCGAATAACATCCATCTCTTCCTGTTGGCCATCCGCCTTTGTAACTATATTGCTAAAGCGAACAACACGACCAGATTCAACGACTTCCTTCTGGATCATTCCCCAAAGACGTTCGATATCTGCGATCGATGCGAGGCTGCTGGCGCCGGCCATCTTGCTGCCAAGTGCAACCAGGAATTCTCCGCGGTTTGGATATTGGATATTGGTCAGCGAAGTACTGAATACACCCTGAGTATCACCAGAAACAGTCTGTAGGACACCGAAAAGTTCTTTCAGTGCGCCCAGTCTCTCGTCCAGCGCCTGACTTGCAGTGATAATTTTTTGCTGATTATCTTCAAACCGCGACTCAAGCGATTCACTGATGTTTTCTTCGCGGGTACGATTGGCACGCGCTTTATTCAACAGTGACTGTTGCCGATTTTTCGCCTGTGCAAATTCTGCTTCGCGTTGACGTGCAATCTGCGAGTCACGTGCTTGCCCTTGTTCAATCAGACCGAGAAGCTCCGCCATACTGCGCGCGTCGCTCTCATCCTGAGCATATGCTGTTGTCATTCCGAGACATAGCAGTCCGGCAGCAATAATTATTGTAATACGTTTCATTTAAGAAGCCTCCGCAGCAGAAACTGGCACGCTGATAAGTTCAGGTGCAATTAACTGACGAGCCATTCTCAGACCCTTACGAATTTCATTACGTGATGAATCGTCCATCACCCACTCACGTGCTGCGTTATCCCAGCGGCCAGTGACTCTGGCGTCATCAGACTGGAAATACAGTCCGATACGGCCAATACGCAACATATTGAATGATCGAGTTGTACCGTCGATCGTTAGCGACTGCGTGTAATAATCGCCAGTCCAGCCAAATTCGTTCTCAATCTGGTAGGCCTCCATTACTTTCCGGAATTTTTCAGCCACGGATACGTCGGAGCGCTCCATGATTCCCTCAAGGCTGACAACTCGCGTCATGCGTTCATCCATCAGAAATGGAATATCCAACCCTATCGATTGCCGTAGGCCGTCGATCATGCGTTCCATCAACGGGAAGATCTGACGGTTAATGACGTCGACCTGGTCCATAGACAAACCGATGTCTTCCAAAGTGGCCATTTGCCCCTCTACCTGCGCTTTCATCAAGCGGTTATAGACTTTGAGGCCATCGATTTCTTTATTTGTAGCCCGATACTGATCCTCCAGAGAGCGAGTACCATCAACAACACTGTTGATTCGTTCCTGGGATTTTTGCGCGAGATTCAACCGACGTTGATCCGCTTCAAGTATCTGATCGACAGACACGGACTGGGCGAAAACGCTGCCAGAGATTGCGATAACCGCTGTTGCGAAAAACGCAGTGGTTAGGCGCTGACTGCTGCTAATACACCGTTTCATGGATACTCCTTAAAGTTCTTTAATATTGCAGTTAATTACAAATGAAGAGGGATGCAGTGTATTAGTTGAATACATGCACAAATGAAAGCCGACGATAAAGATCGCATCACCAAGTGCGCACGCGACCCTCTCCACCTTCGCCGCGCGGCTATAAACTATTGGAACCCCTACTACCTCTATATTCGTTGGCACACTCAGAGTTTCCTAGTGAGTGTTTCTGCCGTTTATTCCTTCTTGTATCGAAAGGTCCCCGTGACACCGGGGCGAAGAATAACACATGATCTACATATCGCCAGCCCAACATCTACATAACTTTTAGGACTCGCGAATTTGACTTTAAGCGCCAACTTAGGGGGGTGCTGCGCGCCTCCTGTATAGCCAAAATGTGCGTAAAAGTACTAAGGCTTTTTTATCCTGTATTGGGGTGTATATATAAGGTATCAAAGAAAAAGCTCCAAGGATTCGAATAATTATTGTTATTTTAGTGCTTTATGATGGAAAGTTAATCCATCATATTTAGTAACACGTGTAACCGATTAAGCAACGGTTGACATCGTTATTTTCTTACAACATGATTCGCGTCATGACTGTAACGCAATGCAAAAACTTGCTCGTGCTTCGACTTTCTTTGCTCCTTCTTGAGAGGCAAAGCGGGTAGCGCGCATCCGGTCATCGGACAACGTAAACCCCGCATCCAAAAGGATAGTGGGGTTTTTTTTATTTTCGCATTAAGGTTTTAGGAATTCACCATGCAGATGTACTCAGAAGCAGATGTTGATATTTCATGCCTGGCTAATCGCCAGGTCACCGTGCTGGGCTACGGCAGCCAGGGTCGCGCTCACGCACTGAACCTCAAGGACAGCGGTTTCAATGTCGTCGTAGGCCTGAGGCCCAGTGGAGCCAGTTGGGCAATAGCGGAAGCTGACGGCTTAACCGTTCAGGAACCGAGCGACGCGGTTAAAGGCGCCGCTGTTGTCATGTTCCTGACGCCAGATATGGTTCAAAAGAGCCTATATCAGTCCGTTGAGGGCGATATCGACCAAGGTGCGATGCTAATGTTTGCGCACGGATTGGCCATTCATTACAAGCAGATCGAACCGCGTGCAGATTTGGACGTTTCTTTAATCGCCCCTAAGGGGCCGGGTGGGCTGGTTCGCAGGCAGTATGAAGAGGGACACGGCGTTCCTTGTCTCGTTGCGGTGCATCAGGATGCCAGCGGCAATGCACTGAATATCGCTCTTGCCTATGCAGCCGGAATTGGGGGCGCCCGAGCAGGTGTAATTAAGACTACATTCGCAGAAGAAACAGAAACCGACTTATTCGGCGAGCAGGCCGTTCTGTGTGGTGGCGCGACGGAATTAATTGTGGCGGGATTTGAAACCTTAGTCGAAGCGGGTTACCAGCCAGAAGTTGCGTACTATGAAGTCATGCATGAGTTGAAACTGATCGTTGATCTGCTTCACGAAGGTGGTCTACGCAAGATGCATAAGTTCATTAGTGACACGGCAGCCTGGGGCGATATGATCAGTGGCCCGCGCGTCGTGGGGGATACATCCCGTGCCGCAATGAAAGCTATCTTGACAGACATCCAGGACGGTACATTCGCTCGCACTTGGATCGCAGAGAATGAGAACGGCATGCCTGAATTCAAGCGCTTAATGCAGGCTGATCTTGTTCATCCGATTGAAAAGGTTGGCGCTGATCTGCGCGGTCGTATGGATTGGCTGGAAGAGTAAGTTATCGCAAAGTAAACCGGAGAACTCTTAATGCCTGACAATCTCTCAGAGAACCAGATACGCATTTTTGACACCACGTTACGTGATGGGGAGCAAGCCCCAGGCTGCAGCATGACGCTCAGTGAGAAACTACGTGTCGCAAAAGCGCTATCAGAGCTAAACGTCGACATCATTGAGGCCGGTTTTCCCGCTGCATCGCCGGGTGATTTCGAATCCGTGAAAGCCATTGCGGATCGAAATTTTGGCCCGGTGATTTGCGGTCTTGCGCGGTGTAACGCCGCTGATATTGAGAGGGTCCACGCTGCGGTTAAGGGCGCCGATAATCATCGTATCCACGTATTTGTAGCGACCAGCGCGATCCATCGCGAGTACAAACTCAAGATGGCTAAAGATGAAATAATAAAGAGCGCTGTTGGAGCAATAAAAATCGCTCGGGAGCTCTGTGACGATGTCGAATTTTCGCCGGAAGACGCGTCACGAACAGAGTTGTCGTATCTAGCAGAGGTGGTGTCGGCAGCGATTGAAGCAGGCGCGAGCACAGTGAATATTCCTGACACCGTGGGCTACACGGTTCCGGCAGAGTTCAATCGCTTGTTCTGCTACCTCAAAGAGCATGTCGCTCGAATCAACGAGATCACACTCAGCGTACATTGTCATAACGACTTGGGTATGGCCGTTGCAAATAGCCTTGCTGCTGTCGGTGCAGGTGCACGTCAAATCGAATGCACAATCAATGGTATTGGTGAGCGAGCCGGAAATTGTAGTCTTGAAGAAGCCGTTATGGCGATCAAGACGCGCTCAGAATTTTTCGGAGTCTGCACCAAGATAGACACGACCCGCCTGTACCCTACTTCAAGGTTGGTTTCGAATATCACGGGCATGCACCCTCCTCGCAACAAAGCGATCGTTGGTGAGAATGCATTCTCACACGAAGCGGGTATACATCAGCACGGTATGCTGCAACATGCATCAACCTACGAAATCATGCGTCCAGAGGATGTCGGCCTGAGTCACTCAAATCTGATTCTCGGTAAACACAGCGGCCGGCATGCATTTCGGGATCGCGCAAAGGAGTTAGGTTTCGAGCTCGACGACTTTGAAATCAATCGAGCGTTTCAGGATTTCAAGAAACTCGCGGACAAGAAAAAGGATATCTATGACGGTGATATTGAATCGATTATCATGAATGCCAGCGGTTCGGCTTCCGGACCATGGTCTCTTAAGTCTCTGGAAATTCAAACCCATACAGATCAACCCGCGACAGCGACAGTAACTCTTGTAGGTGAAGACGGGGTTGATGTCTCTGAGTCGGCGCACGGTGATGGTCCTGTCGCTGCTGCACTTCAGGCTTTGGAGCGCGCGACTGGTGTCGACATGATTTTGCTAAACTTCGAGCTACACAGTGCCTCGAGCGGTGAGGACGCTCAAGGTGAAGTGACCGTCACTGTGGAAATCAACGGCCAAATTTTTCGTGGCCGCGGTGCAAGCGTCGACATTGTCGAGGCTGGTTGTCGCGCTGGCCTTGAGGTTATGAATCGTACACTCCGTCGCAGAGCGCGTGGCGAAACGAACGCTGATAGCACCCAGTCAGCGCACGCAACTATTTAATTTCAATTTACTTTGGATTTTAAACGTGAGTAGCAAAAGAACCCTCTTCCAGAAGGTATGGGATGACCATATCGTAGTTGCAGAATCGCCAGAGACACCCGCAATTCTCTACATCGATTTACATATTGTTCATGAGGTCACCACGCCCCAAGCGTTCTCGGTACTTCGGGAGTTCGGCCTACCCGTGCGTAGGCCTGACCTGACATTACCAACACTGGATCACTCGACTCCGACTACTCCCGTATCTTCATACGAAGACCTCCTGGTAGCGGGCGTTAGTGCAGCCAATCAAGTTCGACAGATGGAGAAAAACTGCGAGGAATTCGGTCTCGACTTACTGGGCTACGGAAGTGGCAAGCGCGGCATCGTTCACGTCATAGGCCCAGAACTCGGCGCTACACAGCCTGGTAAGACCATTGTCTGCGGTGACAGTCATTCCAGTACTCATGGCGCGTTTGGGGCTCTTGCGTTTGGAATTGGTACCACCGAAGTCGGTCACGTTCTGGCCACTCAATGTTTGCTGCAGCGTGCCCCCAAGACGCTCGAAGTCAATATAGAGGGCGAGCTTCCCGATGGCGTGACGGCCAAAGATCTAATTCTTGCTGTCATAGGCCAGATCGGCGTTAACGGCGGTACAGGCCACGTCATTGAATACCGCGGTAAAGCGATCGAGGCGCTCGACATGGACAGCCGGATGACGATTTGTAATATGTCGATTGAAGCCGGCGCCCGTGCAGGCATGATTGCTCCAGACCAGATAACATTTGACTACCTTAAGGGTCGACCGAAATCACCAAAGGGAAGCGAGTGGGATGCGGCGGTGGAGCGTTGGAAGGAGTTGCGATCCGATGATGGCGCCGAGTTCGACAAATCGGTCACATTACATGCTGGTGATCTGAAACCGATGGTCACCTTCGGAACGAATCCCGGGATGGTCGTCGGTATTGACGAGCTTATTCCAAACGAAAATGGCGCCAGTTTCAAAAAAGCATTAAATTACATGCAAGTCGAACCTGGAAAGCCGATGACTGAAATCGCTGTGGACATAGTTTTCGTCGGCAGTTGTACTAATGGTCGACTTTCCGATATCAAAGAAATCGCCCGAATCCTGAGTGGCCGTCGGATTGCTGACGGTGTTCGAATGCTGGTGGTTCCAGGCTCTGAGCTCGTAAAGAGGGAAGCAGAAGATCGCGGCCTCGATAAGGTCATAACGGCCGCAGGCGCAGAGTGGCGCGAAGCAGGTTGCTCAATGTGTATTGCGATGAACGGTGACATAGTGAAACCGGGGCAACTTTGCGTCAGTACAAGCAATCGAAACTTCGAAGGCCGCCAAGGTGTCGGCGCCAGAACGGTATTAGCAAGCCCGGCAACCGCTGCCGCATCCGCTGTTACCGGTTATGTTTGCGACCCAAGGATCTTTTCATGAATCCCGTCAGACGAATTCAAGGACGGACTGTGGTTCTGCCCAACCGAGACATCGACACGGATCAAATTATCGCTGCTAGGTATCTCACAACAACGACTAAAGAAGGCCTTGGGCAACACGCTTTTCACGACCTTCGATTTGACAAGGATGGTAATGAAAACCCCGATTGCATATTGAATCAGCCGGCTGCGGTAGGATGTTCCATCTTAATTAGCGGCAATAATTTCGGTTGTGGCTCCTCTCGTGAGCATGCCCCATGGGCGCTGCTGGATTATGGCTTTGAGGCTGTAATTTCAACCGAGATAGCCGATATTTTTTGTAATAACTCCCTTAAGAACGGCCTGGTGGCGATTGTAATTGATGCCCAAACGCACGAATGGCTGATTCAGAACCCGGGCAGCGAAATTGGAATTGATATCGCAGCTGGGACCGTTACGCTTTCAGGTGGTCGATCGGTCGATTTTGCGATGGATAGTTTTGCACGTCATTGCTTACTTGAGGGAATTGACCAACTGGGTTTCTTGCAACAGCAGTCAGCCGCCATCGAAGCATTCGAGGAAAAACGAAATTGAAAGCCCAAATCACTCTATTGCCGGGAGACGGTATTGGCCCGGAAGTAACGGATAGCGCGCGAAACGTTCTTGATTCTGTTGCATCAAAATTTGGTCACGAATTTGTATACGATAGCCAGCTCATTGGTGGCGCAGCTATCGATACAGAGGGTAATCCCTTGCCGTCAGCAACCATCACGAGTTGCAAGAATGCTGACGCAGTATTCCTGGGCGCAGTCGGCGGACCAAAATGGTCCGACCCGAACGCGACAGTTCGACCGGAACAAGGCCTGCTCGGCATTCGTTCTGTTTTGGGCGTTTACGCAAATATTCGGCCAGTAAAAATCTATTCTGAGCTTGTTGAAGCTTCCCCGCTTAAGCCCGAGATTCTTGAAGGCGTCGACATGATTGTCGTAAGAGAGCTTACTGGCGGCATCTACTTCGGCGAAAAAACTCGCGATGCAACTTCTGCAAGTGATCTTTGCACCTACACGGTGGCCGAAGTAGAACGAATCGTAAGGGTCGCAGCAAGACTCGCGTCTGGACGTCAAGGTAAGTTGTGTTCGGTCGATAAAGCCAATGTATTAGAGACATCGCGCCTGTGGCGAGATGTGACAGACCGGTTGATGGCGGCCGAATACCCTGAAATCGAAGTTGAGACATTGCTGGTGGATGCGGCCGCGATGCATCTTCTGAGTAGACCGTCGGAATTCGACGTGATTGTTACTGAGAATATGTTCGGTGATATCCTGACTGATGAAGCCTCAATGTTGGCAGGATCGCTTGGAATGCTACCCTCCGCGTCGCTGGGCGACAGCAAGGTCGGACTTTACGAGCCTATCCATGGATCGGCGCCCGATATCGCTGGACGGGGTCTCGCAAATCCCTGTGCGTCAATCGCCAGCGTTGCACTGCTCTTACGCCATAGCCTCGGACTGGAGCAAGAAGCAACGGCCGTTGAGCGCGCTATCGCACGCGCAATCGGTGCTGGAGCGAGAACTGCCGACATCGCCTCAGACGGCGAATCACGTGTCTCCACGAGCGAGATGACGGCGGAGATCGTGCACAGTCTGAACTAGGCGTAAGCGGCCGCTAAGGGCGGCTGTATTTCAGATGCTTTTGCTGCCGTAAGAGCTGACAACAGGTCGTCAATCAAATCCTCGCTGCTCTCGATACCCACTGACAGTCGAATCAGGTTTTGCCCGATGCCCGCGATCGCCAGTGCTTCCTCACTGACTGGTGCGTGCGTCATTGTGGCAGGGTGGCAGACGAGACTCTCGACTCCACCGAGCGATTCTGCCAACGAGAAGTACTTAAGGCCTTCTACGAAGGCGCGAATTACCTCTTGCCCACCATCAAGCTCAAAACTCACCATTCCGCCAAATCCACGCTGCTGACGTTTGGCAATATCATGACCTGGGTGAGATTCGAGACCAGGGTAGTAAACACGGTTAACCTGTTCATGATCATTCAGAACATTGGCAATCAGGCTGGCATTTTCCTCATGCTGCCGAATTCGAGGATGCAATGTACGAATGCCGCGCAGCGTTAGAAAGCTGTCAAAAGGCGCTCCTGTGACCCCAATACAATTAGCCCAGTAGGCTATTTTCTCGGCGAGTTCATCAGTCGCCGCTATCAGGCAGCCACCGACCACATCGCTGTGCCCATTTAAATACTTGGTGGTTGAGTGAATCACCAGATCAGCGCCAAACTCGATCGGGTTTTGCAGGGCTGGTGAAAGAAAGGTGTTGTCGACTGCGAAAAGAGCACCCACGTCGCCCGCAACAGCAGCGATTTTTTCAATATCGACAATTCGAAGTAGTGGATTGGACGGTGTTTCGGAGAGAACTATTTTTGGCCGGCACTGACAGGCATTGAAGAGCGCTTGCTCGTCAGTCTGATCCACGAAAATGACCTTGTACAGCCCCCTTTTCGATTGTTGCTCGAATAATCTATACGCACCACCGTAACAGTCATGCGGTGCAATGATCGTGTCGCCTGGCTCAAGGAGTTGCGTCAGCAGCGTAAGTGCTGCCATGCCCGATGACGTCACTACAGCGCCCGCCCCGCCTTCCAGTTCTGCCATAGCATCCGCCAGCGCGTCACGCGTCGGATTGCCTGAGCGGGTGTAGTCATATTCCCGCTTTTCGCCAAATCCAGCGAAAGTAAAATTGGATGATAAGTGTAATGGCGGCACGACCGCGCCGTGCTGTGTGTCCGATTCCATGGACGCACGTACCGCTCTCGTCGCTTTGCTTGCCGGGGTGGTCATTTGGGTCTTCACTTTAAGCTCCGTAGCTAATCAAACTTGCTCATCGGAACCCTGCGAAGCCCGCAAGGGAGGGGTACTGCCCTTCTCCCGCGGACGGGATGTTGCAGTTACCCTCATCATTCGATGCCCTCAAAAAACTGAGTAGAGCATCGCAGGAGTTGGCACCTTTTCAGAATGGTTAGTTCTGAAGGTTGCCCCGGAGTCGTCGGGCCTATCCCTCGACCGGTCTCGATGAGTAGCGGCAATCTTAGGCGCGTCAGTTACTCGAGGTCAAGGACTTGTTAATCTTTTTTTATTTGTGCCGCTTGAAACTGCCTTCTGAGTCCTTGCTATCGATCGCTGATTGTATTAGTGTACTATCACGTTAATACATTGGTACAGACATGAAGCCCAATCGAAACGAATCGAATCACCAGCAGCAGCGTGCCGAAGAGGCCCTTTTTAAAGCGATGGCGGTCTTGCAGAGCACCAAAGAGGTTCGAATTTTCCTCAAAGATCTATGCACGCCCGCTGAACTGCAGGCTTTGGTCGATCGATGGCAAGTCGTCGAATACCTTCAGAAAGAACTACCCTATAGAAAAATCCATGACCTTACGGGCGTTAGCGTTACCACGATCGGACGGGTCGCACGTTGCCTCGCGGACGGTGCCGGCGGCTACCGTGCGGCGATAGACATAATTTCTCACTAAAGGAACCTCAATGGAATACTCCGAGCAACGCATTAAAATTGCGGTTCAAAAATCCGGGCGCCTAACAGACCACTCAATTGATCTTTTGGAGCGATGTGGCCTGAAAGTGACTAGGAGCAAAGACAAGCTAATTTGCTATGGCGAAAATATGCCGATCGACCTACTTCTGGTGAGGGATGACGACATTCCGGGGTTGGTTAGTGATGATGTCTGTGATCTCGGTATCGTCGGCCTGAACGTCGTTGAGGAAAAACGACTTAAGTTGGAGCAAGAAGGCTCCAAGGGTATGTTCAAACATATTTTCGAGCTGGATTTTGGCCAATGCAGGCTTTCAATTGCAGCACCGGAGAACGTCCAATACAATGGTCCGAAATCATTAGAAAATACAAGAATTGCAACTAGTTACGTTAGTTTATTGACAGACTACCTTACTAAAAATTCGATCACTGCGGAAGTGGTATTTCTCTCCGGTGCTGTCGAGATAGCACCAAAACTCGGGCGCGCTGACTTCATCTGTGATCTAGTCTCATCGGGCAACACATTGCGTGCAAACGCACTCAGAGAGGTGGCCGTTCTTCTTGAGAGTGAAGCTGTAGTAATACAGACACTGGCTCCATTGGGTGATGAAAAACAGGCGCTGGTAGACAAAATTATTCAACGGCTTGATGGCGTCCTTAAGGTACATGACAGCAAATACATCATGCTCCACGCTCCACGCTCCGCACTGCCCCAGATTCGCGCCCTTCTGCCCGGCTCTGAGGTCCCTACAGTGATGCCTCTCGAGGGCAACGATGACAAAGTTGCCATTCACGCAGTTTGCCGTGAAAACGTCTTTTGGGAAACGCTCGAAAACCTGAAAGCCGCAGGCGCAAGCTCCTTACTTGTCTTGCCGGTCGAAAAGATGCTGGCCTGATAATGCGTCTTCAAATCTCATCATGGGAAGACCTCAGTGCGAAGCAGCAAAGCGCATTGTTAAGGCGACCGCAGGCGTCTCAGGATGCCGCGATTCGCGCTCAGGCTGTCGAAATTATAGGGGCCGTTCGCGCAGGTGGCGACCGTGCGCTTTTCGAGCTAACCCAAAAATACGATGGCGTCAGCATTCAGGAGCTTCGCGTTACAGAAGCCGAACTGGACTCAGCGAGTAAGCAACTGTCGTCTGATGAGCTTGCAGCAATCAGCCTTGCGGTAGCCAACGTGAGGCGTTTTCACGAGTTGCAAATACCATCGCCAATCGACGTTGAAACGATGCCGGGTGTGCGCTGCGAGCGGATTAGTCAGCCACTGGACGCTGTCGGACTGTATGTTCCTGCCGGCACTGCTCCGTTGCCGTCCGCGGCAATAATGCTGGCGATTCCAGCTAATATCGCAGGCTGCCCAAGGATCATCCTTTGTACACCACCGCAACCAGACGGCACTGCAGATCCGGCAATTCTGGCTGCAGCAAAATGCTCCGGCGTCACTGAAATATACAAAGTCGGGGGGGCGCAAGGAATCGCTGCAATGGCATACGGAACGACGAGTATTGCCAAGGTCCGAAAAGTATTTGGACCGGGTAATGCATGGGTAACTGCGGCGAAATCGATCGTCAGCGCGGATCCCGATGGCCCCGCCATTGACTTACCCGCTGGGCCGTCCGAGGTTCTTGTCATCGGTGACAAGTCAGCATCCGCCGAATTCATCGCGGCAGACTTGCTGTCCCAGGCCGAGCACGGTGTAGATTCCCAAGTCTTATTCGTAACGACTGATGCGGATCTGGCAACGGCCGTTCAGATAGAAACGAATGACCAATTATCAGCCCTTTCTCGGGCGGATACTGCGAGCGCCGCACTCGAGAACTCACATATCATTGTGACAGCCAGCATCGAGTCGGCGATACAAATAAGTAATCGCTATGCTCCGGAGCATCTGATCCTGCAAACCGAGTACCCACGGGAGTTACTGGCATCGGTTCGAAATGCTGGCTCGGTCTTTGTTGGACGGTGGACCCCGGAAGCAGTCGGGGACTACTGCAGCGGTACTAATCATGTCTTACCCACCTACGGCTACGCAAATACCTATAGTGGGTTGGGTGTTGAACAGTTTATGCGTCAAATGACTATCCAAGAGTTAACTCGAGATGGCCTCGCCAGCCTCGGCAATGCGGTGGCCTGCCTTGCAGGCCTCGAGGGACTGGATGCCCACGCGGCTGCCGTGAGTCGCCGCCTCGAGGCCTCGAAGTGAGTATCGTGAAGCTGGCGCGCCCGGAGATTCAGGCGTTGACGCCCTACGACGCAGCCGCTCAGGTTAACAATACTGTCCGACTTAACGCGAATGAGTCACCGTTATCGAGCTCGATAGGAAATTTCCGAAGACCGCTTAACCGGTATCCTGAAGTTCGCCCACAGCGACTTCAAGCAGCGCTGGCAAGCCGGTTTGGGTGCCGTGCCAATCAACTCTTGGTTACGCGCGGTTCAAGCGAGGCAATCGATCTGTTGATTCGTGCGTTTTGTATCGCCGGTGTGGACAACGTTTTGACATCATCACCGTCGTTCGAAATGTACCGTCACTTCGCGATGATTCAGAATGCCGAAAATATCCAGGTTCCGACACTCGCGGAGAATGACTTCGCGGTAGATGTTGACGCTTTAATCAGTGCTTGCACCTCCAATACGAAGGTTATTTTTGTCTGTTCGCCGAATAATCCGACGGGTGCAAGCTTGCCGCGGACCAAATTACTGAGACTGCTGGACGCCCGGCAGAACTTATCTGCGGTTGTGGTCGATGAAGCATATATTGAATATGGTACAGAGGACTCGGCGGTAGACCTCTTGGATCAATACCCGAATCTCATGATCCTCAGAACACTTTCAAAAGCGCTCGGCTTTGCCGGCGCGCGTTGCGGTGCTGTAGTGGGATCGGCGGATGCCATCGAAATGCTTAATGCGGTTCAAGCGCCCTACGCACTTGCAACGCCGGTTGTTGAATGTATTGAAGATGTTATGCAATCGGCGCAATTGGCGCTTGCTGAACAAGCCATAGCTGGCGTGATTGCCGAACGTGAGCGCCTGATCGCAGTTATTCGCGATTTTCCGTTCGTCAAAAAGGTTTGGCCGAGTGAGGCAAATTTCTTTTTGATTCGTGTTGATGATGCTGAGCTAGTAATGCAGCGTACCGCGGAACAAAAAGTTCTACTGCGCGACTTCGGATGTAGCCTGCCAGGCTGCATCCGCATATCCGTCGGTAGTCATCAAGACAGTAAGCGCTTATTAGGCGCGCTCGAAACATTGGTGGAGGATCGATTGTGAGCAGCAAAGTCTTATTTATCGACTGTGATGGTACGATTATCGAGGAACCAGAAGACTTTCAGGTAGATTCCGTCGATAAAGTAAAGCTGGTAGCGGATGTGATCCCATCATTACTCGAGCTTTCACGATATGGGTTTCGATTCATCATGGTGAGCAACCAAGATGGACTGGGCAGCGCATCATTCCCGCAAGCCGCATTTGATGCGTGCCATACACACATGATGAATTTATTTACTTCCCAAGGTATCAAGTTCGATGAGGTATTTATTTGTCCTCATATGCCAGATGCGGGCTGCATGTGTCGTAAACCTCGCACAGGACTCCTAACTCGCTACCTAGCGGCGACCAATATAGACCTCGATCATTCGGCAGTCATTGGCGACCGATCAACGGACATGGAGCTTGCCGAACGGATCGGTGTACGCGGTCTATTAACCAACAGCGAGTCCTCGGCTGCATTGAGTTGGCCCGATATTGTGACCTTGCTGTGCCACTCGGATCGAGTATCTACGTTTCGACGCGAAACTAACGAAACGAAAATTCTTACGACCGTCAATCTTGATTCAAGTGACCTCATCAGCGTTGCAACTGGCATCGGTTTCTACGATCACATGCTCGAGCAGATCGCGAAACACGGTGGCTTCAGTCTAACGCTCTCGTGCAGCGGTGACTTGGAAATTGATGAACATCATACTGTCGAAGATACGGCCATCTGTCTCGGCACCGCTTTACGCGAGGCGCTGGGCAACAAGATCGGTATTGGTCGCTATGGATTCTTGCTCCCAATGGACGAAAGCGAAGCCAGAGTTTCTCTAGATCTGTCAGGTCGAGCAGCATTTGAATTTTCAGCTGACTTTCCACGCAGCAATATCGGTGAGATGTCGACCGAAATGGTCGAGCATTTCTTCCGCTCATTTTCAGGGTCACTCGGTGCTGCACTGCACATCACTGTTCGGGGAAAAAACACGCACCACATGGTCGAGGCTTGCTTTAAGTCTGTAGGACGAGCTCTGCGACAAGCTATCCAGATATCGGGGACGGACCTACCCTCGACCAAGGGAACACTGAGCTAATGAACGAAGTCGCCATTATCGACAGCGGCGGCTCGAATATCGCTTCGCTTCTGTATGCCCTCAAGCGTCTCCAGACAAAAGCGGTTCTGACAACCGACGTCGACGTTATAAGAAACGCTAAGCGAGTGTTACTGCCCGGCGTCGGAGCTGCCCGCGATGCGATGAATAGACTGACGAACGCAGGCCTCGTAGATGTAATTAGGAGTCTCACGCAACCCGTACTAGGTATATGCCTTGGAATGCAATTACTGTGCGAGTCCTCCGAGGAGGGGGATGTTGAGTGCCTCGGCATCATCCCCGGTACGGCCAATAAACTACTCTCAAGCACGAGCGACCCGGTACCTAATATGGGTTGGTGCGCTACCGAAGTAGCTTCCGATCATCACATCCTCAAGGACATTCGAAATCGCAGCTATTTTTACTATATACACAGTTACGCACTGCCAGTATCTGAATTCACGATCGCGACAGCTATGCACTCAGAGCCGTTTTCAGCAGTCATTAGCAAGGACAATTTTGTCGCGGCACAATTTCATCCGGAACGATCATCCGTAGCCGGATCAGTGTTGCTGGCTAATTTTCTCGGTGATAGGCAATGAGAATAATTCCGGCGATCGACCTTAAGGGTGGCAAGTGCGTTCGTCTGCTCAAGGGCGACTTCGACGAAGTCACTGAATACAGCTCGGATCCTGCTGAGGTAGGCCGGCGATTTTCATCATTAGCGGTCAATGACCTTCATATTGTTGACCTCGACGGCGCACGTACCGGACGTCAGGAGAATTGCGAATTAGTCGCCGAGGTGGCTGCGCAATCCGGACTAATGGTCCAACTGGGCGGTGGCATTCGTAGCCGCGATGACGCGGCAGCATGGCTGAACTCTGGTGTTCATCGATGTGTAATTGGTAGCATCGCTATCAACGAACCTGAGACGGTGAAGGCGTGGATTCAGGAGTTTGGCGCCGACGCAATTGTTCTTGCGCTGGATATCAAGCTAAACGAAATTGCTGAACCGATGTTGACGACCCATGGGTGGACAGAGAACTCCGGAGTTTCCTTATGGGCGCGCATAGACGACTACAAGGCTGTCGGCCTGCAACACGTACTATGTACCGACGTCGCACATGATGGTGCAATGACCGGGCCCAATTTTACACTCTACGCCGAAATACTGTCCCGGTATCCAGATTTGAATTTGCAGGCTTCTGGTGGCGTCAGAAATATCACGGACCTAGAGGACTTGCGATCTCTTGGAGTGTCCGGGGCAATAACTGGCCGCGCATTACTCGATGGTGAAATTACCGCAGCGGAGATTGCGTCATTCCAACAAAACGAATAATTCCGTGCCTCGATGTGCGCGATGGCGTCGTCGTCAAAGGTGTCCAGTTTCGCGATCACCGAGTCGTTGGCGGCATTCTTGAGTTGGCTCAACGTTATTGCGAGGAAGGGGCTGATGAGCTCGTCTTCTACGACATCATGGCAAGCCCGGATGGTCGCAGCGTTGACCGCAGTTGGGTTTCAGAGGTTGCCTCCCTTCTCGATATCCCATTTTGTGTAGCCGGCGGAATTAAGTCTGTCGCCGACGCCGAAGACGTTTTAAACAAAGGGGCCGATAAGATATCAATCAACTCCCCTGCACTCACGGATCCTGATCTTATTACTCGTCTAGCGAAACGCTTTGGCTGCCAATGCGTGGTAATAGGCATTGATAGCCGCGAAGAAGACGCCGGGTATCGCGTCTACCAATACAGCGGCGACCCCAATAAAGCGATCGCCGCAGAGCGGTCAACAATCAACTGGGTACGCGAAGTGCAGGATCGAGGCGCTGGTGAAATTGTCCTCAATTGCATGAATCAAGACGGCGTATGTGGCGGCTATGACAATAAACAACTCAAGGCTGTACGCTCGAAATGCAGCATCCCATTAATAGCATCCGGTGGCGCAGGTGATATGGGCCACTTTTATCAAACGTTCACCAAGGCCAACGTAGATGGCGCGCTGGCAGCCAGCGTATTTCACAGCGCCAAAATCAACATTGGCGAACTGAAACTATTTCTTGCTGAGAAGAAAATCAGCATCCGCATTTGAGGAATCATATTGGCAAATAAAGACATTGCATTTTTATCCGACCTTGAAGACATCATCCATGAGCGTCTTAAGAATCCTAGCAGTGAGAGTTACACGGCACAGTTAGCAAAAGCCGGTACAAAACGGATAGCACAAAAGCTCGGCGAGGAGGGAGTTGAACTGGCGCTCGCCGCAGCCGCTGGATCACAAGACGAGGTTATCGATGAAGCAGCAGACCTTATGTACCACCTTCTGGTGCTTCTTGCCGATCAGGAGTTGACGCTGGGTGCCGTTTCACGCCGACTTAAAACTCGTCACTCGGGCCAAGGCTAACTCGCCGACTTCTCCATAGCGGCGATACTCAGAAGCCTTACTACAGCAAGGCTTTGAGCGCAGCTAAAACAGAGTGTGTTTGCGAATACGTTGTAAGCAGTTTCATATGAAGATCTCCTCTGCGACTTCGCGACGATTGTAGTGTGAACTCATGACGTAGCCATAGGCTCCAGCATTGGCGATAAGAATAACGTCTCCCTCCACGGTGGGCGGCAGCAGACGATCACTGCCTAGCCTATCGCCCGTTTCACATATCGGGCCTACGATCGTCACTATTTCACTCGACGCCTGATCTGACTTCGATAGATTGACAATTTCGTGATACGAGCCATACAGCGCAGGCCGAATCAGGGAATTCATTCCGGTGCCTACGCCGATGTAACGCATCTCGCCCTTGCCCTTTGTTTGAGTGCAACGTGTCAGCAAGACGCCAGCATGGGCCACTAGGAATCGACCGGGCTCCAACCACAATTTGAATTGTGGATACGCCTCCTGAATCTCTGCCAGAGTTTGATCGAGTCTGTCGAGGTCGAATGATTCATCACCAGGCTTTTCGGGTACGCCGAGACCACCGCCCAGATCGATCGTTGTGACGTCAGGAAATCGTTCGGCGATGAGTACCAGTTTGCCTGCAACGCTGCGCCAATTCTCGGGATCTAATATTCCGCTACCACTGTGTGCATGGATCCCGATGACTCTCGCACCGGCAGCAGCGATCAAGCGCTCAAGTTCGTCGACTTCGAAGCGAGGAATACCAAACTTCGAATGAATGCCGGCTGTCTTGACATGCTCATGATGGCCACGGCCCTGCCCCGGATCGACTCGAATGAACAAGTCCTTTCCTGCAAATAGCTCTGGCCAGGCTTGCAAGGGATATAGATTATCCAAAGTGACCTGCAGGCCTTTTTCGAGCGCCCACTCATACTCATCACGCGGCGCAAAATTTGGCGTAAATAGAATTCGATTCAAATCAAATTCAGGAATCGACTGTTCGAGCCATTCAACCTCACCAGGCGAAACGCATTCGAAATCCACGCCTGTCGCGGCGAGCGTTCTTAGTAATGCAGCATTAAAATTTGCTTTCATCGCGTAGAGAATACGGTCGACACTCTTAAGAGCAAGAAGACTATTCGCGGCCTTGACGAGGCTGTCGCTGTCGTACACATAGGCATTCAAGCGGCCCTCAGCAAGCTGTAATAGCTGCTCTTTCTTCTTAATCCACCAAGCATCAGGAGCCCGTGTCGTGGGGTCCTCATTCGCGAAAAGTCTTTCCCAGCTGCTCCCGAATACGGTCGATAATCCATTCTTTCGGATTATCGTTGAGTGGAGCTTGGACACCAGACGTGGACCCTGCTGCTGATCGACAACGAAACTAAGATTCAAATCGTTTGCGGCCTGAGACATCAGATGAATTCGCTCTTCTTCAAATAGCTCCAACGCTGGCGCGAGCCGCGGGATTATCGTGCGAATTTTGCGCCCAACTAGACTGACCGCAGTGCAATTCGATATCAGTCGCACACGGCAAAGTTCTTCGAGGTCAGTGATCAACGACTCTTCGATATCATCGGACAGCAGGCCGTCCGACGTATCAATGGATACGGTCACATTGGTCTCAGATGTCGAGACTAGGTCTACAGAAACGCCGTTGGCGCTGAACGCCGTAAAGGCTTTCGCGAGAAATCCGACCTCGTGCCACATGCCAACCCCATCCATGGAAATCAGCGTCAAACCGTTCCGAATACAGATTCCTTTTACCTGCGGTTCAACTTCCTCTGTAATCGACGAAATAACGGTGCCGGCAATCTCGGGCGACGTTGTACTTCGAACGAATAAAGGGATGCGTGACTCGCGAATCGGTGTGATGCATCTGGGGTGCAATATTGAGCTACCTGCTGATGCCAGCTCCTGCGCCTCGTCGTAATGCAGCGCAATCAGAAGCCGCGCAGAAGGAATAACTCGCGGATCCGCGGTGAACATCCCGGGGACATCGCTCCAGATCTCCAAGCGGCGGGCCTGCAGCTTTGCCGCGAAGTACGATGCAGAGGTATCGGACCCGCCCCGACCAAGCAATACCGTTTCGCTATTTTTGTTCCGAGCAATGAAGCCCTGAGTGAGAATTATCTTCCCTTCTTTCGCCAGTGTAGATTGCAGACTAATGTCAGGCTCAAAATCACAGGTAGCCGATAAATAGCTACTTCCCGTCTCGTGATTACCGTGAGATCGGCTGGTCAGTAGATCGCGGGCGTCCATCCATTGGACTGGTAAGGCCTGAGACTCGAGATACGCGGCGCCAAGTCGAGTCGCCATCAATTCACCGAGTGCCATTATTCTGACGCGCACACGTACGCTCACCTCTCCGACCAAACGAACTCCGGATACTAGTTGCTCAAGCTCGTGGAATAATTTATCGAGCATTTCCTGTCCGTTAAGGCCAAGCGCTGCTGCGAGTGCGTAATGCTGTTCCCGAATTTCATCAAGCGATTTGCTTGGATCTCCCGTTACAGCAGAGGTCAGAAATTCTTCCAAAGAGTTTGATACACCCTTCAAGGCGGAATGCACGATGACCGGCTTAAGGCCATCTGCCAAGCGGTGCTTTAGAAGCTCAACAATCGTTTTCCAGTTTTCTGCCGTCGAGACACTGCTACCACCAAACTTCATTACCACCCATGGAGACTTGGCGACGCCCTCCGGCGCCCCCAATGTGGCGCTATCGTCGAATTGGGCTTCCATCAATTGACTATTCATCTACTCTCTCTGGCAAAAAAAAACCCGCTAGGAATACCTGGCGGGCTTGGTGACAGTGTCCGGGCTTATTAACTAGCCGATACAGTTGCCATTCGCACCCACGCACCTCTGTCGCGCCATGAATTTTATAGGTTTTATCACATCGAGATTATCGATGCGCTGGCACAATGCATGGGGGTCGTAAAAAATCATCGTTGGAGTAGAGCGGACATCAGATCAAAGGTCAAGTCCGAACGTACAGCGAGCGGGTCACTCGTTCCAGGGTGGTGGGATGGTTACCGCGCCTTCGGAAGCCGATGACACGGCACCACGGTACTTGGCAAGCGCCCCACGAGTCACAGGCGAGACCGGCCTACTCCAACGCGAACGTCTCTCCGCCATTCTCTCGTCGCTTATGTCGACGCTTATTTCCTTGGTTTCGGCGTCAATACGAAGGATATCGCCATCTTCAACGAGAGCGATTGGACCGCCAACGGCGGCCTCAGGTGTTACGTGACCTACAACAAAACCGTGACTACCGCCGGAGAAACGACCGTCAGTTATTAACGCAACGTCTTTCCCTAGGCCTTTGCCCATGATCGCGCCAGTCGGACTCAGCATTTCGCGCATGCCAGGTGCACCCTTGGGCCCTTCAAAGCGGATAACAATTACATCCCCTACCTTGATGATGTTATCCAAAATAGCCTGGAGCGCATTTTCCTCGGAATGAAATACGCGAGCTGGCCCCTCGAAGTGCAGTCCTTCTTTTCCTGTGATTTTTGCGACAGCACCTTCTGGTGCAAGGTTGCCGTACAGAATCGCCAAATGGCTATCTGGCTTGATAGGATTCTCAAAGTTGCGAACGATGTCCTGACCCACCGGATAATCCGAAACATCAGCAAGGTTCTCAGCCAACGTCTTGCCTGAAACGGTCATGCACTGGCCGTGTAACATACCCTTGTCCAGCATGCGCTTCATCAAGGGTTGGATACCGCCGATCTCAATGAGTTCTGACATCAAATACTGACCACTCGGCTTCACATCGGCGAGTACCGGTGTTTTCGCGCCGATTCGCGTGAAATCGTCGAGCGACAATTCGACCTCAGCCTCTCTGGCCATGGCAAGAAGGTGCAGTACAGCATTGGTTGATCCACCCAATGCGATGACCACCGAAATGGCATTTTCGAATGCTTCTTTCGTCATGATATCGAGAGGCTTGATGTCTTCACGAATAAGGTTGACGACGGCTTCGCCGGCACGCATACAATCGGCTATTTTGTCGTCCGAAATCGCTTCCTGAGCAGAGCTATTGCCGAGGCTCATTCCCAACGCTTCGATCGCAGATGCCATTGTATTGGCCGTGTACATACCGCCGCATGCACCCGGACCTGGTATGGCCGTTCGCTCAACTTCAAGCAATTCCGCATCAGTGATTTTGCCACCAGACTTCGCACCGACTGCCTCAAATACTGAAACGATATCGCGACGCTTTGTTCCCGGTCGAATGGTGCCGCCATAGACAAAAACGGATGGGCGGTTCAAACGGGCCATCGCCATGACGCATGCGGGCATGTTCTTGTCGCAACCACCGATCGCCACCAGGCCATCGAATCCCTCTCCTGCGGTAACCGCCTCGATTGAATCAGCGATAATTTCTCGAGAGACGAGTGAATATCGCATTCCGGGCGTCCCCATGGAGATGCCGTCAGAGATGCTGATTGTGTTGAATATCACACCCTTACCGCCGGCCAGGTTAGCGCCTTCGGCCGCCTTTTCGGCGAGCCCTCCAATATGCATGTTACACGGTGTAACCATACTCCATGTCGATGCAATGCCGATTTGCGGACGCTTGAAGTCGTCTTCTTCGAATCCCACCGCACGCAACATGGCACGGCTGGGTGCCTGCTTGTCACCATCAACAACAACGCGTGAATAGCGCCGTAGTTCTTTTTCAGTCATGGTTTATCTATCGCTCCATACTGGGCCGCCGGATGCAGGACCAGATCAGAAGTCTAGCAGCAAATCAGGAGATTTGTGATTCATCTCTATTTGAAATTTTATCGTGCCAGCTCGCTCGCAACTGGAGTTAGTCGTCAAATTACCTTACCGGGATTCAGGATATTCCCCGGGTCTAATGCCGCCTTTAAGGTTCGCATCAAGCCAATTTCGGCAGGACTTCGATACTCGAGTAAATAATGCCTTTTCAATCGACCAACGCCGTGCTCTGCGCTAAAGCTGCCGCCCAAGTCGTTGACCAGGTCGTAGATCGCTCTTGTGATGAGTTCGCCATCCTCCGATCCTTCCGGTATTGCAACGTTGTAGTGAAGATTTCCATCACCGATATGGCCGAACGTAATCGGCTGCGCATTGGGCGCAATGTTCGCCAATAATTGATCGGCGCGCTGCAAGAATTCCTGCATTCGTGACCCAGGTACGGAAATATCGTGTTTCAGCGCTTTTCCCTCCGCTCGCTCTGCTTCGGTGATTGAGTGCCGCATCCGCCATAGTTTTTCAGCTTCCGCAGCATTCTTTGCAACGACAGCATTGCATATCAGTCCCGTCTCTAATGCCTTCATCAGTGCATTTTCCAGACGTGCTCGATCAGCTTTCATTTCGACGTCCATCAGTACATACCAGTCCGCTTTATCGGTAAACGGTAGTCGAGCCTCCGGTATGTGTTTCTCGAGCAGACTGAAAACATAGTCCGATACGAGCTCGAAAGCCTCGATTTTATCGCCCAGCTCAGTCCGGAGTTGCGCGAGAAGGCTGACCGCGTCGCCGGCCGATTTCAGGGCAACTATAGCCGTGCTTATTTCGCCCGTCCGGGGGTAAAGTCGCAGCGTCGCTGCTGTAATAATGCCGAGTGTTCCCTCACTGCCAATAAACAGCTGCTTAAGATCGTAGCCCGCCGTATCCTTTTGAAGTGATCGGAGGCTGCTAACCACTGTGCCATCCGCCAAGACGGCCTCAAGACCCAGGACTTGAGCTCGCGCTGTACCGTAACGAAGAACATTGATACCGCCGGCATTTGTCGAGAGATTGCCACCAATCTGGCAGCTGCCCTCAGCACCAAGACTTAAAGCGAAGTGGCGATCAACGGCGGATGCTGCAAGTTGAATATGCTCGAGTATGCAACCGGCCTCGACCTCCATGGAGAAATTAGCCGCATCGACGGCCCTTATCGCGTTCATTCGAGCCAGTGACACAATAACCTGCTCTCCAGACTCGTCCGGAACGGCACCCGCGCACATTCCGGTATTGCCGCCCTGCGGAACAATTGCAACACCCGCCTCCGCGCAGGCCCGAACAACCGATGAGACCTCCTCAGTATTCGCCGGGAAAACGGCGATAGGAGTTGCGCCACGAACCGCGCGCCTCCAATCGGTCAGTCGCGGCTCGAGCTCAGATCGATCCGTTGTCCATCCATTCGGACCGACGATCTCTTTGAGACGATCAAGCAGCATTATCGAGCGCGGCATGCCGAGAAAAAGTAACCCAAAGTGCAGCACACCGCACCACAGGGGTCCGTAATATAAGCGCGGCTAGCCGATTGCGTAGCGCTTGAATCTCTTTAATATCAGGTCCAGCTCCAGTCATAACTTATGTAAAATTCCATATCCCGTGTTTACTTGCGTTGCTCACAAGAGTTGATTGAATAGTAACAGCGAACTGTGGCAGAAAATCCTCTTTCGCGAAAGTCGCAACGGACTTCTTAATGGAGTGAGATGAACTGTCGAAACTAAGGAGGTTTTGGTCATCAGGTAAGGGAGGCCTGACAGCGGCCCTAGGGTTCAATTTGGAAATGGTCGGGGCGAGAAGATTCGAACTTCCGACCCCTTCTCCCCCAGAGAAGTGCGCTACCAGGCTGCGCCACGCCCCGACCGATATAAGTAATCACGGCACTGGGCCGCTCCTGCAGCGAGGCATAATAACCGCTACCGCAGAACTTAGAAAGTTAAGAATTTAGCGTCGCAGAATCTTAAGAACTTGTTCAAGTTCAAGGCGTATCTGTTTGATTATCTGCTGACTTTGCGTGACATCTGATTTGGCATCATCGCCCGTGAGGCGTTGCCGAGCACCACCAATCGTAAAGCCCTCGTCATAGAGGAGGCTTCGGATCTGACGGATGATCAGAACGTCCTGACGCTGATAATAACGGCGGTTACCCCGTCGCTTTACAGGTTTTAATTGTGGGAACTCTTGCTCCCAATACCGAAGTACGTGCGGTTTAACCGCACAGAGATCGCTCACTTCACCTA
>Ga0307986_10000204_pt1 | contig 44411 bp, 41 predicted proteins | sample EllFjometageno82_FD_203170 | JGI IMG/M metagenome (GOLD analysis project Ga0307986, IMG submission 203170) | Marine microbial communities from Ellis Fjord, Antarctic Ocean - #82 | ecosystem: Environmental > Aquatic > Marine > Unclassified | place: Southern Ocean | collected 2014-10-09 | reverse complement strand
CTCTAATTTTATAATTTATTTTTTGATTTCTTAAATCCACTTCGCATTTTATACCCTCTTTAAACAAATCTTCAAATAACTTTTTTACATAATCGTGGTTCTCTTCAGCAATAGGTAATACGACAGCTTGTGTTGGTGCCAACCAGAAAGGTAATTTACCTGCGTAATTTTCAATTATAATTCCTATAAATCTTTCTAAAGATCCAAATAAAGCTCTGTGTAACATTACTGGAACTTTTTTTATCCCATCTTTATCAACATATGATGCTCCTAATCTTCCAGGAAGGTTTAAGTCTACTTGCAATGTGCCACATTGCCAATCTCTCCCAATTGCATCTCTTAAAACAAATTCAATTTTAGGACCATAAAATGCGCCCTCACCTTTATTTATGGTGTACTCAAGTTTTGATTCTTTTATGGCTGAGAGAAGTGCTGCTTCAGATTTATCCCAAACACTATCACTTCCGACTCTTTTTTCAGGTCGATCTGAATACTTTAATATTACATCTTCAAAACCTAGATCTTTGTAAATTTTTAAAATTAATTTAGTTACTGTTAAAGATTCCTGAGTTATTTGATCTTCTGTGCAAAATATATGAGCATCATCTTGTGTAAAAGCTCTAACTCTTAATAGTCCATGTAAGGCTCCTGAGGGTTCATATCTATGAACTTTCCCAAATTCCGATAATTTTAAAGGCAGGTCTCTATAACTTTTTAAACCTTGGTTGAATACCTGAACGCAACCAGGACAATTCATTGGCTTAATAGCAAATATTTTTTCATCTGGAGTTTCTGACGTATACATATGTTCGCCAAATTTTTCCCAGTGCCCAGATTTTTCCCATAGACTTCTATCTAATATTTCTGGTGTATTAATTTCTTTGTATCCGGCAAACCTTTGTTTCATTCTCATGTACTCAACAAGTTTTTGAAATAAAGTCCATCCTTTTTCATGCCAGAATACAGCCCCTGGACTTTCTTCTCTAAAATGAAATAAATCCATTTCTTTTCCTAGCTTACGGTGGTCTCTTTTTTCAGCTTCTTCTAATCTGTGTAAATAATCATCCAACTCTTTTTTAGATGCCCAACATGTCCCATAAATTCTTTGTAACATTTCATTATTAGAGTCGCCTCTCCAATAGGCTCCTGAAACCTTAGTAAGCTTGAAAGCTTTTCCTATTTTACCTGTTGAAGCTAGGTGAGGTCCACGGCATAGATCACTCCAGTTTCCGTGACTATAAATAGAGACTTCTTCGCCAGAAGGTATGCTTTCAATTAATTCAGCTTTATATTTTTCACCAATTTTCTTAAAATGTTTTATTGCTTCTTCTCGCTTCCAAACGTGTCTAGAGGTTTTATCATTTCTGTCTACTATTTCTCCCATTTTCTTTTCAATTTTACTTAGATCATCGTCTGTAAAGGAATTTTTTCTTGCAAAATCATAGTAGAATCCATTTTCGATTACTGGTCCTATCGTAACTTGTGTTCCTGGATATAATTCTTGAACTGCCATTGCTAATATATGAGCTGCGTCATGTCTTAAAACTTCTAAACCTTCTTTGTCTTTATATGTGATGATTTTTATTTTTGAGTCTTCTTTGATTACATAACTCAAATCTTTAAGATCTCCATTGACTGACATGATGAGAGCATCTTTTTCTAATGACTTGCTAATTTTTTTAACAAGCTCAAATCCATCTATGGATTTTTCAAAAGTAATTTCTTTACCATCTAAAAGTTGAATATTAGGCATAATTTGTTTTATTTAAGTAGTTTTTTGTACTCTGTAAAGGTCGTTTGACACATTTGATCAACATTAAATTTTTTTTCTACATTTTTTCTTCCAAGTTCTCCCATTAAACTTAAAGATTCCTTGTTCATTTCCATTAATTTATTGATGTTTTTTGCAAGCTCTTGTGCATCTTCAGGCTTAAACAATAACCCAGATTTAGTATTTAAAACTGTTTCTTTCGACCCACCAAGATTACTTGCTATAATCGGTTTATTCATAGCTTGAGCCTCGACAGCAACTCTTCCAAATGCCTCTGGTTCTATAGAGCTAGAGAGGGCAACATCCGCTAGTTTATAAGCTACAGGCATTTCTTCACAATTCTCAATAAAAGTTAATTTTTTATTTAGCCTATGTCTTTCAACTAAAAGTAAAAGTTTCTTTGTATAAACGCTTCGTCCTTGATCGGAACCTAAAATAACTGCTTGAAAATTATCTTTATTATATTTTTCAATAAGTAGATTCAAAGCTTCAATAAATATTTCATGACCTTTCCATTTTGTTAGTCTGCCTGGAAGTAAAATGATAAAATTACGTCTATCAATCTTCCATTTTTGAGCTAGAGCATTAACCTTTTTTTCAGATGTGTTTTTAAAATTAAAATATTCTAAATTTATACCTCTAAAAATTACTAATAATTTTTTTTTTGAAGGATTTAAATATTTTTGATAATTATTACTTATATGGTTAAAAATAAAATTTGAACCTGCAATTATTAATTTTGATCTAACCATGACACTATTGTAAAATAATTTAAGCTTACTTGAAAAGTTATAAGTACCATGAAAAGTAGTAACAAATTTTTTTCTTGAAAAAAAACAAGCCCATAAACAAGACCATGCAGGTGCACGACTTCGCGCATGCACTATGTCAATGTTGTAAAATAAAATTATAAAAAAAATAATTATAAAATTAACAAACATAATTATTAGATTTTTTGATTGGACTGGTAAGCGAATAACTTTTACTTTATCTCTTCGCACAAATTTTAAAAGTTCGCCACCACTGGTAATCAGAAATGACTTACATTTCTTCTCGGCTAGAAAATGAGCAAGGTCATAACAACCTGTTTCCGCACCACCAAATCCTAATCTAGGAATTACTTGTAAAACTTTTATTGTAGATGACATTTGGTATAAGTATATAATATCGGACATCAGCATTAAACTTTATATGAAAAAAATAATAAAAAAATTTAGATATATTAAAATCTCTAAGACCAAAAAACTCAGGTATATAGACAATTACTACCAAAAAAAACTGTATATAATCTTTCTTCCAGGTTTTAAGTCAGATATTGACGGCAAGAAACCTCAAGCTTTTAAAAAATATGCTATTAAAAATAAATTAGGGTTTTTAGCAATTGAGTACTCTGGTCATGGTAAGTCATCAGGTGAATTTACAAAAGGAAATATAAGTGAGTGGTCTAATGATATTAAAAAATCAATAAAAAAAATTATAAAAAAAAATAATTTTATTTTGATTGGGTCAAGTATGGGGGCGTGGATTTCTTTGAATCAATTTAAATATTTTAAAAATCAAATTTTAGGTTTTGTTGGCATCGGTTCTGCTCCTGAATTTCTTGAAAGACTAATGTGGAAAAAATTTACCAAAAAGATAAAAAAAGAAATTAGGCAAAAAGGTATAGTTATTATTAAGCCCGGACAATCTAAGTTTATACAAAAAAAAAAATATGAATATCCTGTTACTTATCAATTGATAAAAGATGGAAGAAAAAATAAAGTTTTATCAAAAGAAATAAATTCTAAGATTTATGTTACCATGGTTCATGGGGAAAATGACGAACTAGTTCCAGTGTCATTTTCTAAAAAAGTTCTTTCAATATTTCCACATGCACGAAAAAAGCTTGTAGTAATTAAAAATGGAGATCACAGTTTATCTGATAAAAATTCCTTAAAAAGAATAACTAAAGAATTAAGTAATATTGTTAAAGATGTAGTCTAGTCCTTCAACATAAGTTGGATATTTTAACTTATAGTTAAAAATTTCTTTCATTTTTTTATTATTTACTTTCTTCGAGTCTTTATAAAAATTTCTGGTCATTTCACTTTCTATTGTTTTTAATTCAACTATCGAAGGGGGTTTTATGTTTAAGAGTTTAGATCCATATAAAATCACTTCTTCAGATGAAGTCGGCTTATCGTCTGAAATATTATAGATTTCTTTAGCTTTAAATTGTTCTAAAGATTTAAATAAAATCTCGGCAATATCTTCGACATTTATTCTCGAAAAAAATTGATTTTGTTTTCTAATTATTTTTGCATCACCGGCTTTAATTCTTCTAAGAACATTATTTCTTTCTGAATAAATGCCAGATAATCTAAATATCTGTAGAGGTAAATTTTGTTTTTTTGCTAAATCCATCCAGCTTCTCTCAGCTTTTAATCTTTGTATACCAGTAGTTGACGTTGGATTGGTTTTGCTTTTTTCGTCTACCCACTCTCCGTTGTGATTACCATAAACACTCGTTGCAGATAAATAGGTAAGCCACTTAATATTTTTTTCTTTAAATATATTTTGAAAATTTTTCAAAACTATGTCTTTTCCATTGATAGGAGCTATTGACACTAATACGTAGTTTGACGACTCAAGATTTTTAATTAATTTTTCATCAAAGCTGTCTTCTGAAAATTGAAAACTATCATATTTAATTCCAGCAAAAAAATTTTTTTTGGAATTTTCTCTAGAAGTAACTGTTAAGTTAATATCTATATTTTTAGCATTAATTTTTTTAATAAAATTTTTTGCAACTTGACCAAAACCAAAGCAAAAAATTTTTACTTTTTTCATTTAACTCACCTTTTTAACAATATTCTTTAACGTGATAGGATTATTCAATTTATCAAGCATCTCAATTGGACATATTTGCTTAAAATTTAATATTTCTTTTTCGTAATTATTTAAGATTATTTTTGCAGTTTTTGAATTTGTTTCTTTTAAAAAATCTTCTAGATTATTTCTTAAAAATTTTTTCCAATATTCAGTTTCGACTTGTTGCCAAATAATTGAGACTGGATTTACATAATTTTCAAAATTATTTTTTGGATCATATATGAAAGCCATTCCCCCGGTCATACCAGCTCCAAAATTATCTCCTACTTGCCCAAGAATAACTACACTTCCTCCGGTCATATATTCACAACCGTGTGCTCCACACCCTTCTACAATCGCTAAGCTTCCAGAGTTTCTAACTGCAAACCTTTCACCTGCTTGCCCTGCAGCATACAGTTTTCCAGCAGTGGCTCCATATAAGACTGTATTTCCAATAATTACATTTTCACTTGAAACTAGGCTACTTTTTTTTGAAGTTCGAACAATTATTGTGCCTCCAGAAAGACTTTTTCCAACATAATCGTTTGAGTCTCCTTCCACTATTAATTTTAATCCTTTAATTAAAAAAGCACCCAAGGACTGTCCTGCACAGCCATTAAGTTTAATAGTAATAGAGTCTTTCTTTAATTTATTATCACCGAAAGTTTTATATAAATAATGTGAAAGTCTCGTTCCTACTGATCTATGAGTATTTTCTATATTATATTCAAAATTAAACTTATCTTCGGTATTAATTTTTTCTTTTATTTCTGACCAAATTTTTTCATCTAAGGTGTCTGGTACTTTGTTAATCTGATTGTCTTTACAATATCGTGGATTGTCTCCTGGATCAGCTTGAACAAGAAGTGGGTTAAGATCTAAATCGTCTAGGTTTTGTGAACCCTTATTCACTTGTGTTAAAAGATCAGTTCTTCCAATTATTTCGTTAATAGATTTATGACCTAAGGTTGCGAGGATTTCTCTAACTTCCGTTGCAACAAAAGTAAAAAAATTTACTACTTTATCTGGCGTGCCAGTAAATTTTTCTCTTAATGATTTATCTTGACTGCAAACACCCACCGGACAAGTGTTTGAATGACATTGTCTAACCAATATACATCCCATTGCTACTAATGATGAAGTCCCCATACCATATTCTTCAGCTCCCATCATGGCAGCCATGACTATATCTTTTCCTGTTTTAAGTCCGCCATCAGTTCTCAGGGTCACTTTATGTCTCAAATTATTAAGTGTTAAAATTTGATTAGCTTCTGTTAATCCCATTTCCCAAGGAATACCTGCATACTTTATGCTAGTTTGAGGACTAGCTCCTGTACCACCAGAATGACCAGAAATTAATATTACATCAGCCTTAGCTTTGGCTACTCCAGCTGCTATTGTACCTATTCCTGTAGATGCGACTAGTTTAACTCCAATTCGGGCTCCAGGATTTATTTGCTTTAGGTCATAAATTAATTGAGCTAAATCCTCAATTGAATAGATGTCGTGATGAGGAGGAGGAGAAATTAAAGTTACACCAGGTGTAGAGTGTCGTAACTTAGCTATTTCATCTGTAACTTTGAATCCTGGTAACTGTCCTCCCTCGCCAGGCTTTGCACCTTGAGCCATTTTAATTTCAATCTCATTGCAATTATTAATATAATTAATTGTTACACCAAATCGTGCTGAAGCTATTTGTTTTATTCTTGAATTTGCTGAATCTCCATTTGTTAGTTTAACAAAACGTTTTGCATCTTCTCCTCCTTCTCCGCTGCAAGAGGCTCCTTTTATTCGATTCATTCCAGTTGCTAGTGTTTCGTGGGCTTCTGCTGAAAGTGCACCATGAGACATACTTCCGCTTCCAAATCTTTTTAAGATTTCAGACAACGGTTCTACTTCATTAATATTTATAGGGTTTTTTTTTTCTTTAAACTCCAGAAGATCTCTTAAGCTAATAGGAGGTAAATCTTGAATACCTTTGGAGTATTTTTTGTAATGGCTATAAGAACCTGTTTCAACAGCATGTTGTAATATATGAATTAAGTTTCCTTGAAATTGATGTTGTTCACCAGTTTTTCTATATTTATAGATACCTCCAATCGGTAAAGTAATAATATTGTTTGAAATAAAATTTTTATGATGTTCTTTGATTTTTTGTTCAATTCCACCTATGCCAATACCAGATATTCTTGAGCTCATGCCAGGAAAATAATCAGACACAATAGCCCTACTTAAACCTACGGCTTCAAAATTACATCCTCCTCTGTAAGAACTAATCACTGAGATGCCCATCTTAGACATAATCTTTAACAAGCCGTCATCTATAGATTTTTTAAATTTAGAAACGCAACTCTCAAAGTCGGAACTACTAAATAATTTTTTTTCAAATCTTTGATAAATACTGTCAATCGCTAAATAAGGATTGACCGTAGTAGCTCCAACACCAATTAAGACTACAAAAGAATGTGTGTCTAAGACATCTGAACTCTCAACGTTTATTGAGCAATATCCTCTCAAACCTAACTTCACTAAATGTGAGTGAACTGCTCCAACTGCCAAAACAGAAGGTATGCTCGCACTTGATGGACTAATTTTTTTGTCAGATAATATTAAATTGTTGCTACCTTCACGTACTGCAATTCCCGCTTCTTCTTTTATTTCTTCTATTCTCTCTTTTAACGATAAATTAATATTAAAAGTACAATCTAGTATTCTAATTTTTTTTTTAAATAAATTTTTAAACTTTTTAAATTGAGAATTGGTTAAAATTGGACTTTCCAAAACATAAATATTTTCTTCAGTTAAATTATCAAAATCTAAGATGTTACCTAAATTCCCAAATCTAGTTTTAAGACTCATCACTTTATTTTCTCTTAAAGAGTCAATTGGAGGATTGGTTACTTGACTAAAATTTTGTCTAAAGTAGTGAGCAATTGGCCTGTAATAACTAGACAAAACAGCCACAGGAGTGTCATCTCCCATAGAACCTATAGCTTCTTTCCCGTCCTCTGCCATTGGGTGAAGAATAAGTTCTAAATCTTCTATACTAAGACCAGATAAATATTGTCTTTTTTTTAACTCTTCGGATGTAAATTCTGGTTTTTCTTTTTCAGTAAAAATTTTTTTATCTAAGTCTATAATTTGCTTGTTATATTTTTTGTAATCATTAGCAATATAATCTTTGATTTCTTTATCGTTATATAATTTTCCAAGTTTTAAATCTATTGCAATGATTTGTCCTGGTCCCAATTTACCTTTTGAAATAATTTTTTCCTCAGGTAGTTTTATCATTCCAGATTCAGAGCCAGCATAAAATAAGTTATCTGAAGTTATGGCATATCTTAAAGGTCGTAGGCCATTTCTATCTGTTGCAGCTAAAACCCACTTTGCATCTGTGGCACAAATTGCAGCAGGACCGTCCCACGGTTCTATGGAACTATTTAAAAAATTAAATAAATCTTGATGATTTTTTGGTACTGTTTTACTTCTCTTGGACCAAGCATCTGGTATCATCATAAGCTTAATTAATGGAGCTAATTTACCTGAGTGTGTTAGTAATTCAAAAACATTATCTAGAGCTCCCGAGTCTGAACCTCCTGCTGTAATAACTGGTTTTAAATCTTCAACATTTTTAAATAGTGAGCTTGACATGTCTTGTTCGTGAATCTTCATCCAATTTATATTTCCTTTAACAGTATTAATCTCACCATTATGCGCTAAAGTTCTGAATGGTTGTGCAAGATCCCAGCTTGGAAAAGTATTTGTGGAATATCTTTGGTGAAAAATAGCAAATCTTGATGTAAATTTTGGATCTTTTAAGTCTGGATAAAAATCAGCAAGTGACTCCGCTAAAAACATGCCTTTGTAAACAATAGATCTTGAGCTAAATGAACAAATATAAAATTCTTTTAGTTGATTTTCTCTTGCAATTTTTTCTATTTTTTTTCTAGTAACAAATAATTCTCTTTCTAATTTATTAGTTTCTAGTTCCTCATTTTTTTTAAATAATACTTGTGCAATTTCTGGTCTATTTTGATCAGCAGTTTTTCCTAAAACTTTTGGATTAACGGGAACTTGTCTCCATCCATAAATTGAAAATTTTTCTTGAAGTAAGACCGACTCTATAATTTCTCTACATTTTTCTTGGTCTGAATAATTAGTTTTAGGCAAAAAAACCATTCCTACACATATTCTTTTACTTGCATCATGTTTGTGACCAGTTGATAATATTTTATCTTTAAAAAAGTCTGGTGAAATCTCAAGTTGCATGCCAGCTCCGTCTCCTGATTTACCATCAGCATCTACTGCTCCTCTGTGCCAAACAGCTTTTAAAGCTTCGATTCCATACTCAACTATTTTTCTTGATTTTTTTCCATCAGTTGTTGCTACCAAGCCAACTCCACAGGCGTCATGCTCAGTGCTAGGATCATAAGCTAAATTATCCTGCAGTAACTTTTTATTTTTTAAATATTTTGAATATTCACTCATAGTTATGCTGCTTTTACATTATTTTTTTGAATGTTTTGTTTTTCTAAATATTTTTGAATTTGTAAAGCAGCATCTCTTCCGTCTTTAATTGCCCAAACTACTAATGATGCACCCCTAACAATGTCTCCCGCTGCAAAAATTCCATCAATATTAGTTTTCATAGTATTTAAATCTATTTTTATCGTTCCCCATCTAGAAACCGACAGTTCTTTTGCTGAAAATAATTCTGGAAGGTTCTCAGGATCAAAACCTAAAGATTTGATTACAATATCAGCTTTAATATTAAACTCTGAATTCTCTTGAATCTCAGGTTTTCTTCTACCTGATGAATCTGCTGATCCAAGTATCATTTTATTAACTTGAACTTCTTCAACCTCTTTGTTTCCAATAAATTTTTTCGGGCCAGATAGCCAAATAAACTCAACTCCTTCTTCTATTGCATTAGCAACTTCTCTTGTAGATCCAGGCATATTTTCTCTATCTCTTCTGTAAAGGCATTTAACTGATTTTGCTTTTTGACGTGTTGCTGTTCTCACGCAGTCCATAGCTGTGTCACCACCACCAATAACAACCACATCTTTGTTTTGAGCATTCAATGTGCCATTATCAAAAAGTTCAACTTTATCTCCTAACCCTTTTCTATTTGATGCTGTTAAAAAATCCATAGCAGGAAAAATATTTTTTAAGTTATTTCCAGGAATTTTTATTTCTCTAGGTTTGTAAACACCTGTTGCAATTAAAATAGCATTATGGTCTTTTTTTAACTCACTTAAACTTTTGTTCTTACCAACTTCAAAATTTTGAACAAATTTAATTCCACCTTGTTTCAAAAGATTTGTTCTTCTTTCAACTACGAATTTTTCTAATTTAAAATTTGGTATTCCGTATATTAAGAGTCCACCTGGTCTGTCATACTTATCATAAATTGTAACTTGATATCCCTTTTTTCTTAACTCATCTGCACAAGCTAGACCTGCGGGGCCAGCACCTATAATACCTATTGATTGATTTATTTCTTTCTTAACTTTTGTCGGTTTAATCCAATTTTTTTCCCATGCAGTGTCTGTAATATGTTTTTCAATGGCTCCTATTGTGACTGTACCATGACCAGATTGTTCTATAACGCAATTACCTTCGCAAAGTCTATCTTGTGGACATATTCTGCCACAAACTTCTGGCATATTATTTGTACTTTGTGAAAGCTCATAAGCTTCTTGCAATCTTCCTTCTGCAGTTAATTTTAACCAATCAGGAATATTATTATGAAGTGGGCAATGCACTTGGCAAAAAGGTACTCCACATTGAGAACACCTGCTTGATTGTTCTTGAGCTTTTTGATGAATGTACTCTTTGTAGATTTCGTGAAAATCTTTTTTTCTTTCCTGCTGATCTCTCTTAATAGGTGTGGTCTGATTTAAGTTTATAAACTGGAGCATTTTTTTTTTCATAATTACCTTAACTTACTAGATAATTTACAACTTGAAACTAAAAATAAGTAATTATTATTGACCTATATGTGAATAATACCATATATTTATTATGCGTTTTATACATATCAAATATGCGTATCAAAAAAATTTAAAAGCTTTATATATTCCTAGTAATGTTCGAAGTAATTATTTTATCAATAGTTCAGGGTGTAACAGAGTTTCTTCCAATAAGTTCCTCTGCACATTTAGTTTTAGTTTCAAAATACTTCAATTTTAACAATGAAAATTTTAATCTAGACATAAGCTTACACACGGGTTCTTTATTGGCAGTAATTTTTTTTTTTAGAAAAGAACTTCTCGACTTTGTTGATAATAGAGTTCTATTCTTTAAAATAATTCTTAGCTCAATACCTTTAATTTTTTTTGGCTTCTTGTTAGTTAGGTTTCAATTACTTGATTATTTAAGAAGTTATAAAATTATAGGTTGGACAACAATTATTTTTGGTATTCTTCTTTATTTAAGTGATTTAATGCAAGTTAAAAAAACAATTATCAAAAACTTCAAATATAGCTCAGTTATTTACATAAGTCTTTTTCAAGTTTTATCTTTGATACCAGGAGTAAGTAGATCAGGTATAGCAATAACAGCTGCAAGATTTTTAAATTTTAGTCGTGTAGACTCAGCAAAAATCTCCTTCTTAATTTCAATACCAGCTTTAAGTGCAGTAAGTTTATATAATTTACAAAATTTACTTGTTGAAAAAAGCTCTGAAGTATCTTTACTGAACTTTTTTGGTATAACTTTTTCTTTTTTTTTTTCTTATTTAACTATTAAATATTTTTTAAAATTTTTGGAAAAATTTAGTTTATTTTTTTTCGCAATTTACCGAGTCGTCTTAGGATCTATAATTCTTTTTTATGCATATTAAAAAGCTTATCTTCAATAATAATAATTTAATAAATTTTTTAATTTCTCTTCTGCCACTTTCTATAATATTAGGAAATTCAATAGTAAATCTGAACATTATTTTAATTTGTTTGTTGGGATTTAAAATTTATAAATTTGAAATATTTACAATAGAAAAGAAAACATTTCAGTATCTATTATATGGCTTTTTTTTATATCTAATATTAATTACACTCTTAAGAAATGTGCCAAATTTAGATAATAATATTTTGTACAAAGAACACATATTTAAATCTTTTTTTTATTTAAGGTTTCTAATTTTTTTACTAGTAATAAATAAAGTTATTGAAAAACAAGTGTTTAATATAAAATTATTTTTTATTTCAGCCTCTTTTTTCTCACTTATTCTGGCTACTGATATAATAATTCAATTTTATTTTGGCTTTAATATTTTTGGAAACGAAATAATAATTAACCGCCCTTCTAGTTTTTTTGGTAATGAAAATGTAGCTGGGGGATACTTGCAAAAATTTTCATTATTTTTAATTTTATTTGCACCTAGTTTTTTGACACATTTGAAAAAAAATAAAATAATTATTTGTTTGGTTTTTTTTTCAGTCTTAATTCTGTTTTCAATTTTAGTTACCTCAAATAGAATGCCATTTTTAATTTTTTTTACTTCTTTAATAATTATATTTTTTACATACATAAAAGATGGGAAAAAAAATTTTTTTTTAACATCGCTACTCTTAATCGCTACGGTTGCTCTAATAAAATATAATCCTAATCTAAATAGATCCTTTAGTAACCTTAATATGGAAATAAAAGAAATAGCCTTAAATGCTCCAAAATTATTTTATAAAGGAAAGGGTGATAAAGATTTTGAATTATCGGCACTTACTAAACAGGGAGCCGGTTACATAGTATTATTTAATTCTGGAATTCAACAATGGAAAGAAAATAAAATACTGGGTAGAGGCTTAAAGTCTTTTAGGTTAAATTGTCAATATACAAGTGGCCAAACTTGCAGCACGCACCCACATAATTACTTCATAGAAATTTTATTAGACACAGGTATCATAGGACTTGGTCTAATCTACCTTGTTTTTACATTATCTATTATAAACTATATAAGATTTTATGAAAAAAATTTGGATAAAGCTTCTATGTTTAAATCTACCCCGTTTTTTTTAATACTTTTTTTTGAATTTTTTCCGTTACGAAGTACCGGTAGTTTTTTTACTACTTCAAATTCTTTAGTTATTTTTTTAATTCTTGCGATTTTTATAAATATTTCAAAAATAAATTATTTTGATAAAAGATTATAGCTTTTAAGCTAATAAATCTTCTGGTGGACCGCCCAGAACTCGAATCTGGAGTCTCGAAGTTCGTAGCTTCGCGCCTTATCCAATTTGGCCAGCGGTCCTTAAAAAGAATATACAAACACTCAATATTTTTTTAATTAATTTAATTATGTTAATAAAGACCATAATTTAAATATTTTTACTAATTAACTCATATTTATAGGTTTTTTTATATTTTTGTTGTTTATAATTAACTATATATTTTATATGTTGCGTTAAATTTATGGCTCAAAATATATCCGTTCCTGATATTGGTGACTTTGATAGTGTTGAAATTATAGAAGTATTAATAAAAGTTGGCGATCAGATTAATAAAGATGATCCAATAGTTACTTTAGAGAGTGACAAGTCAAGTGTTGAAGTTCCTTCTCCGGCAACTGGTAAGGTTTCTGAACTTAATGTTAAAGTTGGAGACAAAGTATCAAAAGGAAGCTTGTTAGCTAAACTTGTGAATGACTCAAATATTACTGAAGAGATAAGTCAGGCCCCAAAAAATAACTTTGAATCTGAAACAAAAAAAACACAGGATGAAAATTCTGTTAACAACAAATTGGTAAAAAATAAAAACAAAACTGTTTCTCAGTCTTCTTCTGAAGATGATATTGACCCAATTGAAACGAGAGAATGGATTGAATCTTTAAATGCTGTAATAGAAAATGACGGTCCTTCTAGGGCCAGTTACCTTCTAAATAAAGTTGTATCTGAAGCGTACACTGCTGGACTTGTCCTACCTGATACGAGAACAACTCCTTACATAAATACTATTCCTACTGAACTAGAGATTAAATCTCCGGGTGATCAAAATATAGAAAAAAAAATTAGAGCTTATGTAAGATGGAATGCGGCTGCAATGGTTGTAAGAGCAAATAAAATTAGCAGCGAACTTGGTGGTCATATTGGAACGTTTGCCTCTGCAGCAACCTTATATGACGTAGGTATGAATCATTTTTGGAGAGCAAAAAATAAAGATTTTGGTGGAGATTTAATTTATTTTCAAGGTCATTCTGCACCTGGTATGTATGCTCGTGCATTTCTTGAAGGTAGACTTTCAGTAAATCAATTAAATAGATTTAGACAAGAGGTGGACTCTGGTGGTCTTTCTTCTTATCCTCACCCATGGCTTATGCCAAAATTCTGGCAGTTCCCAACTGTGTCGATGGGACTCGGTCCTATTATGGCAATCTACCAAGCTAGATTTTTAAAGTATTTAATTAATAGAGGTTTGTTGAAAGATGAAGGTAGAAAAATTTGGGTTTTTCTAGGTGATGGTGAAACAGATGAACCAGAATCATTAGGTGCTATTAGTTTAGCAGCCAGAGAAAAACTAGATAATTTAATTTTTGTAATAAATTGCAATCTTCAAAGACTTGATGGCCCTGTTAGAGGGAATGGAAAAATTATTCAAGAATTAGAAGGCAGCTTTAGAGGTGCTGGTTGGAATGTCTTAAAAGTTATATGGGGCTCCTATTGGGATCCTCTTTTAAAAGCTGATAAAACTGGACTGCTAATGAAGCGTATGAACGAGGTTGTCGATGGAGAGTACCAAGCAATGAAGGCTAAAGGTGGAGCCTATGTAAGAGAAAAATTCTTTGGTAAATATCCTGAGTTAAAGGAACTAGTATCTTCTATGACTGACAATGATATCTGGAAACTAAATAGAGGTGGCCATGATCCACACAAAGTTTATGCTGCTTATCATGCGGCGGTAAGACATCAGGGTTCACCAACTGTAGTTATTGCTAAAACTGTTAAAGGTTATGGAATGGGTAAATCCGGTGAAAGTATAAATACAACTCATCAGCAAAAAAAATTAGATGAGCAAGATTTACTATATTATAGAGATCGGTTTAATGTCCCTTTAACTGATGAACAGGTAAAAAATATTGAGTATTACAGACCTGCAGAAAACTCTGAAGAAATAAAATATTTAAAAGAAAGACGAAAACAGCTTGGTGGTTTTATTCCTGAAAGATCCTCTCTTTCAACGCCTATAAAAGCTCCTCCTAAAGACATTTTTGAAAGTTTCATGAAATCTACTGGTGACAAAGAAATGTCTACAACGATGGTGCTTGTTAGAATGTTAACCAATCTCCTTAGAGATAAAAATGTTGCTCCCAGATTAGTCCCCATTATTCCAGATGAAGCAAGAACTTTTGGTATGGAAGGTTTTTTTAGAAAAATAGGAATTTATGCACACGAAGGTCAAAAATATGAACCGGAAGATTCTGAACAACTAAGTTCTTATAAGGAAACAAAAAGTGGCCAAGTATTAGAAGAAGGAATTACAGAAGCTGGAGCTATGTCTTCTTGGATTGCGGCAGCAACTGCCTACACTAATCATGATATAGAAATGATTCCGGTATATGTTTTTTATTCAATGTTTGGATTTCAAAGAGTTGGTGATTTTGCCTGGGCAGCAGGAGATGCACAAGCTAGAGGTTTTTTAATAGGGGCTACAGCAGGAAGAACAACGCTTGCTGGTGAAGGATTACAGCACCAAGATGGTCATAGCCATATTTTAGCTTCCATGATTCCAAATTGTGTTTCTTATGACCCAACTTTTTCTTATGAGATGGCAGTAATTTTTAGAGAAGGGTTGAGAAGAATGCATGAAAAAAATGAAAATATTTTTTATTATATTACAGCAATGAACGAAAACTACTCTCACCCAGAAAAGCCAGCGGGTGCTGATGAGGGAATCTTAAAGGGTATGTATTTATTTAAAGAATATAAAAATAAAGGAAAAATTAAAATTCAATTAATGGGTTCTGGCACAATTTTAAGAGAAGCTATAGAAGCAGCTAAAATACTATCTGAAGAATATGGTGTAGATTCTGATATTTGGAGCGTCACTAGTTTTAATGAGTTGAGAAAAGATGGAATGGAAGTTGAAAGAAAGAATCTTTTAAACCCTAGTAATAAAAAAGAAAAAAGCTATGTTGAAAAATGCCTAGAAAAAAGAGATGGTCCAGTTATAGCTGTTACAGACTATGTTAGGTCATTCTCAGATCAAATCAGACCTTATACTGACAAGCCTTTTTACTCGCTAGGGACAGATGGTTTTGGAAGAAGCGATACTAGAAAAAATTTAAGAAAATTTTTTGAGGTTGATAAAGAACATATAGTTGCTTATACGCTAAGTGCTTTAGCAAAAGAACAGTTGTTAGGTTCCGACAGTGCGGAAAAGGCTTTCAAAAAATATAATATTAATAAAAGAAAAATATTTCCAACAAAATTATAATTATGGCTGAGCAAAAAATTATTGTTCCAAATATAGGTGACTTTAAAGAGGTAGAAGTAATCGAGGTTCTAGTAAAAGAAGGCCAGAAAATTAAAAAAGATGAATCAGTTATTACACTAGAAAGTGATAAATCATCTGTAGAAGTTCCCTCAAATTTTAGCGGAATAATTAAAAAGATTAATATCAAGGTAGGAGATAAAGTCTCTGAAGGGACTACAATTTTATCACTGAATAGAGAAGAAAAGTCTCAACAAGTTACCCAAAATCAAAATGACAATACTGAAAATAAAAATGAAATTATAGATTTTCCTAAAAATAATAAAAAAAAAGATATACAATCACCTTCTTTGACTGTGGAAGGAAAAGTAAAACCAGCTAGCCCAAATGTAAGAAAATTTATCAGAGAATTAGGTGCTAATATTTCTACAATAACTGGTTCTGAAAGATCTGGTAGAGTAACTAAAGATGACGTTAAGGATCATATAAAAGATAAATTATCAGACACTTCAGCTTTATCGACCCAAAAGAAAAAAATTTCCAAAAATGAATATGAACATAGTGAATTTGGTAAGATAGAAGTAAAAGATATACCAAGAATAAAAAGACTCTCTGGTTCTCACCTTATTAAATCTTGGTCAGAAATTCCACACGTTACCCAACATGAAGAAGTAGATATTACAGAAATGGAAGAGTTTAGAAGCTCTCTTAGAGATTTATATACTGACCAAAAAATATCTATCACTCCATTAGCTTTTATTATGAGAGCAATGGTAAATGGTCTCAAAGCATATCCAAACTTTAATGCTTCTATAGACCCTGAAAATGGAAAAGTTATTTATAAAAAATATTTTCATATTGGCGTTGCTGTAGACACTCCTCATGGTTTAATGGTTCCAAAAATTAGAGATGTGGATCTAATGGACATTAAAGAAATAAGTCAAAAACTCAGAACAGTTAGTAAATTATGTAGGGAACTTAAGATTGATAAAAAAGAGTTTTTTGGTGGATCAATGACGATCTCTAGCTTAGGAGGTATTGGAGGAACTTTTTTTACCCCTATAATTAATTCTCCAGAATTATCTATACTTGGAGTTGGTAAATCATACGACAAAGTAGTTAAAAATGGCAATCAAGTTATAACAAGAAAAATATTACCTATATCTTTATCATATGATCATAGATTTATTGATGGTGCAGAAGGTGCAAAATTCTGCGTGCACTTAAGCCAAAGCTTAGGAAAAAAATTTGCATTCAAACTTGCTGTTTAGTTAAATTTACAATATTTAGCTTTTGTGAGTAAAAATATGTTTTCTCTTATTTGCGCAATCGTAACTTCAATTTTGTGGGGTTCAGCTTTTGTTGCTCAAGATATGGGTATGGATTATATTGGCCCTCACACTTTTAATGTTGGTAGATTTTTAGTTGGGTTTTTAACCCTGCTTCCCTTTTTTTTTATTTTTGAGCTTAAAAAAATCAAAAAAAAAAATATCAATATTAAGAAAGCTTTCTTTTATTTAATTCTCCTGGGATTTATATTGGGAGTTGGTCAGGCACTACAACAAATTTCACTAATTTATACTGATGTTGCTAATACTGGAGTTTTTACTGTTATGTATGTATTAATTGTTCCTTTTATTTCTTATTTTATTTTTTCTAAAAAAATTCACTGGTCTGTATGGCCCGCTGTTATTTTTTGTGTAATAGGTGGATTGCTTCTGAGTGAATTAAAGAATATCTCTGTTAGATACGGGGATATGCTTGGTATCTTAAGTGCTTTTTGTTGGGCTATACATATAATTTATATTAGTAAAACAGTTAAGTTTTTTAATTTTCCGGTTACTATTGCAATGTCGCAATGTTTTGTTGCATTTTTATTTACGATTTTACCAATGCTTGTTTACGAAAACCCTTCGATCAACAATATATTGAAAGATTCGTACGAAATTCTCTATGTAGGAATTTTATCTAGTGGTTTGGCATTCTTGCTGCAAACTTATACTTTACAGAATTTAACTCCTGCGCCTGCAGCCATTATATTTTCTCTTGAGGGGGTATTTGCAGCAATTTTTGCGTGGTTAATTTTAGACCAATTTTTAAATGAAATTAAAATATTAGGAATATTTTTAATATTATTCGCCGTAATTTTTTCACAAATTATACCAATCTATGATAAGAAAAATTATGGACGAAACTAATACTGGATTCATGAATCATAACGGGGGTTTGAATCTCAGGAAGATTGATCTGAATAACTATGAATTTTCAACTACTGTTAAAGAAATTCATCTTAATAGTGGGAAAATAACACACGGTGGATTTCTTTCTACAGTGGCAGATACTGGGATGGGTACAGCCGCACATATAGTAGCAAATAATAAAAGATGTGTTACGATTTCTTTAGAAATTAAGTTTATTTCTGCTGCTCTTTTAAATCAAATATTAATCGGGAAAATAAAAATTCAAAAAAAAACTAGATCTCTAGTTTTCATAACTTGTGAAATATTTGTCAATAAAAATATTGTAATTACAGCCTCTGGTATTTGGAAGATAATTTAGATTTATAGATTAAGGCAAGTATTATTATGTTTTTTTTTATTTTCATAATTGATTTTTTAGTTTAGATTTAAATAATTATAATCTATATTTGTCGACAAAAGAGAACATTTAGTTAAATGATTCGGTCTTCTTTTAATCATCTTTTGTTCTTGTTGGTAATCAACATATAGTGCTTAAAAAATATCTAACACAAAATGCAAAAATCATCAAAAAAAATTATCGCACTCCTAGGTCCAACAAACACAGGTAAAACGCACGATGCAATCGAGAGAATGTTGGGGTTTGAATCTGGGATTTTTGGTCTTCCTTTGAGACTGTTAGCAAGAGAGGTTTATGAAAAATGTGTAAAAAAAATAGGTTTAGATAAGGTTGCTTTAATAACTGGTGAAGAAAAAATAATTCCAAATTCGGCAAGTTTTTTTATTTGTACAGTAGAATCTATGCCTAAAGATAAAATTGTAGATTTTGTAGCTATTGATGAAATACAAATGTGTGCAGATAAGGGACGTGGACACATTTTTACCGACAGGCTGCTTCACTCACGTGGTGAAGAGTTAACAATGTTTTTAGGATCTCAAGTTATGAGAAATATAATAAATAATTTAATTGAAGGAGTTGAATTCGAAAAAAAAGAAAGATTTTCAAAACTTTCTTATGCGGGTTATAAAAAAATTTCACGTTTAGATGGAAAGGCGGCTATAATCGCCTTTTCAATAGAAGAAGTTTATGCAATAGCTGAATTGGTGCGACGTCAAAAAGGTGGCGCTGCTGTTATTATGGGTTCTTTAAGTCCTAAGACTAGAAACTCTCAAGTAAATTTATATCAGTCTGGAGATGTTGATTATTTAGTTGCTACAGATGCAATAGGTATGGGGCTTAACATGGATATTGAACAAATCTATTTCTCTAACTTAAAAAAATTTGATGGAAAAAAAACAAGAAGACTTAATTTAGTAGAGCTATCTCAGATAGCTGGCAGAGCAGGCAGGTATAAAAATAATGGTATTTTTGGAACTACTGGGGATTGTGAAAATTTAAATTCTGATGAAATAGAAAAAATAGAAAATCATAATTTGCCAGGCACCAGAATACTTTACTGGAGAAATTCAAATCTAAATTTTGAAAATGAAGAAAAATTAATTTCTTCTCTCGAGGTAAAGCCTACAGACAAAAACCTTATGCGTAGCAGCGAGTCGGCTGATGAAATTGTTCTTAGGTTCTTGTTAAAGAAAAATGTTGAAAATAACCTTTATAGTTCAAATTTGAAACTACTATGGGAATGTTGTCAAATTCCAGATTTTGAAAAGAAAGCATACGGACAACATATAGCCGTTGTTGATGCTGTGTTTAAATTTTTATCAATTAGAAAAAAAAAAATTCCAAATGAATACATGAAAATACAACTTAATGGACTGGAGAAACAACATGGAAATATAGATGTCTTGGCTAATAGGATATCAAATGTTAGAACATGGTCATATGTAACTAATAAAAAAAATTGGGTTGAAAATGCAGATTACTGGATTCAATTAACTAAAAATATTGAAGATAACTTATCAGATAGATTGCATGAAGAATTAACAAAAAGTTTTATTGATAAAAAAATTAGCATTTTGGCAAGAGGTTTAAAGCAAGATATGCGCTTGGAAACAGCTGTGAGTGTAGAAAATAAAGTGTTGATCAATGAACAATACGTTGGAGAACTCAAGGGTTTAAAATTTATTATAGATTTTAATTCAAAAAACTTAGATGTAGATCTAAAATCTATAAAAAAAGCTGCACGTAGGGGCGTTGAAAAAGAGCTAATCAAAAGAGCTAATCAAATAATTAAAGATGAAAGTTTATCCATCAATTCAGAAAATAAAATTATCTGGTTAAATAATCCAATAGCTAGAATTAAGAAAGGAGAAAGTTATTTAAATCCAGAGATAGAAATTATCACAGATGAAGCTCTACCTTTAAATGTTAAAAATGAATTAGAACTATTTGTAAAAAACTGGTTATCTTCATACATCAATGAAATTTTAGGCAGTTTAATTAACCTAACAAAATTAAAAATTGAAAATCAATATTTAAGAGCTTTGTCGTTTCAACTTTATGAAGATAACGGAGTTTTAAAAAGAAATCAGGTGGATCAAATAATAAAGCTTATTTCAAAAGAAGAAAGAAAGAAACTTTGGAGTATGGGAATTAAAATTGGACGTTACCATGTTTTCCTTCCTAAAATGTTTAAGCCAAAAGCAGTTATGTTGAGGACAATGCTATGGAAAATTTATAATAATATATCATCTGATATTAGTATTCCAAAATTTGGATTAAACTTTGTAGTAAATGAAAATTTTAATGAGAAATTCTTATTATTATGTGGTTTTGAAAGATTTAAAAATTTTTTTGTTCGGATTGATATACTGGAAAAATTATTTATAATTATCATTGAAAAAACCGTAAAACAAAATTTCACAATATTACCGGAAATGATGAATCTGTTGGGTTGCTCTAAAGAAAATTTCTATGAATTAATGCATTTAATGAATTACAAAAAATCAAAAGAATTAGATACTTATTATTTTTCTGGAAAAGGTAAGCAAAATAAAGAAAAAAAAATTATAATTAAAAATAAAACCAACCCATTTAGCAAATTACTTGCACTAAATATTAAATAGTATAATTAGATAATCCAAATGACTTATATTGTTAAAGACGAATGTATAAAATGTAAACTGACTGATTGTGTAGAAGTTTGTCCGGTAGATTGTTTTTATGAAGGAGAAAATTTTTTGGTTATTAATCCAGATGAATGTATAGACTGTGGTGTTTGTGAACCTGAATGTCCTATTGATGCAATAGTTGCTGATACTGCCTATGAAGAAGAAGATAAGGACAAATGGTTATTGATTAATAAAAAGTTTTCAGCAATATGGCCTAATATTTCAAAAAAAAAAGAACCAATGAAAGAACATGAAAAATTTAGAAATATCAAAGATAAATATGAAAAGCACTTTTCAGAAAAACCTGGAGAATAACTAAAAATGCCTAAAATTAAAAAGAAGACAAAAAAAAAGATACCTACAAAAAAAAAGAAAATAAAAATAGAAAAACAAACTCAAGTTTCTTCATTAAAAGTAGTCAATAAAAATTCATACACACCTGAAGAAAAAATTGAAATAAAAAAAATTAAAAAACAACCTACCGAAAAAAGAATTTATGATGTTAAAGATTTCGTTGTTTACCCAAAACATGGTGTGGGGAAAGTTATAGCAGTTGAAAAAGCAACTATAGGTCAAATAGATATTCAATTTTACAAAATTTTTATTGAAAAGGAAAAATTAACTTTAACTGTACCAATTAATCAACAATCTAATCTGAGACCAGTTTCTTCAATTAATCAGATAAACAAATGCGTTTCAATTTTAAAAAGTAAACCAAAAATTAAGAGAACAATGTGGAGTAGACGTGCTCAAGAATATGATCAAAAAATTAATTCTGGTAAAATTTATGAATTGGCAGAAGTAGTAAAAGATCTTAATAAAAATTCTGATATTATTGCAGATCAATCATATAGTGAAAGACAGTTGTTTGAAAAAGCTTACGAAAGATTAAAATCAGAATTTGAAGCGGTTATAAAAACAACACCTGAAGAAGTTCAACAAAAAATGGACAAAGCATTAGGTAGAAATCAAAATCCTCCTGAAACAGAATAAAAAAAACGCCCCTTTAATTATTTAATTAAAAGGGCGTTTAGTTAAAAATAAAACTATCTTCTTCTTTTTTTAGCTTTCTTTTTAGTTTTCTTTTTAGCTGCTTTTTTTTTACGTTTAGCCATTTTATCTCCCTAGTTGTAAAACAAATCTTAATGATTCGTTTATTAAGTAAACTTTAATTATTAAAAGATTCATGTCAAACATAAATTATTTTGAAACTTTGTCTTAAATTTTAATTTTTTAATAAATTTTTTTATTTTTAATAAAATTAAAAAAAAGATAACAGTATCAATGTTTTTTTAAGCAAATTTATTTATTTTAACTTTAATTTTAATAAAGATTTTCTAACTGCTGTTTATAATTTTCTATAATTTTTTTTCTTTTTAACTTTAATGTTGGTGTTAACATTCCGTTATCAATTGTAAATTCATCATTAACTATAATAATTTTTTTTATTTTTTCTATTAAAGTTAAATTTTTATTTATTTTTTCAACTACAAGTTTAATTTTATCTTCTTTAACTTCTTTTTTGCTAATAATTAATGCAACTAAGTAATTCTTTTTGTCTCCATAAACAAAAGATTGATCAATAAATTCATTTAAACATAAAATATTCTCAATTTTACTTGGAGAAATATTATCACCGCCAAGATTTATGATAATATCTTTTTTCCTATCAGTTATTTTTAAATAATTGTTCTGATCTATTTCACCTATATCTCCGGTATACAACCAACCATCTATAATTGCTTTTTCTGTCTCCTTTTTTTGATTCCAGTAGCCAAGCATTACATTTTCACCTTTTATTAAAATTTCACCATCTTCTGCTATCTTGACTTGATTAGTTCTAAATGGGGGCCCCACTGTTTCAACTTTAACCAGATCTGGTAAATTACAGCTTACTACTGGTGAGGCTTCAGTTAGTCCGTAACCTTGTAATGTGAGCAACCCAATGGCGTTTAAAAATTTACCTATACTTTGATCTAAAGCTCCTCCCCCTGATATGAAGGCCTGTAAATTTCCACCAAACTGTTTCTGGATTTTTTTACGAACTAAAATATGACAAAGAAAATTAACGAATTTTTCATAAAAGCTTAATTTTTCTTTTTGAAGTATTTTTTTCCCGAGTTCTAATGTTTTATTAATTAGCTTTTTTTTAAACCCCATTTGTTTTTCAAAATTCATATTTATTTTTGTGAAGAGATTTTGATAAAATCTTGGTACAGCTGTCATAATAGTTGGTTTTGCAACTACCATATTAGAAATCAGTTTTTCTAAACTCTCAGCATAAAAAACTTTTGCTCCTACAATAATTTGTATGAATTGGACCGTGTGTTCATATGAGTGCGATAGAGGTAGCCAGGTTAAAAAAATAGGATTTTTTTTTTTTATAAGTGGTTCAAGCAACTCAACAGCTCCTTCACAATTAGACAAAATACCACCGTGGCTTAAAATTACTCCTTTTGGATTACCAGACGTACCTGAAGTATAAATAATACAAGCTGGCATATTTCTTTTTAAATTTTGATGTATTTTTTTTTCATAATTATTTTCATCTAAAATATCTTTTATTAATAAACTTTCTGTTTCAATTTCTTCAAAAGAAATAATTTTTTGTGTTTGAGGGTTAATGTAATTTTTTATTTTTTTAAATTGAATATTGTTTGAAACTATAATTAATGAAGGCTTACAATCATTTAGTATATATTCATAATCATTAGATGAATAAGTAGTAAATATCGGCACTGATATTCCTCCAGCATTCATAATAGCAATATCTGATATCAGCCAATAAGGTCTATTTTCGGATAAAATTAAACATCTGTCTCCCTCTTTAATTAATGATTTAATTTTATGAGAAAGTTTAAATATTCTATCTTTAATATCACCCCAGGTATAAGTTGGTTTCTCGGGCTTTAACCACTTTAAAAATGGTTTGTTATTATTAACTTCCTCGCATTTTTTAAAATACAACTCTACAAGACTATTTAGTTTATCTATTTTCATATTTTGGTGGGCGAAGAGAGACTCGAACTCTCATAGTATTGCTACTACCGGATTTTGAGTCCGGCGCGTCTACCAGTTCCACCATTCGCCCTTTATAATTAAACAATTAATGTTTATATTTAAATAGTATTCAAGTTTTATTAATTTATAAATAAGAAAATGCTAAAAAATCTTTTTGATAAGTGTGTAAAATTAGCTTCTAGTAAAATGGCTAATTACACCTTAGGATTAGTTTCTTTTATTGAGAGTTTCTTCTTTCCAGTTCCGCCCGATCTAATGATTGTGCCAATGGTTGTGGCTAAAAAAGAAAACTATTTAAAAATTTTTTTAATTGCTACAATTTTTTCTGTTTTTGGGGCCTTAGTAGGTTATATGCTTGGTGTTTTCTTTCTTGATATATCCATGGTTATTATTGAATTTTATGGATACGAAGAAAAAGTCTTTGAGATTCAAAATAAAATATCATCAAAAGAGGGATTTCTCTTTTGGGCTGGAGTTATGTTCTTGGCGGGTTTTACCCCTCTTCCTTTTAAATTATTTACTATTGCAAGTGGAATTGTTGAATTTAATATTATTGTATTTTTCTTTATTTGCCTTTTTACACGTGGTTTAAGATTTTTTATTGTTTCCTACCTAACCTATCAGTTTGGTAATAAATTTCGTTACTTCATAGAAAAAAAAGGCGCTTTGTGGTTTAGTGTTGCTGGAATTGTTATTGTAATAATTATTTTAGTTTTATATTTGTTATTTAAATGATGACTTCTATCAAAAGTAAATTTCTTTTTATTGTAATAATAATTTTTTGCATATTTGCATTACTATTTGCTTATTTTACGGAATATGCCTTAAAACACATACCTTGTAGTCTATGTTTAATTGAGCGTATTCCTTACATGGCTACTATAATTCTTGCTTTCTTAGTTTTAGTTTTTAATAAATATGAAAAAATTATTTTAATCACCATAGGATTATTTTTTATTACTGGAACAATTGTTTCCTTTTATCATTTTGGTATAGAACAAGGTTTTTTTAATGAATCTTTAGTCTGCGATCTTGGCAGTAACAGTAAAGCTAAATCTACAACGGACCTTTTAAAAGAGTTAGATGTTAAAAATATAAGCTGTAAAAATGTAACTTTTAGGGTTTTTGGTCTTTCGCTTGCTACATTTAATACAATTATATCTTTTTTGATAAGTGCTATTATGCTTCGTGCTGGATTAAATTATGACAAAAACTAATAAAAAAATTTTAGAAGAGATTATAAGAGTAGATCATGCCGGTGAGCGTGGTGCCATAAAGATATATGAAGGTCAACTTTTAGCCCTAAAAACATTTAAACAAGACGAAGATCTAAAAAAACAAATTGAAGAAATGAAAGAACACGAAAAAGAACATTATGAATTTTTTGATAAAGAAATTCATAAAAGAAATATAAAACCTACAAAACTACTTCCTCTGTGGGATTTACTTGGTGTTACATTGGGTTTTGGAACTGCTATGCTGGGAAAAAAAGCTACTATGCTTTGTACGGCCTCTGTGGAAGAGGTGATAGGAGATCACTATAAAAATCAAACCTATGAATTAAAAGAAGACGAAAAGGAATTAAAAAAAAAAATAATTAAATTTAGAGATGATGAGTTAAGACACAAAGATATAGCTTACGAAGGTGGGGCTTCTAAAGAAGGTTTGTACGGATTGTTAGATAAGGTTATTAAAACTTCGTCTCATATAGCAATTAAGATTTCTAAAAAGATCTGATTAGGGTTCTAGTTCAATATCCCAATATAAATAATCCATCCAACCTTCGTGTAAAAAGTTAGGTGGAAAATTTCTTCCATTTTTATGAAGATCCTCTACTGAAGGTCTGAATGGTATTTGAGAAAGTATTAAACCACAATTTTTATAGAGTTTTCCACCCTTTTGCACGTTACAAGTTGAGCAAGCTGTAACAACATTTTCCCAGTCTGTAAGTCCACCTTTTGATTTCGGTAGAAGATGATCGAATGTTAAATCTTTTCTGTCTCCACAATATTGACAGGCAAACTTGTCTCTCAAGAAAACATTAAATCTAGTAAAATTTGGATTTTCAGATGGTTTAATAAAACTTTTAAGAGCTATAACACTTGGCAAATTCATTTCAAATGATGGGCTTCGTATTTTTTTTTTGTAGTTTGAAACTATAGTTACGCGTTTTAAAAAAACTGATTTAACAGCATCTTGCCAACACCATAGGGACAAAGGATAGTAGCTTAGGGGCCTAAAATCGGCATTTAAAACTAATGCTGGACACTTTTCTAAGGGTACTTTTTCGTTAACAGATATAATCATAACAAAAAATTTATCCGAATAAACAAACGATATCAAGTTGTAAAAATGTTACAGTCTACGAGCTTTTAGTATAAATTTTTTTTTAAAAATTCTAATCCTAGACTAGACCCTTCTGTTGGTATTCGATGTTCACAGTTCTTAAAAATTTGTGATTTTATTTTATAATCATTTTTATTAAAAAAATCTTTTGCTTCAAGTAAAAAACTTACTGGAACAATCTGATCTTTATCTCCGTGCATTAAAATAATATTAGGTCGAGAAATTATATTATTTTTCAAATGATTTGTGTCAAGTATTTTTCCTGAATATCCTATGATTGAATTAATTTTCTCTTTTCTTTTAATACCTGTTTGCAAACTAATCATGCACCCTTGGCTAAATCCTCCTATAGCAATTTGTTCTCCTAGGAGTTCATTTTTCTGCATGACTTCATCTATGAGTTTATTTAGTTTTATTTCAGTAATTAAAGATTTGATTAAAATCTGTTCTTTCGTCTGGTCTATTAATTCAAACCATTGAAAACCACCAGGTCTTACTGAACATTTTTCAGGAGCATCTGGACATATAAATAAAGTTTCAGGTAGGTATGTTTTCCAGTAGCTTGCTAATAAAGAAATATCTTTACCGTCTCCACCGTAACCGTGACAAAGTATAACAGCATTTTTTGGTTTTTCTCCGGAAAGTGGATCTAAAATAGTTGTGTTTAATGAATAGCTCATGGTAGTTATTAATTAGTTATGTCTAGTTTTTTATTTAATTTTATAGGTTTTATTTTATTAGGTGCTGTTGCCATAGTTTTAATATTAGGTCTTTATACTTTATTTAAGGGTGGTGAGACTAGTAAAAAGTACTCAAACAAACTCATGCAGCTTAGAGTTTTACTACAGTTCATAGCAATTATTGTTTTAGTGCTTCTTGCATATTTTTTTAAAGACTAAAGATATTTTTTTAAAAAGTTAACAAAGGATTCGTCCAAAAAATCTACTTCACCTATAATTCTTCCAAATTCTCTTCCTTTTTTATCTATCAAAATACTTGTTGGTACACCGCGCATATTGAAAGATTTTACTAGCTTAAATTCAGGATCAAAATAAATTTTGAGATTATTAATATTCAAGCTTTCCAAAAAAAATTTAGTTTTTTCTTTATTTGGTTTTTCTAAATTTATCGGATAGATAATTACTTCTGGATACAGCTTAGACAGCTCGCTTAATGATGGCATTTCTTTTTTGCAAGGAGCACACCAGGTTGCCCAGAAGTTTAATATCATGATATTGCCTTTTTTATTCGTTAAATCTACGTCATTGAGATTAAAATCTTTAAATTTTAGTTCCTTGATGCTTAAAGGCTCTTTGTGAACTACTATATTTTTTGAGTAGTTTGTTTCACTTAATAGTTGCTGGGCTAAGAAAAGGATAGCAAATATGTGAATATAGATTTTAAAAGATTTACTAATTTTCATATTAATTTAAATTACAACTAACATAGTAAAATGAAAAACAAAAATAAAACAGTGTGGTCAAAAAGACTTAAAGGTAAGACTTCTAAATCTTTTCAGAGAATTGGGTCTTCTATTAATGTAGATAAGAGACTCTATAAGCAGGACATCTTTGCTTCTACTGTGCATACCCAAATGCTTATTAAGCAAAAAATTATCCCTTCTAAAGAAGGAAAAAAAATTATCAATGGTTTAAAAAAAATAAAATCTCAGATTGATAAAGGAAAATTTATATTTCATGAAAAGTATGAGGATATTCATTTAAATGTAGAAAAAAAATTATTTGATATTATTGGCCTGCCCGCTGGGTTCATGCACACTGCAAGATCAAGAAATGATCAGGTAGTAACGGACTTTAAATTATGGGTAAAAGAATCTTCTAAAGACATTTTAAAAGATATTACAATTCTAATGAAGATAATAATTAAGAAAGCAGAACAAAATGTAGATATAGTTATGCCTGGGTTTACACATTTAAAAAATGCTCAACCTATTTCATTTGCACATTACCTATTGGCTTATTACGAAATGTTAAAAAGAGATAAAAAAAGATTTTTAAATAATTTAGATCTCTTAGATGAATGCCCATTAGGTTCAGCTGCTTTATCTGGTACCTCATATAAGATTGATAGAAATTACACATCAAAAAAACTTGGTTTTAAAAAACCTACCGATAATTCAATTGACTCGGTTTCTGATAGAGATTTTGCGATTGATTTTTTATATGCCTCCGCGGTTTGTGCAATGCACTTGTCGAGACTAGCTGAAGATTTTATTATTTTAAACTCTGATGCTTTTAAACTAATTCATTTTAATGATAGTGTGTTAACTGGATCGTCAATAATGCCTCAAAAAAAAAACCCAGATCCTGCTGAATTGATTAGAGGTAGAGTCGGAATAAACTATGGAAAACTAAATTCTATTTTAACAATAATGAAAGGCCTGCCTATGTCTTATTTTAAAGATTTGCAGGATGATAAAGCTTTGGTATTTGAAGGTTACGATACTCTGAAAGATACATTAATAATGTCTTTTGAGTTGATCGATAATTTAAAAATTTCAAAGGAAAGAATGTACAAGATGGCAAATGAAGGTTTCACTACCGCAACTGATTTTGCAGATTATTTAGTAAAGGAGAAAAACCTTACTTTTAGAGAATCATATGGCATTGCCTCTCAACTAGTAAATTTTGCAGAAAAAAAAGACAAAACCTTAAACAAAGTTTCTTTAGATGAATTAAAAAATATATACAAAGATTTAGATCAGAGTGTTCTGAAAGTTTTTGATGTAAAAAACTCAATGAATTCAAAAAATTCTTATGGCGGAACTTCCTCAAACAACATAAAGAAAATGATAAAAAAATATAAAAAGGATATTAAATGAAGCTGTTTCTTATTTTAGTTTTATGCGTATTAGTTTTCGAAGGTTGTGGAAAAAAATCTGATCCACAGTATCAGGGTAAAATTATAAACAAAATTGAAGTTATTTCATAAACTCTATGTCTCAATTCAAATACTTCAAAGAAAAATTGTTTATAGAAAGTACTTCGGTGCTTAATATTGTAAAAAAAAATAAAACCCCTTTTTATCTTTATTCTGAGAGACAAATAAAAGAAAATTATTTAAATTTTGCCAAAAGATTTAAAAGTGTAAGGCCACTTATATGTTTTGCAGCAAAAGCTAACACTAATCTGGTAATTATGAGAATATTAGGAAAATTAGGTTCAGGAGCAGATGTAGTCTCTGGTGGTGAACTTCTGAAAGCTTTAAAGGCTGGAATAAAACCAAATAAAATTGTTTTTTCAGGTGTGGGGAAAACCGAAGAAGAATTAAAATTAGCTATTAAAAAAAAAATATTACTAATAAATGTCGAATCGGAAAGTGAGGCAATATTAATAAATAAAATAGGAAATAAAATTAATAAAATAATACCTATCGGTTTTAGGATAAATCCAAATGTTGATGCCAAAACCCACAAAAAAATTTCTACAGGAAAAGCTGAAAATAAATTTGGAGTATCTATAAAAAATTTTTCCTCTTTCTATAAAAATATTAAACAATTGAAAAACTTAAAGATTGACGCTGTAAGTGTGCACATAGGTAGTCAAATCTTATCTGACGCTCCTTATAAAAAAACATTAAGTATTCTTTTAAAAATTTTTACAAGCTTAAATATAAAGCTTAAATATGTTGATCTAGGAGGTGGGTTTGGAATAAAATACAATAAAAAAGACAAAAAAATTAATTTAAATAATTATGCAAAACTTGTTTATAATTTTAAAAAAAAATTAAAATGCGATATTATTTTTGAACCTGGCAGATCTTTAGTTGGGAATACTGGAATTTTAGTGAGTAAAATTCAATATATTAAAAAGGGTTTAAATAAGAATTTTATAATTATAGATGCGGGCATGAATGATTTTATGAGACCCGCATTATACGATGCCGATCATGACATTGTGCCAATTATTAAAACAAATAAAAAAAACTTAGAACCTATAGAATTTGTTGGCCCAATCTGTGAAACTTCTTGTAAGTTTATTAAATACAAAAAGTATCAAAAAATAAACGAAGGTGACTTTGTTGCTATTACAAATGTAGGAGCTTATGGTTCTTCCTTATCTTCTAATTACAATACCAAGCCTCTTATTGCAGAGATCTTAGCCAGTAAAAATAGTTTTAAAATCATTAGGAAAAAGCAAGATTTATTAAAATTAATAAACGCTTAATGCAATTTATAAAATCTTTAGTTTTTAATTTTTTTTTGTACGTTGGTATAATTATAGTTCTTATTGCCGCTTTACCGACTTTAATTTTGCCTCCTAAATTTACTTTATATTTTGGAAAATTTTTAGCGTATTACATAATTCTAATATTAAGATTAATCCTAAATACTAAAGTCATATTTTATGGGCTAGAGAATTTAAAAAAGGTAAAAAAATTTTTTATAGCTTCCGCCCATCAGTCTATGTTTGAAACTTTTGTTCTTCAAGCTCCGTTGGACTTTCCTGTTTTCATTCTAAAGAAAGAACTTTTAAGAATACCCTTGTTTGGTTGGTATTTAAAGAAAATTGGATCAATTGAAATAATTAGAGGAACAACAACAAAAGACAATTTAAATTTTTTTGATAAAATAAAAAATACTATTCAAAAACATAATCGTCCTCTTTTAATTTTTCCTCAAGGCACGAGAGTAAATTTTAATGACAGAAGTCCTTTTAAAAAAGGTGTGGGTAGAATTTATGATACTCTTAAACTACCCTGTATACCTATTGCTTTAAACTCTGGAAAAATATGGCCAAAAAATAGTTTTATAAAGCACCCAGGTGATATTCATATTTCTTTTTTAGAACCAATTGAACCTGGTTTAGAAAAGACTGTTTTTCTCAAAATTTTAGAAGAAAAAATTTATTCTGAAACTGAAAAATATTCTTAATCTTTCTTTCTACCAAAGTCAGGCTTATTTGTATCTTGCCCAGCTTTGACAATCTCTTTTCTAACTTCTTTAGTTGAATTAAAAATTTGATAAAGTTTATCTCCATTTTTATCATTTAAGGCTTTTTTTAATTCTTTTAGTTTTTCAATAAAACTATCAATACCTTTAGAAACATTTTCACTATTATCTAAAAAAATATCTCTCCACATCAAAGGGTTAGAGGCAGCTATTCTTGTAAAATCTCTTAAACCACCAGCGCTATACTGGATTATTTCTTGTTTTAATTTATCTTCTACGTCTATGACTGTTCTAACAATATTATAAGCAATTGCATGCGGAAGATGGCTAGTCAAAGATAAAATTTTATCATGCTCTTCTGGAGTCATAATTTTAACTTTACTTCCAATATTTTCCCACAAAGTTTTTAAACTTTTTACCGACTGTTCTTCACAATTTTCAGGTGGAGTAATAATACACCAACGATTTTCAAACATTTCAGCTTGACCTGCTTTTGGCCCACTTTCTTCCGTTCCTGCAATCGGATGTGAAGGTATCCAGTGAACGTTCTTTAAATTAATATTATGAATTATTTTCATAACCTCTTTTTTAACAGAACCTGTGTCTGTTAAAATAGCATTTTCTTTTAAATTATCTTTTATCGATAAAATAATTTCCTTATAACTACTTAAAGGTGTCGCTATAATTATTAAATCAGAGTTTGTGACACACTGGCTAATATCATTAAATATTTTTGTATGAATGTCTTCTTTCTTTAAATATGTAATAACCTCTTTTGAATGATCAAAAATTCTAATTTCCTTTGCTAAATTTTTTTTTTTAATAGCTTTTAAAATTGAAGACCCTATTAGACCGCACCCAATTATTGAGATATTATTAAACATTAAAAATTTTTTTTAATTCAACTATTAACTTTAAATTTTCTTCTTTATTTCCAACTGTAACTCTTAAAGAATTTTTTATTGAGTATACATTCATTTGTCTTAATAAAATCCCTACTTTTGCTAAAGCATAAAAAACTTGTTTTGATGTTTTTTTGACTTGATCAAAATTAATTAATAAAAAATTTACACTAGTTTTATTGGTATTTATATTTAACTCTCTAAAATTATTATAAAAAATTTTAGACCATTTTCTTACATGGCTTATTTCTTTTTTTAGCCAAGCTGTATCTTTTATTGCAACGGTTGCAGCGAATAGTGCTGGGCGATTAACGTTAAAGGGAGGTTTTATCTCATATAATGAATCGATTATGTTTTTTGATGCGTAACCCCAACCTATTCTTAAACCTGCTAAACCATATATTTTTGAAAATGTTCTAGTTACAATAACATTCTTAAATTTAGAGAATATCTTTAGTCCACATTCATAATCTTTAAAATTCATATATTCAAAATATGCATCGTCGACGACTAATAAAATATTGCTTCTTAATTTCTTTCTTAACCTCAACATTTCATTTTTACTAATATATGTACCAGTGGGATTATTTGGATTTGCGATAAAAACAATTTTAGTTTTGTTAGTTACGCATAAAAGAATTTTATCCACTGAAGATGTAAAATTATTTTCTGTTGCATAGACTACTTTTGCAGAATTAAGTTTGCTATAAATTCTATAAATAATAAAACTGTATTGTGACACTATAACTTCATCTTTTTTGTTAAGAAAAGCTTTGCATATAAGTTCAAAAACTTGGTCTGAACCATTACCTAAAATTATTCTTTTTTGGTCTAATTTAAATTTTTTAGCTATAGTTTTTCTCAAAAAAGTTCCATCTGAGTCAGGATATCTTTTAAAATTTTTTGATACTTTAATATATTCCTTTACAGCTTTTGGGCTTGGGCCTAGCGCAGACTCATTTGCAGATAATTTTATTTTAGCAAATTTTTGCTTAAATAGACTTAATCCAGCAACATATTTTTCAGCATTAAGTGCTTTAGCTTTAGGTAATTTCATAATTTATTTAAGTCTTATCTAAAAAACTTTATTATTTCTATCTTCATTTTAATTTTTTATAAAATTGACAATTTTCTCACTATTTAGTACAACTTATTAGCGCTGATTTAACCAAATTGCGGGCGCGAAACAAAATTCGCTAAATAGGGTTTCGCCCAGTTTAGCTGGGCTTTTTTTTTATATGAACTATAAAATTGAAAATATAAAACAAATTATTATAACAGATCCACTCAACCTGGATTGTGGTAAAATTATAAAAAATTTTCCTATAGCTTACGAAACTTACGGACAATTAAATAAAGAAAAAAATAACGCAATTCTTATTTTTCATGCACTCTCAGGTGATCAATTTGTTTCAGGCGTTAATCCACTTACTAATAAAGATGGTTGGTGGAAAACAGCTGTGGGATCTGGAAAAGCTATTGATACAGATAAATATTTTATTATTTGTGCAAATGTTTTAGGTGGATGTATGGGTTCGTTTGGACCAAAAAATGTAAATGAAGAGGATGGTGAGCCTTACGGCTTAAAATTTCCAGTGATTACTATAAGAGACATGGTTAGAGCACAAGTATCTTTACTTGAACACTTTGAAATTAAAAAACTTTTAAGTGTTATAGGTGGTTCTATGGGTGGTATGCAACTTTTACAATTTTGCGCCTTATATCCTGATAAAACTTTTTCAGCTGCACCTATTGCATCAACTGCAAGTCATAATGCCCAACAAATAGCATTAAACGAATTAGCCAGACAAGCAATAATGTCTGATCCATTATGGAACAAAGGAAACTACTACAAAGATAAAAAAATTCCTAAAAATGGCTTAGCGGTAGCAAGAATGGCTGCACATATTACTTATATGTCGGACAAAGGTTTGCAAGAAAGATTTGGAAGAAAATTACAAGAAAAAAAAGATTATGAATTTACATTTGATGCTGATTTTCAAATAGAAAGTTATTTAAGACATCAGGGTAACGTATTTGTAGATAGATTCGACGCAAATTCATATTTGTATATTTCAAGAGCTATGGATTATTTTGACTTATCAAAACAATTTGAAAATGGCTTGGTAGAAGCATTCCAAAATCATAAAACTAGATTTTTGATCATATCTTTTTCTTCAGATTGGCTCTATCCCACAAAAAATAGTAAAGATATTGTAATTGCTTTAAACGCATCTGGTGCTAACGTTGCTTTTGCTGAAATAAAAACAGACAAGGGTCACGACTCTTTTTTAGTTAATGAACCAGAATTCCTGGAAACACTTAAAGGTTTTTTAGATTCTAACTTTGAAATATTTAAAAATGAAAAATGAATTCAAAATAATTGCTAATTTGCTTCCTGTCCAGTCTAGAGTGCTAGATGTTGGTTGTGGTGACGGCACTTTAATCGAAGCTCTTATTAAACAAAAAGACATTGATGCAAGAGGCATAGAACTTGAAGAAAATAAAGTTAAACAATGCATATCTAAAGGTTTGTCTGTAATTCAAGGAAACGCTGAAACTGAACTTGGTCAATTTCCCAATAAATTTTATGACTTTGTTGTTTTGAGTCAAACACTTCAAGCATTTTACCAACCGGAGAATGTTTTGAATGAATTATTAAGAATAGGGAAAAAAGTAATAATCTCTATACCTAACTTTGGCTACTGGCAGGTAAGAGGTAGTTTATTATTTTTTGGTAAAATGCCTGTCACAAAATCTCTTCCAGATTTTTGGTACAACACTCCTAATTTACATATGTGTTCTATAAAAGATTTTTATCAGTTTTGTATAAAGAAAAAAATTAAGATGGATAAAATTATTGGTATTAATAATGAAAAAACATCTACTATAAATAGAATGAATTTAGAGATAAAAAACCTACTATCTGAGGTTGGTATGTTTTTTATTAGTTAGATGTTAAATATAAGTATCGTACCCTGCCTACAAGATAATTACAGTTTTGTAATTCATGAAGCAAAGACAAATACTGTTGCTGTGGTAGATCCTTCAGAATTTGGACCGATTAGCAGTTTTATCGAAAAAAAATTTAAGAAAATTGATTATATTCTTAATACTCACCATCATTTTGATCACACTGGGGGAAATTTAGATTTAAAAAAAAAATATAACTCTAAAATTATTGGTTCTAAAAAAGATGAAAAAAGAATTTTTGGTATAGATATAAAACTATCTGATAATGATGATTTTAAATTAGGAAATATGGATTTTAAAATTTTTTATATACCAGGTCATACTAGTGGTCATGTTTGTTTTTATTCAAAAACTGAAAAAGTTGCCTTTACAGGAGATGCTTTATTTTCACTTGGTTGCGGTAGGATTTTTGAAGGAACACATTTAGAAATGTTGAAATCACTTAACCTTATAAAAAAGTTACCAGTGGATACTCGAATTTATTGCGGACATGAATATACTCAAAAAAATTTAGATTTTTGTACCAAATACGACATTAACAATAATAGCTTGGAAGAGAAAAAAAAATGGATAGCATCAAGATTAAGTCAAAAACAACCGACTATTCCTGTAACAATTAAAGAAGAGTTAAAAACAAACATTTTCCTTCGCTGTGATAATCATGAGGTAAAAAAAACTCTTGATATGGAAAATTCAACGGAATTAGAAGTGTTTAAAAAGCTTCGTGATTTAAAGGATATTTTTTAACTTCTATCACCTTGACTTGAAATTCTTTCAAGTTATATTGCTGTAATTTTAAAAAAAGGATATTTATGTCATTTGCAATATTTGAAACAGGCGGTAAACAATACAAAGCATCTGCTAGTAAAATTATTGAAATAGAAAAATTAGATGTTGAAATTGGTAAAATAATCCAGTTTAAAAATATTCTATTAGTTAATGACAACAAAACTACAGAAATAGGGAATCCAAATGTAACTGGAGCTGTTGTTGAGGCTAAATTGCTAGACAATGTTAAAGATAGAACGATTTTAATTTTTCATAAAAGAAGAAGAAAACACTCAAGAAAAACAAATGGACATAGGCAAAGGCACTCTAAAATTCAAATTACAAAAATACTTTCAAAAGATGGTAAAATTATAGCTGAAGCTAAACCAATCGAATTAAAAGAAAAGAAAACTGTTGAAAAGAAAAAGAAAAAATTAAAAAAAGACTTAAAGAAATAGGAAATTAAATGGCAACAAAAAAAGCTGGTGGATCATCACGTAACGGCCGAGATAGTGCGGGTAGAAGATTAGGTGTAAAAAAATATGGTGATCAAGCAGTTATACCAGGAAATATCATAGTGAGACAAAGAGGTACTCGTATTCATCCAGGTGAAAATGTTGGTATGGGAACAGATCATACGCTGTTTTCTCTAGTAAAAGGTAAAGTTAAATTTAAAAAATCAAAATTAAACAGAACTTTTGTTTCTGTAGTTCCAAGTTAAACATATAAATAACTTTAGTTATTTATTTTAAAATCTACAATGAAATTTCTAGATCAAGCTAAAATCTATATTAAAGCTGGTAATGGTGGTTCCGGTTCTGCAAGCTTCAGACGTGAGAAATTTGTTGAGTATGGTGGACCTGATGGTGGTGATGGTGGTAATGGTGGCTCTGTTATTTTTGAAGCGGAAAGAAATTTAAATACGTTAATTGATTTTAGGTATGCTCAACACTTCAAAGCAGAAAATGGCTATATAGGCACAAAGAGAAAAAGAACTGGGGCTGGAGGCAATGATTTAATAATTAAAGTTCCAGTTGGAACTCAAATTTATGAGGAAGATAATAATACTTTAATTTATGACTTTACAAAAAATAAAGAAAGATACTTGGTAGCTGCTGGTGGCTATCACGGCTTAGGGAATGTTAGGTTTAAAAGTTCGACTAATAGAGCTCCAACAAAAAAAACAAATGGCAAAGTAGGTGAAGAATTTTGGGTGTGGCTACAATTGAAGGTTATTGCAGATGTAGGAATTATAGGAATGCCAAATGCTGGAAAATCAAGTTTACTTGCAGCGATAACACGCGCGAGACCTAAAATTGCAAATTATCCTTTTACTACTATAGATCCTAACCTTGGCGTCTCTTATTATGACGATAAAGAAGTTACACTAGCAGACATACCTGGCATAATAGAGGGTGCTCATGAGGGTATCGGACTTGGTGATAAATTCCTTCGACATATTGAAAGATGCAAAATTTTGTTACATTTAATAGATTTGTCAGAGGATAGGCTTACCGAAAACTACTTAAAAGTTAGAAACGAATTATCTAAATATGATAAAATTCTTACTAAAAAAAAAGAAATTATTGTGTTTAATAAATCTGATTTAATCACAAAAAAAGAAATGACAGAAAAATTAAAAAAATTTAAAATAAAAATTAAAAAAAAATATGAAATAATTTCAGTTGTGGCTGATAAAAACTTGGTTAATCTAAGAAAAATGTTATTAAAAAATGCAAATAAATAAAGCAAAGAAAATAATTATAAAATTAGGCTCATCTACCGTTGTTAATAATAATGGTAAGTTTAAAAGAAAATGGCTATTAAGTTTAATTCAAGATATCAAAAAATTAAGGAAAAATAATCAAGAAGTAGTTATTGTTTCATCTGGATCTATTGCACTTGGACAAAGTTATTTAAAAATTAAAGATAAAAAAGTCAAAATTGAGATGAGCCAGGCAGTTGCCTCGGTCGGTCAAATTCATTTAATTAATGAATTTCAAAAACTATTTGAGAAAAATAAAATTAAAATTGGACAAATTTTAATAACTCCAGATGACACCGAACAAAGAAGAAGAGCATTAAATGCTAGAAGAACATTTGAAAATCTTTTCAAATTAAATGCACTACCTATTGTTAATGAGAATGATACTACAGCTACTTCTGAAATTAAATACGGAGATAATGATAGGCTAGCTGCAAGAGTAGCCCAAATAGTGGGTGCAGATTTACTTATAATATTATCTGATGTTGACGGATTATATAAAAAAATATCAAATAAAAAAATCTTGATTAAAGAAGTTGACGTTATTAATGAAAAAATTTTTTCCTTAGTTGAAAAAACAATTAATAATTATGGCTCAGGCGGAATGTATACGAAGTTAGAAGCTGCAAAAATTTGCATGAACGCTGGGTGTAATATGCTAATTGCTAATGGGAAAAGTTTAAATCCTATACAAAAAATTATAAGTAAAAAACTATATACTTGGTTTAAACCAAAAATTTCTAACCTAGACGCTAGAAAAAAATGGATAATAAGCTCACTGTCTTCATCTGCTAAGATCTATATTGATAAAGGCGCATCTAAAGCTTTAAAGTCTGGAAAGAGTTTGTTGCCAGCTGGTATAATTAAAATCACAGGTACTTTTAAAAAAGGTGATAATATACTTATTTTAGACAACAATAATATTGATGTTGCGAGAGCATTATCTTCTTTCACGTCTGAAGAAATTAATAAAATTAAAGGTTTACAGAGCAATCAGATAGAAAATATTCTTGGGTATGCTAGTAAATCAGAAATAGTACATAAGGACGATATTGTAATATTATGAGAAAATTAAAACAAATTGGTATGAATGCAAAAAAAGCGTTAACTATACTCAATAATTTAGATGAAAAAAAAATTAACCAAGTACTTCTGGGCTATAATCAACTTTTATTAAAAAATAAAAAACAAATACTTAAAGAAAATAGTAAAGATATTAAAAATGTAAAAAGAAAACATCTTATAGATAGATTGGTGTTGAACGATAATAGAATAGAAAGCATGAGAAGCTCTGTTAATGATATTTTAAAATTTAGAAATCCTTTGAATAAAGTTTTAGAAGAGTGGAAAAGACCAAGTGGTTTAAAAATTAAAAAAGTTACAACTCCTATAGGTGTAATAGGTGTAATTTATGAGAGTAGACCAAATGTAACTGCAGATGTCTCTGCTCTGTGTTTAAAATCTGGAAATTGTGGAATATTAAGAGGAGGTTCTGAAGCATATAATTCAAACAAACTATTAGCTAATCTATTTAGAGAGTCTCTAAAAAAAAATAGTATTAATCAAAATTGTATTCAGTTTATTGAAAACAAAGATAGAAAAGTTGTAAGTTATCTTTTATCTAATATGTCAGAATATATTGATGTAATTGTACCAAGAGGAGGAAAAGAACTTGTAAAAAAAGTTCAACAACTTTCAAGAATACACGTGATTGGACACTTAGAGGGTCTTTGTCACATTTATGTAGATAACGACGCAGATACAAATATGGCAACAAAACTGGTTGCTAATGCAAAAATGCGCAGAACAAGTATATGTGGAGCAGTTGAAACATTATTGATAGATTCTATAGCAATAAAAAAACACGCTGTTCCAATTATTAATAAACTAACTTCATTAGGATGCGAAGTTGTTGTGGACAAAAAAATTAATCAAATACTAAAAAATAAATATAAATTAGCGAAAGAAATTGATTGGAAAACTGAATATTTAGATGCCAAAATTTCTGTTAAATCAGTCAATGGAGTGCAAGATGCCAAAAATCATATATTAAAATATGGCACGATGCATACAGATGGTATTATAACTAACAATTCTAAAATAGCAGAAATATTTTTAAATGGTGTCAATAGTGCGATTGCTATGCACAATGTCTCGACTCAATTTGCTGATGGTGGTGAGTTTGGGTTTGGTGGAGAGATTGGGATTTCAACAAATAAATTACCACCAAGAGGTCCAGTTGGAATTAATCAGCTAACATCATATAAATATATAGTGACTGGGAAAGGTATCACTAGGTCTTGATCAAAGATGATTGAATCTAGCAAGAAAAGAATAGGAATTTTTGGTGGCAGCTTTGATCCTCCACACTACGGACACATAGAAATCTCAAAACTAGCGATAAAAAAATTATTTTTAAATCAGATTTATTGGTGTGTAACAAAAAAAAATCCACTCAAAAGTAAAGGTTTTTTTTCACTATCCGAGAGAATTAAAAAAAGTAAAATTTTAACAAATAAAATACCAAAGATTAAAATTAAATTTTTTGAAGACAAAATAAAATCAGTTAATACTGTGGATTTAATGAAATATTTAAAGAGAAAAAATAAGAAAAATACTTTTTTTTTGATTATTGGTTCAGATAATTTAATTAAATTTCACAAATGGAAAAATTGGAAACTTTTGTTAGAATTGTGTAATATTGTCGTGTTTTCTCGAAAGGACTACGATAAAAAAGCTAAAAAATCTGTTATGATGAAATCAGTGAAAAAAATTATATTTATTAAAAATAAACCTATAAATATTTCTTCTACTCAAATTAGGAACAAAATAACATAAAATATAATGGAAATATCAGCAATTAAAAATAAGATTGAGAAAATTTTAGATAATAATAAAGCTAAAAATATTGTCTCTATTGATCTTAAAAAAAAATCCTATATAGCAGACTATATGATTATAGCTTCAGGAACGTCTTCTAGACACTTACAGTCCTTATCTGACAATTTAGTTTTCGAACTAAAAAAAATAGGAATTTATAATTGTAGAATGGAAGGAAAAGATAGCCTAGATTGGAAGCTTGTAGATGCTATAGATATAATAATTCATATTTTTCACCCCGAAAAAAGAGAGTTCTACGATCTCGAGAAAATGTGGTCAGAACCTATGCCAAAAGAAAAAATATCAATATGAAGAAAATAAATACTTTAATTATAATAATATTTTTTAATATATTAGTATGTTCTAATTATCTTTATTCTAAAAATTCCAACGAACTTTATGAAAAAATTGATTTATTTAGTGAAGTTTTAGAAACAATTAAAAATGAATATGTCGATGAAGTCGATCAGGCAGAAATTATGGACTCAGCAATTAATGGTGTTTTACAATCATTAGACCCTTATTCAGCATACATGAGCCCTAGATCATTTAAAGGTATGCAAACTGACACGAGAGGTAAATTTGGCGGTCTTGGAATTGAAATTGGAATGGAGTCAGGTGTAATTAGAGTGATCTCACCGATTGATGATACACCAGCTGCAGATGCTGGAATTAAAGCGGGTGATTATATTGTGAAGATTAACGAAGAACAGGTTCAAGGTAAATCACTGACTCAGGCTGTTGAACTAATGCGTGGACCAGTTGGTTCGGAAATAAAATTAACCGTTAGAAGAAAAAATGAGAAAAAAGCATTGGAATTTAAGATTAAAAGAGCAGTTATTGAGGTAAAATCAGTTGTAGCAAAAATTATTGGTGAGAAAAAAAAAATTGGTTATTTAAGATTAAAGTCTTTCAATCAGAATAGTGATGAGCAATTATTTAAGTCAATAAATAATTTTGAAAAAAAAAATAAATTAAACGGATATATTCTTGACTTGAGAAATAATCCGGGTGGTCTATTAAATCAAGCAATCAGCATAACGGATTTTTTTTTAGATGATGGGGAAATAGTGTCAACTAAAGGGAGAAAGATTAGTGAAACTAAAAGATGGTTTTCTAAAAAAGGAGACGGTATTAATGGAAAGCCCTTGATAGTAATTATTAATAATGGTTCTGCTTCTGCCTCTGAGATTGTTTCTGGTGCCTTAAAAGACCACAAACGAGCAACTATTTTAGGTGAAAATACCTATGGGAAAGGATCTGTTCAATCTATTATACCGTTAAAAAATGGTGGTGGAATAAGATTAACAATATCTAAATATTATTTGCCTTCTGGAAAATCAATTTCGGAAGTAGGTGTTCTTCCTGATATCTTTGTAGAAGAGGCTGGAGATAATTTTAAAATTAATAGTAAAACAGATAATCAATTAAAATATGCTGTTAATTTATTAACTTCATAAATGAAACATAAAAATCTTCCGTTAAGAACTGGTGTAGGAATAGCTGTTCTAAATTCACAAAATAAAATTTTTGTTGGTAAAAGAAAAGATAATCCATTCGATAAATGGCAAATGCCTCAGGGTGGAGTAGATTCTAACGAGCCTTTATTACAAGCGATGAAAAGAGAATTATTAGAAGAAACTAGTATTAAAAACATAGAAGTATTGAAAGAATTTGATCAATGGCTTGAGTATGAATTACCAGAAAAATTAATTGGGAAAATATGGAAAGGAAAATACAGAGGTCAAAAACAAAAATGGTTTGTGGTAAAATTTCATGGGGATGACAGAGAAATTAATATAAATACAAAAAATGCAGAATTTATAGAATGGAAATGGATAAATATAAATCTTCTTCCCGATCTAATTGTGCTTTTTAAAAAACATGTTTATGAACAAGTATTAATAGAACTAAAAAAAATTATTAACTGATTTGTTGAAGCGTTTCTAGCTTATGGTTTATAATATATTTTTCTTTATCTTTAATCTCAGTATTTTGCAAAAGAACTTTAGAATCATCAATCATTTCTGATATTTTTTCTTTTGTAAGCTTGTCGAGTTTAATTGTGGATGAGGTTAAAACTAGAAGTTTGTTATTAAAAAATTCTACAGTCCCTTCTTCAACATAAAATTTTTCAATATTATTTTCGATTTCTACTTCTATAAATCCTGGTCTTAAAAAGGTAATCAATGAAATATGATCTTTTAAAATTGTCATTAATCCCTCGTACGCCGGTATAGTTACCTGTTTGACATCAGTATTTAGTAAAATTTGATCAGGACTAATTATTTCTAAATTAAATTTTTCAGTCATTTCTACTTAACTTCTTGACCCATTTTCTCAGCTTTTTCAATCGCTTCTTCAATTCCTCCAACCATATAAAATGCAGATTCTGGAAGATGATCGTATTCACCTTTACAAATTGCGTCAAATCCTTTGATGGTTGATTCCAAATCAACTAATTTTCCAGGTGAGCCTGTAAAGACTTCTGCAACAAAGAAAGGTTGTGATAAAAATCTTTGAATTTTTCTTGCTCTTGTTACGGTAATTTTATCTTCTTCTGATAATTCATCCATACCTAAAATTGCTATAATATCTTGTAAAGATTTATATGCCTGAAGCGTTTGTTGAACCTCTCTTGCTACTCTATAGTGCTCTTCTCCTACTATCCTTGGATCAAGAATTCTTGAAGTAGAGTCTAGAGGATCTACTGCTGGATAAATTCCTATTTCAGCTATCTGCCTTGAAAGAACTGTTGTAGCATCTAAGTGTGCAAATGAAGTAGCTGGGGCCGGATCTGTTAAATCATCCGCAGGGACATAAATAGCTTGTACAGATGTAATTGACCCTTTGCTGGTTGAAGTTATTCTTTCTTGTAAGTTTCCCATATCAGTAGCTAGAGTTGGTTGATATCCCACAGCCGATGGTATTCTTCCTAATAATGCTGAAACTTCCGATCCTGCTTGGGTAAATCTAAAAATATTATCAATAAAAAATAGTACGTCTTGTCCTTCTTTATCTCTAAAATATTCGGCAACAGTTAAACCTGTAAGAGCAACTCTTGCTCTGGCTCCTGGCGGTTCATTCATTTGTCCATAAACTAATGCAGCTTTGGACCCTTCGCCATCAGGTTTAATTACTCCTGATTCAATCATCTCATGATAGAGATCGTTTCCTTCTCGAGTTCTTTCTCCAACTCCAGCAAATACTGAAAACCCACCGTGTGCCTTTGCAATGTTGTTTATTAACTCCATAATAGTGACAGTTTTACCAACTCCTGCTCCTCCAAATAAACCAACTTTTCCACCTTTTGCATAGGGAGCTAAAAGATCGATAACTTTAATTCCTGTAACCAACATTTCTGTTTCAGTAGACTGCTCGGTAAACTTAGGAGCCTGTCTGTGTATTGGCCATTTTTCTTTAGTTTTAACCGGTCCTTTTTCATCAATCGGCTCTCCAATTACGTTAATTATTCTTCCAAGAGTTTCTGGTCCAACAGGTACTAGTATAGGTTCACCTGTATTTATAA
>Ga0307986_10000201_pt1 | contig 44695 bp, 47 predicted proteins | sample EllFjometageno82_FD_203170 | JGI IMG/M metagenome (GOLD analysis project Ga0307986, IMG submission 203170) | Marine microbial communities from Ellis Fjord, Antarctic Ocean - #82 | ecosystem: Environmental > Aquatic > Marine > Unclassified | place: Southern Ocean | collected 2014-10-09 | reverse complement strand
CAGTTGAAGAACCAGCAAAAAGTTTAACACCACAGCAACCTTTTAAACCTTTTAATTTTGAAAGTTGTTCTACGTTTTCAGGAGTAGCTCCAAAATAAAAAGCATAATTACAATGCATTCTATTTTTTGCTAAATTTAGTTTTTTATCAAATTCAACTAAATTAGAAGTTGGTGGATTAGTGTTGGGCATTTCAAATACTGAGGTAACACCGCCAAGTACCGCTGCTCTACTTCCGCTTTCTAAATCTTCCCTATCTGTTGAGCCGGGTTCTCTAAAATGCGTTTGAGTATCGATTATTCCAGGTAAAACTAATTTATCTGAAGCATCAAATATTTTGGTATTATTTACTTCTACTTTTCCAATTTTTTTAATTTTATTACCAACTAGGGCAATGTCTGTTTTCTCTAATTTACCATTAACATAGCAAGATCCGTTTTTAACAATAAGACTATAATTTTCAGACATGAATACTTAAATATATTATAGACTATAGACTTGCAAATATGGAAAAAAATCAAATCATCATACTTGAAGATCGAGGTTTAATTGCCATTGAAGGCCCTGATTCTAAGGATTTTCTACAAAACATAATTAGTAATGATGTTAATAAAGTAAGTGAATCTAATTCAATATTTTCAGGGATTTTTACGCCACAAGGTAAATATTTATATGAATTTTTTATTATAAAAAATAGTGAAGGATTTTTGTTAGATTGTGACAATACTTTCAAAGAAGAACTTATTAAGCACCTCTCAAGATATAAACTGAGGTCTAAAGTTGAAATTAAAGATTTTTCGTTGTCTTATGTAATAGGAGTTACTAGCGAAGAAAAATTTAAAGAAATTAAAAATGAAGTGGGCTCTAAAGAAAAGACTATATTATATAGAGAAAGTCCTTTTTTTCTAGACACCCGTTCAGCAAAATTAGGAGCCAGAATTTTATCAAGTCTTGAAAAATTACACCTTACAATAAAAAAATTGAATTTAAAAATTGTAGATAAATCCAATTATTTAAAAACTGCTCATGCAGAAGGAATACCTGTTCAAGGAATAAAAAACCTTCAAGATAGCTTGTTTAGCTTAGAATCTAATTTTGAAGAGTTAAATGCTATTGATTTTAAAAAAGGTTGCTATGTCGGCCAAGAAAATACTGCAAGAATGAAGTTAAAAAACAAAGTTAGACGAAAACTTATTCCAATTATTGCAAAAGATAATTTAAAAATTTCGGATGAAATCAAATTTAAAGATAAAGTGGTTGGAAAAGTACTAATTGGAGGTACCTATCCTTTTGCTTTAATAAGACTTTTTGACCCCAGTTTTTCAGAGTTTTATAAAGAAGATTTAAAAGTTAATGAGACTGATATTCAAATACTAGTCCCTTCTCATTTTAAGTTTTAAAATGGAAATTAATATTTTATTTTTTCTTTGCGTAGTTCCTGCAATTATTATTTTTGGTATTGCTAAATCAGGATTAGGAGGGTCTATTGCGCTAATCTCTATTCCGTTAATGACTGTCGTTATGCCTTTGGGACAAGCTTTAGCAGTCATCTTGCCCATACTTATTCTATCTGATTTTATTGCTGCTTATAGATTCAGAAAAGAATTTGATCTTGATACTTTAAAATTAATAGTTCCTTTTTCTGCAATTGGAATTTTTGTTGGTTCTATAACTTTTTCTTATTTTTCAGAAGATCTATTAAAATTTATTGTAGGTTTGATGGGATTTCTTTTTTCAGCACACTATTTTTTATTTAAAAAAAATAAACTTATCCCTACTAAAAAATCTTTTTTAAAAGGTAGTATTTGTTCAACTATTGCTGGTTTTACTAGTTTTTGTGTTCACGCTGGAGGAACACCAACAAGTATTTATCTTCTACCTTTAAGAATGAAAAAGGAAATATATGTTGGAACAAGGGTTGTTTTTTTTACATTTGTTAATTTGATTAAATTTCCTTTTTATATAAATCTCTCTATGATTACTCTTGAGAGCTTCAGGCAATCAATGATGCTTTTTCCACTTTCAGTTGTGGGAATTTTAATTGGATATCAAATTTTAAAATATGTTGAAGAAGCTTTATTCTACAATATAATTTACGTTCTTATCTTAATGACCAGCTCTAGATTGGTTTATAGCTATATTTTTTAGATTAATTTTCATATTATGGTGCGGTCGAAGAGAATTGAACTCTCATGGGTTGCCCCACACGGCCCTCAACCGTGCCTGTCTACCAATTTCAGCACGACCGCACACTATATGCGACAATAAATGAATGACAAATTTACTGCATGTTGGTAGACTAGAATAAGTATGTCTACACAACAACAGTTTAATAGATCAACAGCTGAAATTTATAAAAAGATTTCTAAGTCTGTTCCTGAAATAGAGTGGAAAATTCATGCCCCACTTATAGAAAAAATTAATAAGCTAAAAATAGAAAAGAATGCTGTTATTTTAGCTCACAACTATCAAACACCAGAAATTTATCATGGTGTTGCGGATATCTCCGCAGATTCTCTTGCTCTTGCAGTGGAGGCAGCGAAGACTTCAGCGAGCATCATTGTACTCTGTGGTGTGCACTTTATGGCAGAAACAGCAAAACTTATGAATCCATCTAAAAAAGTTTTATTGCCCGATATGTCTGCGGGTTGTTCGTTATCAGCATCTATTACGGGTGATGACGTAAGATTACTTAAACAAAAGTATCCGGGCGTTCCTGTTGTTTCTTATATTAATACTTCTGCCGATGTTAAAGCCGAGACGGATATATGTTGTACGTCGGCCAATGCAGTAAAAGTTGTAGAGTCATTAAATGTAGATAAAGTAATTTTTCTTCCAGATCAATATTTAGCAAATTATGTAGCTAGTAGTACAAATGTTAAAATTATTTCTTGGAAAGGTACGTGTATTGTTCATGAAAAATTTACAGCACAAGAAGTAGAAGAAGTAAGAGCTGCTAATCCAGGTATTAAAATCATAGCACATCCAGAATGTCCGCCCGATGTGATTAAAGTATCTGATTTTGCGGGATCAACATCTGGAATGGCTGAATATGTAAATAAAAATAAACCAAAAAAAGTTATGTTAGTTACGGAATGTTCTATGAGTGATAACGTTGAAGCTGATAATCCTGAAGTAGAATTTGTTAAGCCGTGTAATCTTTGTCCTTATATGAAAAAAATTAATTTAGAGAAAATTTTAGATTGCCTAAAAAATGAGACTAATGAAATTATTATTGACAAAAAAATTTCAGATGCTGCAAGAAAATCAGTATTGAGAATGACTGAAATTGGTCGCTAAACTGCGATGTCAAAAGTAAATAAAAACTATATCAACTCGATTGTTAAACAAGCTCTCGAAGAAGATCTTAAACCTTTTGGAGATATAACAACTAAGCTCATCAGTTTAAAAAATAAAAGTATAAAAGCAAAAATAATTGCAAAACAAAATGGGGTTATTGCTGGTTTAGACTTCTGTCGAGCTGCTTTTAAAATTATTGATAAAGAGTCAATTTTTATAAGTAAAGTTAAAGACGGGTTTAAAGTTAAAAAGAATAAAGTTATCGCAGAAATAAAAGCCAAAACAAAAACTATTTTAGCTGCTGAAAGAACTGCCTTAAATTTTTTAAATCATGCTTCTGGTATTGCAACATTAACTAATCAATTCACTCAAAAAGTTAATAAAAAAACTAAAATTTGTTGCACTAGAAAAACTACCCCGAATTTGAGATTATTAGAAAAATATGCTGTTAAAAAAGGTGGGGGTCACAATCATAGATATAATTTAAGTGATGAAATATTGATCAAAGATAACCATATAAGTGCTGAAGGTAATCTAAAAGATTTAGTGAATAAGGCTATTAAGACTAAAAAAATTGTAACGGTAGAGATTGAAAATTTAAATCAGTTACATCAAGTGTTAGGGCTTAAATTTAAAAGGATACTATTCGACAATATGACTACAAAACAATTAAAAAAATGTTTGAAGCTTTGTAAAAATAAATATGAAACAGAATACTCAGGTAATGCCGATCTAAAGAATATCAAAAAAATATCTAGGACTGGAATAAATAGAATCTCAGTCGGTGCTATTACTCATAGCGCTAAATCTTTTGATGCTAGTTTGTTGTTAGATTAAGAGCCTTCTTTTCTCTTGTATTGAGTTAATTTTTTTAGATTGACGTCTTAGTTTCATTTGTAGTAAGATTCAAATACCATTCACATGGTCTAAAAGTGGCTCATCTACATGAGTTAAAAGTAGGTTGAATAATAAAAAAAGGAGATGTTATGGTAAAAAGACATACACATTTGCTTAATGAGTTCAGCCGAAATTTGTCTGAGGCTAAACTTGTTAATCAATTAAGTAGATCTAGAAAGGCAGTAGAAGTAAATGCCGGTGGTACAAGCGGATATACCATTAAGGAAGGTAAAAATACTGGAAAGATCTTAAAACATTTAAAAAAAGATCCAAAGACAATTTAATTTTTGTAGGGGTAATGCAAAAAGTATTACCTCTATACGTTAGTAAAAATCTTACAATAATTTTTAACTTAACCCATAGTGAACATGTGTGTTATTTCAATTTATATAAATACCCTTAAGGCTTGTTAATATGAGTATACAATATAAAAAAAATAATTTTTCTACAGAAAAGTTTTTAACCTCAGATAATAAAGTTAAAAATAGTGCAAACGAAACAGCAAGACCTAATATCGATGATTTAATAAAAAAAATACTTGTTCAAAGAAGGCGAGAAAGAAAAAATGTCATAGCTTTAGGACTCGTTGTATTATCAATACTTTCAATATTTATTTATTTTTAAAAAAGAAGTATATCCATCAAAATTGAAAATATTTATATGGGATAAACTTTTTACGCCTCTTAGTGTTATTGCTGACTTCATTTTTAGATATAAATTTGGGAAGTGTATTTTAGCCGTCTACAAAAAATTAGACTAGAAAAATATAATTCTAAAAGAAGCTTTTGATATCTAATTTAATATCCACTCATGTATTTTTTGGTTATTTTAAAAAAATAGAATATTGATATATATTTTTTTATAGGTAATTTTAGATTCTACAATTTTTTTGCAAGAAAGGATAACTTAGTTTTGTGTAGTTTAATTTAATTAAGGGAAAACAAAATATTTCTAAACCACACAAAACTGCCGACTTCTACTACTAGATTAAAAATTTTACATGTTACAATTCAGCACACCTTTAGTGAATAAATAAATATTATTTAAGATTAAAAAATGAGTGAGAAATGATAAATTTTTTAAAAAATTTTCTGGTGGCCCACCCAAATAAAAGTATTTTGTATTGTAATAAAGCATAGAGCGCAGCTATCGCTAAGTAACCACTTTTATCTCCAAAGGCTGCCCCTCCAACTATGATTGCCATTGCGGCATTTTGAATAAAAGATTCTATAATAATTGCTTTGCTGTTAGCTTCATTCAGATTTAATAAATTTGTCAGCGTATATGAGACAATCAAAATTACTAACGCAAGTGATATTACCAAAAGTCCAACTGTCTTATATAAAAAAATTATATTACTCCATTCTGAAAACCACGCTGCGAATATTATAAGTGAAAATAATAAAAAAGAAAAAATTGAATAAAATTTATTTATCTTTTCTACAAATATAGAAAATTTTGTATTAATATAGGTGCCTAGAAGCACAGGTATAGTAGTTATGAATAATAGACTTGAAGACATTTGTATGAAGTTTAATTTTATAAAAATGCTAGCTCCATCTATCGCAATAGGAGCAACTATTATTAATATAAAGGGTATGGTTATAAAGGATAAACAAGCTGTAGTTGCAGTTAAAGAAACTGATAAAGCTACATTTCCACCTGCTAATTTAGTTATATAATTAGAAGAAACAGCACTAGGGACACATGTAATTAAGATAATACCTAATTTTAAAACAGAATTGATCGGTGCTAAAATTGCAAACAAAAACCCTATTGAAGGCAAAATTACCATTTGTAAAAATAGACCTGTCAATAAAACTTTTAAATTTTTAAAAACATGAATAAAATTTTTGAAATTAACACTCATACCTACGCCTAACATAATAATAAAAATTACTATTGGTGCGAATTGAAAAATTATGTTCATATTTTAAGAGGTGATTTTTTAATTAAGTTGAAAATATCAGTTACAAATAAAGCTATAAATTTTTGATTTGTTAAGTAATTAACTTTAATTTTTTCATTTAATTTTCCTTGATTAGTTAAAACATACTCTAATTTTTTATTTCTTTTTATAATTTTTTCTTTTATAAGTTTTTTTAGCTTTCTCAACACGGTCGCTCTTGGTATGCCTGAAATCTCAGCTATTGAAGAGGCATTTACTCCTTGCACCGGCTCATTTCTTCGAACATCGTTAAAATAAGAATTGCTGTCTGTACTCCCAGATAAACTATTTTCTTTGTTTGGGTCTTTGGATATTTTTTCTAAATTAAAACTTTGATGAATGCCCATATTTGCCCATATTACCCAAGACTCTAAATCACCAAAAACTGTTTTCCATCTAATTAGAAATGGAATTTGCATTTTGAAAAAATGATTCCAGAAAACTGTGTAATATTTTTTAAAATATAATTCTATATTTTCTCTGGGTATATGTGGGCCAAACCATTCTTGGGTAGATAACAGAATTGATAATTTTTCAAAAAAAATTGACAATGTTTTAATTGAAGTTTCAGGTTTTTGGAGGTTTAATGCTAATTGAGCTAAAATAATTTTCTGTCCTTCTCTTTTAATAATATTTTTTTCCTCTAACTCAATAAGTTTACGTCTAATGGATTCTTTTGGCATATTTAAATTTATCGATATCTCGGACAAGCTAATATTTGGTAAATTAATTTCATTTTTAGCATAATATTCATCTATTGATTGAAATTTAAATAACTTTGAGCTGTCCTGCCAAGACTTAGATACCAAATACATCAAAATAATATATTTTTCGTGATCTTTAAATTTATTGTAACTGCTATTAACCCATTCTTGTTGAAATTTTATCCAATGTTTCATTAAAATAAATAGATTACTAGATAAAACTAAACCAATTTCTGTAACGTCGAAGCTGTCTAAATTACTGGAAATAATTTTTTTTTTTTCGTTCGTCTTATTTAAATAAAAAATGTTTTTAGCCATAGTAACTGTAATAGAACGTATTTTATGCTTAAAGGTAGTTCAAGTAAATTTAAACGCCATCCAGTTTAGAGAAATCAACATAAGCATTAAAGGTTTTGCAAAACATAGACATTAATTCTAAACGGTTATTTTTGATATCTTGATTGTCATCATTAACTATAACATTGTCAAAAAAATTATCAGTGGTTTCTTTCACAGCTGCTAATTTTGTTAGTAATTCCTCATAGTCTTTTCTGTCTTCTTTTACAGTGAATGATTTTCTAATTTCATTGAGTTTTTCAAATAAAAATTTTTCTTCATCTTTTCTAAATAAAACGGCATCTGGTCTTCCGGTCAATTCTTTGGTTAATTTTTTACTTTCGTGATCAAGAATACTCGATGCTCTTTTAAATGAGTAAATTGCATCTTTACCTATGTCTTTGTTAAAGTTTTTATTCATCACTATACTTTTTTTATAAAGGGCCAAGTAATTATCACCAACATGTGAGCTGATTGCAGCTTCGACGATATCAGGTTTAATTTTTTTCTCTTTTAGAATGTTTCTCATTCTTTCTTTAAGAAAATCTAATATTTCTTTTTCAATGTGGCTATTTTCAACTTTCACGCCCTGGTCTATATATAGACGCGCGGCATAAGAAATTAAATCTTTAAGTTTAAGCTCTAAATTATTCTCTATAATTATTCTAAGTAACCCAATTGCTGCCCTTCTTAAGGCAAATGGATCCTTAGAGCTTGTAGGTTTTTCATTAATTAGAAAGAAACCGATTAAGCTATCTAACTTATCAATAATAGAAATTGCATAACTTAGGGGTTTCTTTGGAACAGGTGATGATAGTCCTGTTGGTAAATAATGATCGCTGACCGCATTCGCAACATCTTCTTCAAATCCCTGAGCAAGCGCAAAATATTTTCCCATAACACCTTGGAGCTCTGGATATTCTCCAACTAAATCAGATTTTAAGTCTGATTTAGTAATAGATGCCGCAATTTCAATTTTTTCTTTGTTAATATGTAGCTGATCTGAAATGATAGCTCCTAATTTTCTAAGACGTTGTGTTTTGTCGTAAATTGTTCCAATTTTTTCAAAAAAAATTATCTCTTTTAATTTACTAATTTGTTTAATTAAATTTTTAGCTTTATCTTTGTTCCAGAAAAATTTGGCATCTGAAAGTCTTGCTAACACTACTCTCTTATTCCCTTCTCTAATAATATTTTGAGCATCAGGTTTGTTGGCTACAATTAAAAAATTGTTTGTTAGTCTATTTTTAGAGTCAAATAATGGAAAATATCTTTGATGCTTTTCCAGTGTAGAGATGATAATTTCTTGAGGAATACCTAAAAACTCTTTGTCGAAGTCAGCTAAAATAACGCTTGGATTTTCAGTTATATTAACCACTTCTTCGATTAATTTTTCGTTAAAGTTTTCAAGATAGTTTTTGCTTTTACAAATAGATTGAAATTTTTTTATAATATTATTTTTTCTATCTCCTTGTTTTAGAAAAATTTTATTTATTTTTAATTGAAATTCATACTCTTTAAAGTTTTTTACTTTCTTAATTTTATCAACAAAATTATCTACAATAATAATTCCGTCAGTACTCACTAGATGGTGATAATGAAACTTAAGATGCTTGTTATTAAAAATAGCTAAAATTGATCTGAGAGGTCTTCCCCACATTAAATCATGGTTTGACCAACGCATTGATTTTTTCCAATTAATAGAGGTTATCGCTTTAGGTGTTAACTTGGATAAAGCATCTTCTGTGAGAATTTTTTTTGCTGCTTTGTTAAAACAATAAAAAATTCCTTTTTCTTCTGTTTTTTCAAAAAGATCTTTTTTTATAATTTGATGAGATCGCATGAAACCTTCTATAATATTTTCAGGTACTCCAACTTTTGGTCCTCTTACTTCTTTTGCTTCTATTTTAATTTCATTTGGTAAATCACACACTAAAAGTACTAAACGTGTAGGTGTAGAATAAACTTCTGCAGATTTAAACTTAATACTTTCTTCTTCTAATAATTTTAATAAATTTTTTTTAATTTCTTCTCTTGCGCTAATTTGTAAGCTATGAGGAATTTCTTCACTATACAGTTCTAATAAAAATTCAGCCATATTAAACTTGGGTGCTTAACCATGCTGCGCCAGAACCTTTAGCTAATTCTCTTATTCTATTGATGTATCCTGTTCTCTCAGCAACGCCGATAACACCTCTGGCATCTAATAAGTTGAAGATATGACTTGCTTTCAAACACTGATCATAGGCCGGTAAAGCTAATTTTTTTTCAAGTAAAGTTTTACATTCTGACTCTGCAAATTCAAAATTCTTTAATAGTATTTCTGTATTAGCAAATTCAAAATTATAAGCTGAAAATTCTTTCTCTGCTTGAAAGAAGACCTCTTTGTATTTAACTCCTTCGTTGTTCCAGTCTAAATCGTAAACATTTTTTTTTCCCTGCACAAACATGCAAAGTCTTTCCAATCCATAAGTTAATTCTACAGGAACAGGCTTGCATTCAATTCCGGTCATTTGTTGAAAGTAGGTAAATTGAGTAACTTCCATACCATCACACCATACTTCCCAGCCTAACCCAGCTGCGCCAAGTGTTGGGCTTTCCCAGTCATCTTCTACAAACCTTATATCGTGTTTCTTTGTGTCAATTCCAATAGATGCTAAACTTTTAAGATAAATTTGTTTAATATCTTTTGGAGATGGTTTGATAATTACTTGGAATTGATAATAATGTTGTAACCTATTCGGGTTTTTGCCATATCTACCATCCGTAGGTCTTCTTGATGGCTGAACATAAGCGGCTTTCCAGGGTTTAGGCCCTAGCGATCTTAGTGTTGTCGCTGGATGAAAAGTACCAGCACCCACTTCAATGTCGTAAGGTTGTAAAATTAAACAGCCATATTTTCCCCAAAATTTTTGAAGATTCATAATTATATCCTGAAAAGATAAAGCTTTATTTTCTTTGATTATTTTTTTTGGCATCTACAAACCAAATTTTTGCCACGCTGATTTATCTTCTATTGAATTAAGAGTGTTACTTAATTGCCCTTCAACAGAAGCTGAAAGTTTTCGTCCCAACCAACCTTTTTGTTTTTCAAATTTTTTAATAACAACTTCTTCACCAAATTTTTCTTTTAAAATTTGATCAGCGTTACCAATCCCATCTATTAACCCGAGTTTCAGAGCAGACGCACCTGTCCAAAATTCTCCTGTAAAAATATTATTTTTTTCAGGATCTTTTAATTTTTTTCCCCTGCTTGTCTCAACAACTTTTATAAAGTCTGCATGGAGCTCTAATTGGATATCTTTAAGTCTTTTGATGTCTTCTTCTTTCTCATCCACAAATGGGTCAAGTGTGCTTTTGTTTTTACCTGCAGTATAAATTCTTCTTTCTATACCCATTTTCTTAATTAATTCTTTAAAACCGAATGAAGCAGAAATAACGCCAATTGATCCTATAATTGAACTAGAGTTAGCATAAATTTCATCTCCAGCACATGAAATTAAATATCCACCTGAAGCAGCGACATCTTCTGCAAATATTAAAACTTTAATTTTTTTTAAATCAGCAAGCTGTCTGATGTAACTATAAATTAAGTGTGATTGAACTGGCGAACCTCCTGGAGAATTTATTGAGATCGCGACATGTTTTACTTTTTTAATTGAGAAAGCTTTTTTAAGAATATCTTGCTGACCTGCAAGATCCATGCCTTTATTAAATCTACCAGCATTACCAATAACTCCTGCTAGTCTAACGTAAGGAATAATTGTTTTTTTTTTGAAAAAATTGAACATAATTTTTATGATTAATAGTGTTTTTCTTATATCAGTACTATAAATAAATTTTAAATATTTATTATTCTACCTTTAGTTGAATAAAGGTGCGTCATCAAAGTTCAAAATTAAAATATTTTATTTAAAAATTAGATTATAAATACTAAAAATTATGGGATCAGTCATACCGCTCAAAAAATCAGCCAACTCAGCGTACTTGGACTTAAAAAACCTTGTTAACGGTAGACTTATTGAGGTTGAAAAGTTAATTGAAGTAAAACTAGATAGTAAGGTTAGTTTAATTAAGAAAATGAGCGAATACCACCTTAAATCAGGAGGAAAAAGATTAAGGGCACTCTTGACTTTAGGTTCTGCAAAACTTGCTGGGTACGACCAAAAAGAGACACGAGACGTAAATTTATCAGCATGTGTAGAATTAATTCATAGTGCAACGTTACTACATGACGATGTAATTGATGAAAGCGATCTTCGGAGAGGGATAAAAACCTCTAATGCTTTATGGGGAAATCAATCTTCCATACTAGTTGGAGATTACCTTTTAAGTAGATGTTTTGAAATTATGGTTGATGATGGTGATCTTGAAATTTTAAAACTACTATCCTCAACTTCTTCTAAGATTGCACAAGGTGAAGTAAAACAATTAGAGCACAAAGGTGAGGCCGACTTACTTGAGGAAACATATATAGATATTATCAATTTAAAAACAGCAGCTTTATTTTCTGCAGCAACCAAAACAGGTGCTTGTCTTGCTGGTAGTAATGAAAAAGAGAAGAGTGCGCTAGAATCTTACGGAAAAAATATTGGGCTTGCTTTTCAAATAGCTGATGACGCTTTGGATTATTATTCGAAAGAAATTATTTTTGGAAAAAAAATTGGTAAAGATTTTTACGAAGGAAAAGTAACACTGCCGTTGATTATCATTTTTCAAAGAGCAGATAGTACTGAGAGAAATTTTTTAATTAATACTTTTAAAAAAATTAAAAGATCTAAAGAAGATTTTGGAAAAACTCTTGAGTTAATAAAAAAGTATAAAGCCGTTGAGGATAGCCTACAAAGAGCAGAATATTTTGTCAATGTTTCTCATGATGCGTTGGGAATTTTCAAAGATTGTAGTGAAAAAAAAATATTACAAAATTTAACTGGCTTTAGTTTAAATCGTTCGTTCTAAGGATAGAGAATTTCTTTTTTCCATTCACCCTTATTGTTAGTATAATTTAATCTTTCGTGAATTCTTCCTTCACCATCTAACCAAAATTCTACTTCTTTTGGTAAGACTCTCCAGCCAGACCAATGTGGTGGTCGAGGGACTTTATTTTGGTCAGGATATTTTTTTTCAAATTCTTTAATTTTATCTAAAAAAACATCTCTACTTTCTAGTCTCTCAGATTGAGAGGACGCCCAAGCGCTCACTCTATTTTTGTAAGGTCTTGAATTAAAATAATCATTTGCTTCTTTCTCAGTAACTTGTTCTACTTTACCTATAACACGAACTTGTCTTCTCAAGCTTTTCCAGTGAAAACACATGGCTGCTTGCTGGTTGATTTTAAGATCACTACTTTTTTTGCTATTAAAATTTGTATAAAAGACAAATCCCTCATCACTTAAGCCTTTTAGGAGCACCATTCTTACGCTTGGTTGTTTTTTTTGATCTGCTGTACCAAGGGCAACAGCATTAGGATCGTTAATTTCTGTCTCTTCTGCTTTCTTGAACCAGTTTTTGAATAAATCTATTGGATTATCATGCTCTTCGAAGCAGATATCTAGACCAAGCGAATTTTTGCCATTTTTTTGATTCATATATTATGTAAAATAACTTATATATTAATTAACTATGTCTTTTAACACTTTTGGTAAAATATTTAAATTTACAACATGGGGAGAATCTCATGGGCCAGCTATTGGCTGCGTCATTGATGGTTGCCCTCCTAATATTGCTATATCTGAAAATGAGATTCAAAAAGACATGGATAGACGAAAACCTGGCCAGTCTAAGTTCACAACGCAACGCAAAGAAGAGGATAAAGTAGTTATTTTATCTGGTGTTTTTGAAGGTAAAACTACAGGTACTCCTATTTCTATTATTATTCACAACAAAGATACACGGTCCAGAGATTACGAATCTATTAAAAATAAATTTAGACCAGGGCATGCAGATTTTACTTACTTTAAAAAATACGGCATTAGAGATTATAGAGGCGGTGGCAGACAATCAGCTAGAGAGACAGCTTGTCGTGTAGCAGCAGGTGCGGTTGCTAAGATAATTTTAAATAAACTTATTGGTTCAAAATTTAAAGTCATTGGTGCTGTTACTCAACTTGGATTAATGTCATGTGATATAAATAACTGGAAAGATTCAGAAATTAGAAAAAATCCCTTTTTCTGTCCCGATAAAAAATCAATTAAATTGTGGGAGCAGTATTTATTGTCGGTAAGAAAAGCAGGATCTTCATGTGGTGCTATTATTGAATTAAGAGCTTCGGGCATACCTGTGGGGTTAGGTGCTCCTGTTTATTCAAAATTAGACACGGACATTGCCGCAGCTCTTATGAGCATCAATGCTGTCAAAGGTGTGAACATTGGTTCAGGCATGAGCTCTGCATACTTAAGTGGTGAAGAAAATTCTGATGAAATAAGAATGAAATCTGGAAAAATAAAATTTAAATCTAATAATGCTGGTGGAATTCTTGGTGGCATCTCATCGGGTCAAGATATTGTGGCTTCATTTTCTGTTAAACCTACATCTTCAATTTTAACGAGTAGGGAAACGATCGATAAAAAAGGTAAGAATTCCAACATCTCTGTCAAAGGAAGACATGACCCTTGTGTAGGGATAAGAGCTGTTCCGATTGGTGAAGCTATGCTTGCCTGTGTATTGTTAGATCACTACTTGCTGAACCGGGCTCAGTGCGGTTAAGTAGAAATTTTATTTCTATTTTTTGCTAAAAATATATTAGATTTTAAAACACTCTCTATTTTTTCAACTATAGAGTCACAATCTAATCCAGCTTTCTTATACATTGCATCAGGTGTGTCTTGATCAAGAAATATATCAGGTAGGGTCATAGATCTAAATTTTAAACCTTTATCAAACACTCCTCTTTCAGAAAGCAATTGTGCAACGTGCGATCCAAATCCTCCAATCGATCCTTCTTCGATAGTTATAACTGCTTCATGAGATGTAGCAACTTCCATAATTAATTTTTCATCTAATGGCTTAGCAAATCTTGCATCAATTATTGTTAATTCTATTCCTTTTGAAGATAATATTTCTGCAGCTTTTTTACATTCCTCTAATCTTGCGCCAAGACATAAAATTGCAGCTTGTTTACCTTGTCTAATTACTCTTCCTTTACCAATCTCAAGAATTTCACTTATATTGGGCAATTCTATGCCAACGCCATTACCTCTTGGGTATCTGAACGCACAAGGCTTGTCATTAATTTTAACTGCGGTATTAACCATTTTAACTAGTTCAGCTTCATCACTTGCGGCCATAACTATAAAATTAGGAAGTGTTGATAGGTAAGTAATATCAAAAGAGCCTGCATGTGTTGCTCCGTCAGCTCCTACCAGTCCAGCTCTATCAATAGCAAATCGAACAGGCAGAGATTGAATAGCAACATCGTGAACCACTTGATCATAAGCTCTTTGTAAAAAAGTAGAATAAATAGCTGCAAAAGGTTTGTAGCCTTCGGTGGCGAGACCTGCTGCAAAAGTTACAGCATGTTGTTCTGCTATTCCAACGTCAAACATTCTATCAGGAAAACTTTTCTCAAAAATGTCCATGCCAGTACCGCCAGGCATTGCTCCTGTAATCCCTATAATCTTAGTATCTTGCTCTGCGTGCTTGATTAGTGTTTCTGCAAATATTTTTGTGTAGGAAGGGGTGTTCATTTTATTTTTTACTTGTTCTCCAGTTGCTATGTTAAATTTGGAAACACCGTGATATTTATCACCTGATTCCTCAGCTGGCTTGTAACCTTTTCCTTTTTTAGTCATAGCATGGATTAGAACAGGGCCTTGGTGTTTTGAATTTTTAACATTTTCTAGTATTGAAACTAAACTATCAATGTCATGCCCATCGATTGGTCCTATGTAATAAAAACCAAGTTCGCTAAATAAAGTTCCTCCTGTAACAAGTCCTCTTATTGCATCCTCAGCTTTAGCAGTTTTTTCAGCGAATCTCTTTGAGAACGCAGAAGTAATCATTTTAACAGTTTCTCTTAAACTAAAATAAATTTTTCCCGATAAAAGTTTAGCTAAATACTTGCTCATAGCTCCGACTGGTTTCGCAATAGACATCTCATTGTCGTTAAGAATAACAATAAGCCTTGACCTTAAGGCTCCAGCATTATTCATTGCTTCGTAAGCCATACCTGCACTCATTGCTCCATCACCAATGACTGCTATAACATTATTATTGTCGTTCGATAGTTTTTTAGCAACAGCCATTCCAAGTGTTGAAGATATAGAAGTAGAACTATGTGCTGCACCAAAAGGATCGTATTCACTTTCTGATCTCTTAGTAAAACCAGAGAGACCACCTCCTTTTCTCAGGGTTTTAATTGAGTTTTTTCTTCCCGTAATAATTTTATGCGGATAACATTGATGGCCCACATCCCAAACTAATTTATCTTTTGGTGTATTAAAAACATAGTGAATTGCAACAGTAAGTTCTACAACGCCTAGACCGGCACCTAAGTGACCACCTGTTTCAGAAACAACGTTGATCAATTCTTCTCTAAGCTCATTAGATACCTGATTTAATTGATCTTTTTTTAACTTTCTTAAATCTGCTGGATAGTTAATATGTTCTAAAAGTTTGCTCATTAAAAATTTCTTTCTAAAATAAACTCGACTGTATTAATTAAATTATCTGCTTTTTTTCCATGTTTTGAGAGTTTACTCAATATATTTTTCTTTAGTTTGCTAGCATATGAGTAGGCCTTTTCATATCCTATTAGGGCAACTAAAGTTGATTTCCCTTTTATTTGATCTTTTTTAATAGATTTACCTGCAAGTTTTTTTGATCCCTTGATGTCAATAAAGTCATCAGCAAATTGAAATAATAAACCAATGTCTTCACCTAATTTGATTAAGGATTTAAGTTCTTTGTTGTTTTTTTTAGCAATAATCCCCACGGCATGGCAGCAAAAGCTAAATAATTTTCCAGTCTTTCTTCTTTGCATGTTTAAGATATCTATAAAATTTTTTCTTTTCTTTTCAAAATTTAAATCAAGATACTGACCACCTGCTATACCAATGTGCCCTGAGCAATATGCTAAGCTTTTAATAATTTCTATTTTTGCTTTATCTTCAATCTTATAATTTTTATCAACGACCATTTCAAAGGCTAGTGTTAGTAAAGAGTTACCAGCTAAAATTGCAGTAGATTCTCCAAATTTAATGTGTGTGGCAGGTTTGCCTCTTCTAATGCTGTCATCATCCATGCACGGAAGATCGTCGTGAATTAAAGAATACGAGTGAATACATTCAACTGCTGCACATATGTTTAAAAGTTTAATTGATTTTATATTAAAAAGTTTTCCAGCACCCATAACTACAGAAGTACGAATTTTTTTTCCCCCTGACAAAGAGCCATATTTCATCGGTAAGATTAAATCAGAGTATGCTTGTTGATCTAAATATTTTTTAAGAAAAATATCTGTTTTTTTTGCATTTTCATTTAATAATTTTCTTATCATGATTTATTTTTTTTAACGTCTTTCCCTACGGCAGAAATTTCCTTAACTCGTTTTTTAAACAATATAGCTATTTTTTTATTTAAGCTTAAAAGACGCGCATACTCATTCATCGATTCGGGTAAATTTGCATCTTGGCTTTCTAGTTTTTCAAGAATCTGATTAATTTCTTCTTTAATCTCTTTTATTGATTTACTTTTAGCTTCGTCTGGAATATTTTCAGTTTTCATTAAAAGTATAATAATTACATTATGAGAAATATCTATTCAAATATATTCAAAGTTAACAATAAAAACATAACTAAAGCTGTGTACTATCTTAAAAAAAAACAATTAATTGGCGTTCCGACGGAAACTGTCTATGGTTTAGCTGGAAATGCCTACTCTAAAGAAGCTATTAAAAAAATTTATCTTTTAAAGAAAAGACCCTTTAAGAATCCATTAATTATTCATTATTTTAACCTAGAACAATTAAAGAATGACGTAGAATTAAATGATGATTTTTATAAATTATATAAAAAATTTTGCCCTGGTCCTATTACTTTTGTTCTTAAAAAAAAGAAAAATTCTTTATTACCTGGTATAGCTACAGCAAACTTGAAAACTGTTGCAGTTAGAGTGCCTAAAAATAAGACTATAAGAAAAATATTAAAATCTTTAAATTTTCCCTTGGCAATACCAAGTGCTAATAAGTCAACTCAAGTAAGTCCTGTCTCATCTGATGATGTTGTAAATGAATTTGGCACTTCTTTAAAATTTATCTTAAATGGAGGAAGTTGTGTAATTGGACTTGAATCTACAGTTGTGGATTTAACTTCTAGAGCAAAAATATTAAGACCTGGATTAATTAATCCATCAGATATTTCAAAAGTGTTAAATAAAAAAACTAATATATATAAAGGTACTAGCATTATAAAAGCCCCTGGCATGCTAAAAAGACATTATTCACCAGGAATTCGCATAAAACTTAATCAAAAAAAAGCAAAAAACAATGAAGCCTTTATTGTTTTCGGTAAAAAATATAAAAAAGCTAAAAATATTTTTAACTTAAGTAGTAAATCAAATCTTAATGAGGCGGCTAGAAATCTGTACAAAATATTAAGATTAATTAAAAAGAAAAATTATAAAATGATTTGTGTATCTTCTATCCCCCAAACTGGAATTGGCTTAGCCATAAATGATAGACTAAGTCGAGCAGCTAAGTAAACTCATGAATATTAATGTAAAAAATTTAAGTAAAAAATTTAATAACTATGTTGCAGTTAATAATATTAATTTTACCCTAGATAAAAATAAAACTTTAGGTCTTTTAGGGCCTAATGGCTGTGGTAAAACTACTTCTATAGGTATGATGCTTGGTCTCATAACACCATCAAGTGGTGAAGTTTTAATCAATGGTCAAAATGTTAATAATGTTAATCGTGATGATCTTTTGGGTAAAATGAATTTTGCATCTCCTTATATTGAACTGCCAAAAAAGTTGACGGTAAGACAAAATTTAGAAGTTTATGGCAGGCTCTATGGTATTAAAAATTTAAAAAATAGAATTTCTGAGATATCAGAAGATTTAGATTTAAATAATTTTTTAGATAAAAAAACAGGAGAGTTATCCTCTGGTCAAAAAAATAGAGTTTCTTTAGCTAAATCATTAATAAATAAACCTGAAATTTTGTTTCTAGACGAACCTACGGCTAGCCTAGATCCCGATATCGGTGATTTTGTTAGAAACTATATAGAAGCTTATAAGTCCAAAAATAATATAACTATTTTATTGGCCTCTCATAATATGAAAGAAGTTGAGAGACTTTGCGACAAAGTAATTATGATGAAGGAAGGTGAAATTGTAGACAGAGGAACGTGTAAAGAGCTAATCAATAAGCATGGTAGGAACAGTCTTGAAGATACTTTCTTAAAAATAGCAAGGAGTAGTAATGAGGTGGCATAGAATTTATGGTTTAAGTTTAAGGCATATTTATTTGATAAAAAGTTCTTTTCCAAGAATTTTAGATTTAATTTATTGGCCATCAGTACAGGTTTTTTTATGGGGATTCATTTCTGAATTTTTTACCGTAAGCTCGACTTACTACAGTAATACTGTGGGAGTTATTCTTACCGCTGCTATTCTTTACGATTTTTTATTTAGGTCAAGTATTAGTTACAATATGATGTTTTTAGAAGAGATTTGGAGTAGAAATTTTACAAATTTATTTATTGCTCCTATTAAAATCAGTGAAATTATTGCAGCCTTAACAATGACAGCTCTTATAAGAACGTTAATTGGTCTGGTGCCTGCTGTTTTAGTGGCAATTCCTCTATTTGGTGTTTCTATATTTAAATTAGGTATCCCTTTAGTTTTTCTTCTTATTGCTCTTTACATATTTGGTATTAGTTTAGGTTTGCTTGTTACGGCTGGTCTTTTAAGATTCGGACCATCTTTTGAAAATGTTGCTTGGGCCAGTCTATTTTTTTTAGCGCCTTTAGGGTGTATTTATTATCCAATAGAAATATTGCCTAACCCTCTTCAATTAATAGCTAAAGCCTTACCACTTGTTCATATTTTTGAAGAAATGAGAAATATATTGATAAATAATGCTATAAATAATTTACAAATCATAAAAAGTATCGTGATCTCTTTCATTTATTTCTCTCTTAGTGTATTTATTTTTTACCTTTCTTATTATGGCGCAAAAAAAAGAGGAACACTAATAAATATTGGAGAATAATAATGCACAATAATTTAGAAAAAATAAAAAGTTATGAAAGCCCTCCCAAGGTAATTAAGGATTTTATCGATCCAAAAGAAATTAGTCAATTTTTAAAATTATATGAAAAACTACCCGTTACTGTAAATAACTTAAAACAAAATGTGATAAAAAAAAGGTGGTTAGATGGATTTGGAAAGGAATTAGAAATATTATTTAAAGAAAGATTAGAATCTATAATTGGTAATTTTAAAATGGACAATTTTACTACAGAAGACAAAAAAGAATGTTTTGGTCTCTTTCAAGAAAGTTATAATCCTATTAAATTACACGTAGATGCTGGTTTTAATTTAAAAGACTTTATCTACAAGCAAACACTCCTGCCACTATCAGATCATGGCGAAACTGTTATTTTTAAGAATAAATTTTATGGTATTTCAACAAGTTTTACAAAAGATCAAAAGGAATTATTAGAAAATAATTCTGAAAATTACAAAACAGGAAAGAATGATAGATCTAATCAACATTTAAAAATGTTTTCCGGTGAATCTTTTAACAAAGATGATTACGAAAAATATTTAAAACACGAAGATTTTGAAAACTTGAAAGGTCTTGAGATAGAGTATATTTATGAATGGAAATTAGGTGATCTTTTTATTTTCGATAGAGCTCATCTACACTGCTCTTCGTGCAATATAAGGGATAAAAAAATTGGCTTAGCAACTTTCACAAAAAAATAAATGGCTATATATGATTGTTTTCAGTATTTTAACGAAGATCATGTTGTTGATCTAAGATTTAATATATTAGACAAATATGTGGACTATTTTGTGGTCTCTGAATCTACAAGAAACCATCAAGGTGAAAATAAAAAGTTAAATTTTAATGTTAATAGATTTTCAAAATTTAAAAAAAAAATTATATATTTAGTTGCTAATCCTGGAGAAGATTTAATAAGAAAAAAACATAAATATGGTCACTCACTTATAGAGCAACATCAAAGGAATTATTTAATTAACGGCTTGAACAAAGCAGATAATAATGACTTAATTTTAGTGTCAGATTCAGATGAAATACCAGATCTAAGAAAGTTAAGTTTAATCAAAAAAAAATTTTTTGCGTTTTCCCAGAAAGCCTTTTGTTATAAATTAAATTTACAAAACCCCCGGGAAGATAATTGGATTGGTACAAGAGGTTGCGTTAAAAAAAATTTAATAAGCACTCAAGACTTGAGAAACATTAAGTTTAAACACTATCCATTTTGGAGACTGGATAAAAAAAATACACAGATCATAAATGAAGGGGGGTGGCATTTTTCTTATTTGCTTGATTTAAAAAAGATATCAGAAAAGATTAAATCATTTTCACATTCAGAAGCTAATACTAAAGAAAATACAGAAATAGGTAATCTGCAAATCAAACTTGATTTGTTAATTCACCCCACAAACAACTATAAATTGAAAAAAATAAATATAGATAAATCTTTTCCTGATTATATCCTAAATAATACTGCTAGTTTTGATAAGTGGATAGCTTAGTAGGTATTTTTTTTTCTAAGATATTTTTAATCTGCGCCAAGTAGGATTCGAACCTACAACCCCTTGATTCGAAATCAAGTATTCTATCCAGTTGAACTATCGGCGCGTGATTACTAATTAATTTATATAGGATATTTAACTAAGAATCATTTGAAAATTTGAAAATTTGAAATTTAATACAAAGTCCAAAATAGATTATATTATAGGCATTTTCACAGAACTCTTGATTGGCTAGAAATTGCTAACTTTAAACATTGTAAGCTAGAGTCGTTGTTATATAATCTTAACGAAAATAGTTTGTTAAATGACCTTGCGCTAAAGTCAAATGCTCTATTTGATTGGGCTTCAAAATTGGTAATGTTAATTTAAATGTCTAGTAACTTAAAAAAATTTTTAATTAAAGAGGAAGTTTCTGGAGATCGGTTAGACGTAATTCTTACAAAATTAATACCTGATTTGAGCAGGTCAAATTTAAAAAAAATTATTGAGCTAAAACAAGTTAAGATTAATAATTCTATCGAAAATTCTCCATCTAAAAAGCTAAAAATTGGTGATACGGTAGAAATAAATTTAATACCCTCTGATGAAATAAGAATTTTGCCTACAAATATTAAGCTAGATATTGTTCATGAAGATGAGGATATTTTAATTGTAAATAAACCAGCGGGTATGGTGGTCCATCCTGGGGCTGGAAATTATAATGAAACGTTAGTTAATGCTTTGGTTTATAAATACAAGAATAATCTTTCAGATGTTAATGGAATCACTAGACCCGGTATAGTTCATAGAATTGACAAAGAAACTAGTGGTCTTTTAGTGGTAGCTAAAAACAACAAAGCTCACTCTAGTTTAGGCAAACAATTTAGTGATCATACAATCCAAAGAACTTACCAGGCGTTAGCTTGGGGGGTGTTAAGGCCTTTAAACGGAAGAATTGAAACTTTAATTGGAAGAAGTAGAAAAAATCGACAATTAATGTCTGTAACTGAAATCACTGGTAAAGAATCTATAACAAATTACAAAACAACAAAAGTCTTTAACATAAAAGATATTCCCAAGATAAGCTTTATAGAATGTAAGCTAGAAACTGGAAGAACACACCAAATAAGAGTACATATGGCCTATAAGGGTAGCCCTCTGCTTGGAGATCAACAGTATGGGAAAAAAAACCTTAAATTTAAAAAAATTAATGAAGAATTTGAAGATAAATTAAAAGTATTAAACAGGCAGGCTTTACATGCAAAAACCTTAGCTTTTATTCACCCTATTAGTAAAAAAATTATAAGTTTTGATTCAAAGCTTCCTAAAGATTTTAAAAAAATACTAGATTTACTAAATAAATTAAGTCATTAAAAGAACAAATTGTAGTTTATAAATATTAAATAATGACAAAAAATAACAAAATAAACAATTTACCCTCACCTTCTGTTGGAGGGCTATCTATTTATTTAGCTCAAATAAAAAAATTTCCTATGCTTGATGCGGAAGAAGAATACCTGTTAGCCAAAAACTGGAGAGAAAGAGGAAACTTAAAAGCGGCTCATAAATTGGTAACAAGTCATTTAAGATTAGTTGCAAAAATTGCAATGGGTTATAGAGGTTATGGATTGCCTGTTAACGAATTAATATCTGAAGGTAATATTGGACTGATGCAAGCAGTTAAAAAGTTTGATCCTGAAAAAGGTTTCAGGCTAGCAACGTATGCAATGTGGTGGATTAAGGCATCTATACAAGAATATGTATTAAGGTCTTGGAGCTTAGTTAAAATGGGAACAACAACCGCACAAAAAAAACTTTTTTTCAATTTAAAAAAACTAAAGAATCAAATCGCACCCAATCAAGTGGGTGATTTAAGAGATGAACATGTTGAGGAAATATCTAAAAGATTAGATGTAAATTCTTATGAAGTCGTTAATATGAATCGTAGGCTTATGGGGCATGAAAAATCTCTTAACGATCCTATTAAAGCAGGAGAAACAGATGAGTGGCAGGATTGGTTAGTTGATGATCGATTAGACCAGGAATTGGTTGTGTCACAAAAACAAGAATATGATGATAAAAAAGAATTACTTAATCAAGCTATGACTATTTTAAATGATAGAGAAAAAAAAATTTTAAAAGAAAGACGACTTTCAGAAAATCCCAAAACTTTGGAAGAGCTGAGCAAGGAATATAAACTTAGCCGTGAACGAGTAAGACAGATTGAGAATAAAGCTTTTGAAAAACTTCAAAAGTCTATGATCAACTCTTCTAAATCTAAAAATTTAATCTCAGCAAATTAAAGACTCTATTTAAATATTAAAAGGGTCTTCAATTAAAATGGTATCTTCTCGTTCTGGACTTGTGGATATGCTTGAGATTTTAGCTCCTATAAAATCTTCTAAAGCATGAATGTAAGCTTTCGCTTTTTCTGGAAGTTCTTCCATATTTCTCACACCTTGTGTAGATGATTTCCATCCAGGAAATGTTTTATAAACAGGCTTAATATTAAACTGATCCTCAGATGCAGCTGGTAGGTAGTTTATTTTTTTTCCGTTAAGTTCATATTCAATGCAAATTTTAATTTCATCTAGGTCATCTAAGACATCTAATTTTGTCAAAGCTATTCCTGTAATACCTGCAACTTTAATAGTTTGTCGGACAAGCACACCGTCAAACCAACCACATCTTCTTTTTCTTGCCGTAACAGTTCCAAATTCTTTTCCTCTTAATCCTAAAGTTTCACCAATTTTATCTTTTAATTCAGTTGGAAAAGGTCCACTTCCAACCCTAGTTGTATATGCTTTGGTAATTCCTAAAACGTAATTAATAGTATCTGGACCACAACCCGTGCCTGTTGCTGCCATAGCTGGAACAGTGTTCGACGAAGTTACATAAGGATAAGTTCCGTGATCAACATCTAATAGAATGCCTTGGGCACCTTCGAATAATATTTTTTTATTTTTCTTTTTATATTCATCCAATTTAAGCCATACAGGCTGAGCAAATTTTAGTATTTTTGGGGCTATTTCTAAAAGTTTCTCTTTTAATTCTTTCTTTTTATAAATTTTTTTCTTAAGTCCTTTTCTAATTGCATTATGGTGAAGTAAAACATTTTCTAAACGTGCATCTAGATTGCTTTCTGATCTTAAGTCCATAACACGAATTGAACGTCTGCCAACTTTATCTTCATAACATGGCCCGATACCTCTGCGTGTTGTGCCAATTTTTTCTTTTCCGGCTGCATCCTCTCTAATCTCATCCATCTCTCTGTGAAAAGGTAAAATAAGAGAAGCAGATTCTGAGATCATAAAATTATTAGGCGTAACTTCTATACCTTGTTTTTTAATATCTTTTATTTCGTCTAATAAAGCCCAAGGGTCAATAACAACTCCGTTACCTAGAATAGATATTTTTTCCTTCCTTACTATTCCGGATGGCAATAATCTTAATTTGAAAACTTTTCCGTCAATAACTAAGGTGTGTCCAGCGTTATGTCCTCCTTGAAATCTTACGACAATATCTGCCTGGTTAGACAACCAATCAACAATTTTTCCTTTTCCTTCGTCTCCCCACTGTGAGCCAACTACAACGATGTTTTTCATTATCTAAACTTTTTGTTAATAATTATCGAGCTTAAGTGATTAATGGGACCGTAACCTTTACCGTAGTTAGGGTTAGATCTTATTGCTTGATTAACATATTTAATTCCAAGCTCACAGGATTTCTTTAATAGTTTTCCACATGAGAAGAATGTAGTGATAGCGCTAGATAATGTACAACCAGTTCCATGTGTATTCTTAGTTGTGAGTTTTTTATTTTCAAAAAACTTGATTTCTTTTTTATTTACAAAAATATCCTTTACTATTTTAGATTTAAGGTGTCCTCCTTTTATAAGCACATTCTTGGCACCCATTGACAATAAAACGTGAGCTACTTGAATCATATCTTGTGTATTGTTAATTTTTAAATCAGTTAAAATTTCTGCTTCTGGGATGTTGGGCGTGACTAAGGTTACTTTTCTTATTAATTCTTTTTTTAATATATTTATTGCTTTATTATTTATTAATCGAGCCCCACCTTTTGCAATCATCACAGGGTCTAAAATAATCTTAGAAACTTTAATCAATTCTAGTGATTTAATTACTGACCTGATAACACTTTCAGAATGCAGCATGCCAATTTTGATTGCGTCTGGTTTTATATCTCTACATGTAAATAATATTTGTTTAGATATCTCTTTTGGGTCTATACATACTATTGATTTAATACCTGTCGTATTCTGTGAAGTTACAGCCGTAATAGCTGTCATTGCATAAGAACCTAAAGATGTAATAGTTTTTATATCTGCTTGTATGCCGGCACCGCCTGAAGAATCAGATCCTGCTATTATTAAGATTTTTGATTTAGGTTTCAATTTAATAAATAGTTTTTTTGATCATTGAAATACATTTTTTTAATAAATTTTTATTATATGACTCCCCCATTATTCTAACTTTGGGCTCTGTACCTGATTTTCTTACTAATAGTCTACCTTGATTTTGAATAAGTTTATTCGCAATTTTTATAGCAACTCTAGTTTTATTTAAAGTAATGATATTTTTATTCTTTACAGTAATATTCTCCAAAATTTGAGGGACCGGCTTAAATACATTAAAAAGCTCACTTGCTTTCTTACCTTTTCTTAAAGAAAATAATATTTCTAAAGCAACTAACAAGCCATCTCCCGTTGTTGCAAATTTACCTAAAATAATATGTCCAGATTGTTCTCCGCCTAAATTATATTGGTATTTTTTCATTTTCTCTTTAACATAACGGTCTCCAACATTAGCTCTAATAAACTTTATTTTTTCAAATTTAAAAAATTGTTCTAAACCATAATTTGACATGAGTGTTCCAATTACACCTCCTTTTAAAAGTTTTTTTAATTTCCATCTCTTAGCTAACATGGCCAAAATTTGATCACCATCTATAATTTTACTTTTTTCATCGCATAAAATAATTCTATCTGCATCACCATCGAGCGCTATGCCTAAATGGGCTTTGTGTTTTTTGACTGCTACTCGAATTTTATTGGGATAAGTAGATCCACATTTATCATTAATATTTAAACCATTAGGCTCAACACCTATACTGATTACTTTTGCTCCCAAGGAAGTTAAAAGTTTTGCTCCTGCTTTATAGCTAGCTCCATTTGCGCAATCAATTACTATCTTCATTTTTTTTAAATTAAAATTTTTAGGAAAATTTTTCTTTAGGATTTTAATATAATCATCATTTGCTGTTTCTAAACGTTTAACGCGTCCTAACAATTTTGAATTTAAAAGATATTTCGATGTGTTTGAGTCAATTAAGTTTTCTATTTTTTTTTCAATTTTATCAGAAAGCTTAAGTCCATCTGGACCAAACAACTTCAGACCATTATCGTAATAAGGATTATGAGAAGCTGTAATCATAATACCCATATTAGCTTTCATTTTTTTAGTTAGCATGGCAAGACCGTTTGTTGGTAAAGGACCAAGTGTAAAGACATTCATGCCAGCTGAAGTAAGACCAGATAATAACGCAGGTTCAAGAGTATAGCCTGATAACCTTGTGTCTTTTGCTATAATTGCAATTTGTTTTTTTTTTTTTTGATTAGTAAAATGTGTGCCTGCTGCAAGACCAAACTTAAAAAATTTTTCACCATTTATGTTACCTTGGTTCACCGTTCCTCTTATTCCATCAGTACCAAAATATTTTTTTTTCATTTTATCGAAATTATTTTTTTAAAGACTAGTATAGCTTGTTTTACTTCGTTGACATTATGTACTCTAAATATTTGCACGCCTTGTTGTAATGTATATAAGACAGAAGCTAGTGTACCGCCAATTCTTTCTTTGCTGTCAAACTCACCTGATATTTGGTTAATAAATCGCTTTCTAGAAGTGCCTATTAACAACGGAAATCCCAATGAATGAAATAATGAAATATTATGCATAAGAATCAAATTATGTTTCAAATTTTTTCCAAAACCAATTCCTGGATCAATAATAAATTTTTTATATTTAAATTTTTTAAAATCAGTATTTATTTTTTTTTCAAAAAAATCATAAACATCTAATAATACATTTTTATATGTTGGTTTAATTTGCATTGTATTTGGGGTTCCTTGCATATGATGTAATACTTTCCAAACATTGAAGTTTTTTATTTTATCTATAGCTTCTAAATCATAGTTAAATCCAGATACATCATTAATTAAATTACACTTATTCTTAATTGCTTTTAACATCACTTCTGACTTTCTTGTGTCTATGGATAAAAATATTTTAGGAAATTTCTTTTTAAAATTAATAATAATTTTTTTTAATCTTCTCCATTCTACTTTATGGGGTATCTCTTTAGAACCTGGTCTTGTTGACTCACCTCCAATATCAATAATATCTACCCCTTTAGAAATCATATTATTTATATGAGTAAAGGCTTTGTTTGATTTAACGTACAAACCACCATCAGAAAAACTATCGGGTGTTAAGTTTAGTATTCCCATGATTAATGGTTCAGAAATACTAAAGTTTTTATTTAATTTTTTTCTCTTAGAAACTATATTTTTTAAATCTTTTAAAACAATTTTTTTTATTTTATCGGGTAGCTTTTTAATATTTTTTATATTAATTAGTTGTGTTTTTTTGTCTCTTGTTAAAATTTCAATGTTGTCGAAGGCTATATTTTTATTACCACAAAGCGTTAGTGCTAATCCTTTGTTAATAAGATTTGTTGCTTTAGCCCCGTGATAAAAATTACACGCTCGGGTGTAATGCTTTCTCATTAATTATTCTTAATGAACTAGCTTAGGTTTAAGACCTAAAGAATCTAAAGCTGAAGATTCTTTGTTGTCTTTGCCGTCTTCAGATTCATTCAACTTTTTTGGTTGGATATTTTTCAGCATTAAATCTCTAATTTCATCCCCTGTTAAAGTCTCATACAGTAGCAAAGCTTTTGCTATTTTATGAAGATCGTCTATTTTTTCTGTTAATACTTTTTTGGCTCTATCGTAACCAGCCTCAACAATTTTTTTAACTTCAGAATCAACTTTTTTAGAAGTTTCTTCTGACATATTTTGTTGTCTTGTAACCGATCTACCTAAGAATACTTCTTCTTCATTTTCAGCATATGCTAGAGGTCCTAATTCTTTGCTCATGCCATAACGCGTAACCATGTTCTTTGCCATTTTTGTTGCCATCTCAATATCAGAAGATGCTCCTGATGTTACTTTGTCGTGACCAAAAATTAATTCTTCTGCTATTCTTCCACCCATAGCTACGGCAATATCTGAATACATTTTTTCTCTAGTTACTGAAAGTTGGTCTCTTTCTGGAAGTCTCATAACCATTCCTAAGGCTCTCCCTCTTGGTATAATCGTTGCTTTGTGTATTGGGTCAGAAACTTTTTCATTTAAAGCAACAATTGCGTGTCCTCCCTCGTGGTATGCTGTTAATTTTTTTTCATCTTCACTCATCACCATAGATCTTCTCTCGGCACCCATCATGACTTTATCTTTTGCTTCTTCAACATCTACCATTGTTACTACTCTTTTATTTTTACGAGCGGCTAACAAAGCTGATTCATTAATAAGGTTAGCTAAGTCGGCCCCAGAAAAACCTGGCGTACCTCTTGCTATTGTTCTAAGTTTTACATCAGGACCCACAGTAATTTTTTTAATATGAACCTTTAATATTGCTTCTCTTCCAAGAATATCTGGATTTCCAACAACAACTTGTCTATCAAATCTTCCTGGTCTTAATAAAGCGGGATCTAATACATCAGGTCTGTTTGTTGCTGCAATTAATATAATTCCTTCATTGGTTTCAAAACCATCCATTTCGACTAATAACTGATTAAGCGTTTGTTCTCTTTCGTCATTTCCTCCGCCTAGACCAGCGCCTCTACTTCTGCCTACTGCATCAATTTCATCAATAAATATAATACAAGGTGAGTGTTTTTTTCCTTGTTCAAACATATCTCTCACACGTGAGGCTCCTACGCCTACAAACATTTCCACAAAGTCAGACCCTGATATAGAAAAAAAAGGAACGTTTGCTTCTCCTGCAATTGCTTTTGCTAATAATGTTTTACCTGTTCCTGGTGGTCCAATTAACAACGCGCCTTTTGGAATTTTTCCTCCAAGTCTACTAAATTTTTTTGGATCTCTTAAAAATTCTACAATCTCTTCAACCTCTTCTTTGGCTTCCTCAACTCCCGCAACATCGTTGAAAGTGACCTTACCTTGTGCTTCTGTTAAAAGTTTTGCTTTTGACTTACCGAATCCCATAGCACCACCTTTTCCTCCTTGCATTTGACGCATGAAGAAAATCCATACAGCTATAAGAAGCAACATTGGAAACCAAGATAGTAAAATTCCTAAAAGAGATGGCATTTTATCTTCAAGTGGTGATGCAATAATACTCACTCCTTTATTAGATAATTGTTCTACTAGATTTGGATAGTTGGGCGAATAAGTAGTAAACGACGAACCGTCACTTAACAGACCCGTAATATTACTGCCTTGTATCTCGACTTTAATAACTCTTCCTTGGTCAACTTCTGATAAAAATTTTGAAAAGGCTACTTTAGATTTAGACTTACCCACTTGGTTTGGGTTTTGAAACATATTAAATAGACCAACTGAAAGAAGAACTATAATTCCCCACATTGCTAAGTTTTTAAAATTCATATTATATATAAGTAAGTATTATTTTTTATTTAACAAGTATAATACAAAAATATCTAGCTTGTAAATGTGACAAATCTATTCAAAATTTAAATTTTTAAGCCTTTTTTTAATTCTTCTTTGTAAATAACTAAATTGTTATGTATTTTCTGAATTACACAACCTCCTAGTGTCGATTTTAATTTTTTATTAATTTTTACTTTATTAAGCAAATTTAAGATTTTTTTAGCTCTTGGGGGATAATAATTCTTCGAAATATCTTTGATACACTTACTAAAAATTTTTAATTGGATTTCATCATTTTCTACTGAAAAGTTTTTTAGATTGATTACTAATTCTTTTTTTTTTTTTATAACGCAGTTTTTTTCGACTCTAGTTACATAGGTATTTAGTGTATCTCTTGTTACTCCTAAATTATTAATAGAACTAATAATTCTTTCGTGTTTAATGCCACTTTTCTCGAATTGTTTAATTAAACCTCTAATTTTTGTTCTTAAATATTTTTTATTAATATTACTCGGATCTTTAAAAATTTTTCCAAAATATTGCTTAGCTAAAATAGTAAGATTCTTTTTTTTTTCATCTAATAGTGGTCTAACAAGTTTTATTTTGTTCTTTAAAGTGCTTACTTTTTTCATAGAAGATAAGCCCTGAACTCCACTACCTCGAGAAAGTCTTATTAAAAATGTTTCAATTTGATCGTTGCTATGGTGCCCAGTTAAAATAAATTTAATTCTATTCTTTTTACAAAAATTTAATAATAGTTTGTAGCGTACATCTCTTGCTTGACTTTGAATATTTCTATTTATTTTTTCTCTATTTGATAAAATAGTTAAATTAATTTTTTTTTTCTTTAAAAGAGACTTTACAGCTTTTGCTTCTTTTAATGAGCTTGATCTAATACCATGATCAATTAAAACAAAAAAAACCTTACTTTTTTGTTCGCTTAAATAAATTTTACTTAGAGCTGTAAGTGCTAAGCTATCTGGGCCACCGGATACCGCAACTAGAAAATTTTTTTTCTTAATAAAATTTTCTAAGAATAACTTAAAATTAGTATAAATTAAAAGAGTCTTATTATTTAAGCTAAATTTTTTATATTTAAGAACACTTAAATCTTTTTTGCTCATATTGAGCTTTTTGTAGCACAGACTGTGATGCTTTTGGATATTGTTTTTTTAAACCCTTTATCATTTTACACCCTTGATTTTTTTCTCCGAGTTGAACCATTGTTGAGCCAAGTTTTAAAAGATTTTCTGGAGCCTTAGAGCTTTTTGGGTAATTTTGATATCCATCTAAGTATGCTGTTGCTGCATCTGAATATAATTGCCTAATTCTGAAAGTTTCGCCATACCAATATTGAGCGCTACCAGCTAACTTATGAGTTTTATTTTTATCTATAAATTCTCTTAATGCTAATTCTGCAGTCTCATAGTCTCCGATCTTCATAAAACTTACAGCAAAATCATATTGTTCTTTGGGTGGCTTATTTGGCAACAAAGATGTTTCTGATATTTTTTCTTCTGAAAAAACTGAAGCCTTAGCCTCCACCGATTGTGTTGCTTGTGTTTTTTCTTCAGGATCCAGTTCATATGCCGTTGCGACGCCAAAATCTTGGGCTTTTTCGGTACCTGGTAGTTTAGCTTTTTTATTATTGTTTTTTTTATTTAATTTTTCTTTATTTATATTGTTGCCTGACTCTAAATCTGAAAAACGTAATTGTGAATCAGACTGAATTTTGGTCACACGGTTTGATAGTTTGTCTAATTTAAAATTTACTTCCTCAAATCGATTTGTTAGTTTTCTAAATTCCTCTTCTATTTCGTTTAGTTTTAATAAGTGTCTGGTTAAGATTTCCTCATTTAAACCATTTGAGGAAATAGACCTTGAGGAGCTGGTTACTTCAGCGGTTTTGTAAACTGCTTTTTCTAAAGTTTTTAAATCTTGAGCTATGATTTGTAATTGATCAACAACTGCGTTTATTTTCACATCTTCTACTTCTGCGTTTGCAGAAATATTATTTAAAAGAAAAAATAAGGTGAAAAATATAAAAATTTTTTTTAAATTAATATTTTGTTTGTTCATTACATCTATCTATTATTTAGATAACGTGGCAAAAAAAAGACCCCAAGACTTTCGTCGTGGGGTCTAAATTTTTAAAATCTAAAGCTATTTATTTTTTATTGTTACTGAACGTCTGTTTTGAGACCAGGCTAAAGGTGTAGAAGCCGAGTTTACTGGCTTTTCTTTACCGTAACTAATTACAGAAACTCTTTTTCCTGATATTCCATAAGTCATTAAATAATCTTTAGCAGAATTTGCTCTTTTTTCACCTAGAGCTAAGTTATATTCTCTGGTTCCTCTTTCGTCTGCGTGACCTTCAAGAACAACTTTAAGATCTTTGTTTTTTCTTAAATAGTTAGCTTGCTTTCGTAGAGTGTCTCTAGAAGCTGTTGTTAAAGTTGAGCTATTTGTTGCAAAAAATACTCTATCTTTTACTCCCGTAGCTAAATATTTAACCGTGTCCGTACCCTTATAAACATCTCCCCCAACTGAACCTTTTTTTGCAGTTGAACATGCTGTTAATGCAAGTGTCGATATCGCAATTATTAATAGATTTGTAATTTTTTTATTAAATTTCATTTTATCTCCTTAAGTGGTTAATTGTTTTATTTCAAATTTTATCTAATCATTCAAGCCTTTAATTACATAAAAAATCCTTTATTTAGATAGTAATGATGACCATGATGGGTCAGAAGCATCTGTCTCTGTTTTGAGCTCTCTTTCATTATAGCCAGTTATATCAATTGACCATAATTTTGCTGTAAAACCAGACCCGTCTTTACCTGATTTAGTTTCTCTATAAAAAACTAAAAGCCTACCATTAGGTGACCAAGATGGCGCTTCTTGGTAGTAGTTTTCGGTTAGTAGTCTTTCTCCTGTTCCATCTGACCTCATCACGCCTATATAAAACTTTCCTGCTCTCATTTTAGTAAAGGCAATAAGATCTCCCCTTGGTGACCAAACTGGTGTTCCATAAATTCCATTTCCAAAACTAATTCTTTTTGTGTTTGTTCCGTCACTTTTCATAGTGTAGATTTGTTGCAATCCACTCCTGTCAGAATTAAAACAAATATACTTTCCGTCCGGTGAAAAAGAAGGAGACGTGTCTATCGAAGAGTCTTCCGTAATTCTCTCAACCACTCTATTTTCTAAATTCATGGTATAAATATCTGAATTACCGTCTTTAGCGAAACTCATTATTATTTTTTTTCCATCAGGTGAAAATCTAGGCGCAAAAGTCATTCCAGGAAAATTTCCAACAACCTCTTGAATGCCGGTTTCTATATCTAGTAAATAAACTCTAGGAAGATTTCTAAAGTAGGACATATAAGTCACTAATTGATTTGCTGGATTGAATCTGGGTGTTAACACTAACTCATTACCCAAAGTTAAGTATTTAGTGTTTTCACCATCTTGATCCATGATGGCTAATCTTTTTACTCTTTGAGTTTTTGCTCCTGTCTCACTAACATAAATTATTCTAGTATCAAAATAACCTGTTTCTCCTGTCAGCCGCTCATAAATTTTATCAGAAATAATGTGAGCCACTCTTCTCCAATTAGAAGGAGTTGTAGTGAACGCAAGTGCTACCATTTCTTGTGAGGCTGCAAGATCCCAAAGTCTGAATTCTACTTTAAGTTTATCGTCTTTTATTAAAATTTTGCCCGTAACCAAAGCTTGAGCTGTTATTAACCTCCAGTCTTCAAATCTGGGTTTTAGGTGGGCAATGTCTGGTTTTTGAACGAATGCATCTTTATTAAGAGGATTAAATAAACCTGTGGATTTAAAATTTTTTTCTATAACAGAAGATATAAGTTCTCCCATCTCTTTTACTTTTTCTTCTTCAAAATTTTCAGATTGAGTATCTACGTGTAGAGGTGAAACTGCTATAGGTAATGGGTCTAAATTTCCACGAGTTATGTCTACTTCGATTAAACTGTGAACTACATTAAAGTTTAAAAATAATATTGTAAAAATATAAAATAATTTTTTCATTTATTAGCCTTTTAACATCTCCATAGGATTAAAATTTAGTTGAATGGTTTTCCATTTATCGAAGCCTGTTTGTGGCACCCTAAGTGGTTGACATATTCTGACAGCTCTTAAAGCACTTTCTGCCAGTACTTTGTAAAATTTTTGTCCAGGTCTATTCATTCTTTCATGATCTAAGATTTCTGATTTACTGATAGTCCCATCTTGTTTTAGCTCTAGTTTAATTCTAACTAACAGATCGTCATCATAAGGTAAGCCTAGGGGTACTGTCCAGCAACCAAATATTTGTGCTCTTAAAGCATCTTCCTCGGACAAAGTTAGCCCTGTTGCGAAAGAATTCTTTATATTACTTTGTGTTATTTTTTTGTTATTTTTTTCTACTTTAACACTCTCTTCTTTTGCCTTGTCAATCAAAGCTGCTATTTGATTGGTGTCTATAATTTCTTTTTTTTCAAATTCCGAAGCTTGTCTTTTCTCTGGCTTAACTTCTTTCGGATTTTGTTTTTTTTTTACTAATTTTTTTTTTTCGTCTTGTTTTTCTGGTAGCGGTATTCTATCTGGCTTTTCTTTTGCTTTAGCAGCTGGTGGTGCTTGTTCGGACACAACTCTTTTTTTTTCCTCTTCTTTTACTTTCTCGATTACTTTTCTGGCTTTTGGAGCATAAGGAATATTAGTTTTGTCTGAAATTCGAATTAACTCAACTGAAATAATTGGAGGTAAATCGACTGGTTGTCTAATCATGAAGGGTAAACTCAATACAGTTAATAAAATCATCAGCGCATGAAATGAAAGAGAATAAATTAAACTTTTTGTCATTTTTCATTTAACTCTTATAGGGCTCTGAGATTAGTGCTACTTTTGAAAAACCAGCTCCCGACAAAGTTCCCATTATTTCTAGAACTCTACCATAATTAATGTTTTTGTCTCCTCTGACGTAAATTCTTGTATCAGTTCTGTTCTTTGCAATAGCTAGTAGCTTTGGAATAATTTTTTCGGACGAAACTTTATTTTCTTGTATAAAAATTTCTCCTTTCGAATTGATAGTTATAGTCAAAGGTTCTTGGTCATCAGGTAAAGAATCTGCAGATGACTCTGGCAGGTCTACCTGTACACCAACAGTTAATAGCGGAGCTGTGACCATAAAAATAATTAAAAGTACTAACATAACGTCAACAAACGGAGTAACGTTTATTTCGCTCATCGGTTCGTTCCTAGAGCGATTAAATTTAAAGGCCATAATTTAAATTATTGATAAAAACCTTTTGCAAAAGTTTTCAATTCTTGAGGTATATCTTTTAGAGTCACTGTTGAATTTATTATAAGCCACAACCGCTGGTATAGCCGCAAGCAATCCTAAAGCAGTCGCAAATAAAGCTTCTGCAATTCCAGGTGCAACGATAGCTAAACTTGTGTTTCTCGATATAGCAATTGACTGAAATGAGTTCATTATACCCCAAACGGTTCCAAATAATCCTATGAAAGGAGCTGTAGATCCAACTGTTGCTAAAAATGTGAAATTCTTTTCTATTTTTTTTATTTGACTATCGGTAGAAATTTCTAGAATTCTCTCAACTCTTGCGCTTTGAACTGCGCTTGATTTTGATTTTGTTTTAATAAGCTCACTCATTGCATCTTTAAACACTTGAGTTAAAGGGTCTTCAGTTTTTACAGGTAAATTACTATTTAAATTTTCGGCTGACCTAGCTTTCCAAAATTTATCTTCAAAACTAGAGGTAGATAAATTAATTTTTTTAAATAATTTATATTTATCAAATATTAATGCCCAAGAATAAACTGAACTAGCTAATAAAAGTATGATTACAGATTTAACAATAAAATCTGCTCGTAAAAAAAGCTGCCAAAGGGAAAAATCATTTGCTCCGCCTAGTCCTACTACTTGAGCTGCTATTTGTTGTTCCATGTTAGTGAAGTACTTATAGAATGTGTCATGAATTTGACGTTTTTAGTATAATTTTTATTAAATTTAGGAGCACTATTCTTCTTTTTTAAACCTTGTTTCACTGTAATATCTAGCAATTAGTATGGCATCTGACTTATTTACATCTTTTTTTTTTGATAATTGCTCAGAGGCAGATGGGTACATTTCAATGGCTTTTGTTCTGCTTGCGTCTTTAGATGAGTTAATTAATTCAAAATGTTTTTTCCACTTAGCGGGCCTAACAAGAAAAATAGGCAACCCCAAAGCTGCACAGATGCCCTTGATAGCACCAAATGTTTGACCAAAGTTAAACATGCTGGTTACACCTTGTCCTGGCATAGCGTTAACTTGCTCGACTACCATCACTGTTTTTTCTAAATCTTCAATATTATCTTTAATTAATTTAACCAAAAGAGCGCTATTTAGCTGTCTCTTGTTTTTTTTCCCATCAGGCATAACTGGCATGTCGAATAATTCTTTAATTTTATTGTCTTCTAATATGGCTATAGCACCACTTAGACCTGGATCAATACCAATTATTCTCATAAGTTAATTCTCATAAATATTACAATTTACAAATGTATTCTGTACATCATCATCTTCTTCTAGGGTCTCAAGCGTTCTTACAATTACTTCGCTTTCTTCTTTAGATATATCTAAATATACTTGTGGCCTCCACTCTATGCCAGAATAAAGAAAACTATCTATACTTTTTTCTATCTCACTTTTTATTTTGTAAAAATCTTCTCGTTCTGTTAAAATTTCATGATACTCATGGCTACTTGTGCAGTCTTTTGCTCCCATATTTATTGAAAGATCGATAATTTTTTCATCAGAAATTTTTTCTTTTTCGATATGTAATACTCCGCATACAAAAAAAAAATGTGATGTGGACCCTGTCTCTCCAAGTCTTCCTCCACTTTTTTGTAGGGTAGTTCTAATATTGGAAGCTGTTCTATTCTTATTGTCTGTTAATGTTTCAATTATTAAAGCAACATTGTGAGGGCCAAAACCTTCGTACCGTAAATTTTCATAACTTTTATTTACATCTATTTCTGATTTACTAATTGCACGAGCAATATTTTCTTTAGGCATGTTTGCTCCTCTTGAAGCTTGTATAGCTGCTCTAAGTCTGGGGTTGCTAGCAGGTTCTTTAGCTCCAAGTTTCGCTGCAACTGTAATCTCTCTCGAAAGTTTAGCAAAAATTTTAGACCTCACTTTGTCTTGCTTTCCTTTCTTGTGCTTAATTCCAGCCCAATGTGAATGACCTGCCATATTAATTATTTAAAACTCCTCCATACAAAAACCTTTCAATTTTTTTTGTCAATCCTGTTTTGGTATCTCCTTCAACTATTATGCCCGACAATGTTGATTGCCCTACTGCCGGAAAATGTCTTTGAGCTTTATCATTTTTTAAAAATTTCATAATAGAATTTTCTTTGTCCATACCTATGACTGAATTGTAATCACCACACATACCAATATCTGTTTGGTATCCAGTTCCACTATCTAAAATTCTTGTGTCTGCTGTTGGCACATGAGTGTGAGTCCCAACTACTACTGTAGCCTTGCCGTCATAGTAATGTCCCATAGCCATTTTTTCACTAGTAATTTCACCGTGAAGATCAATAACGATAAAGTCAGCATCTTTTTTTAATTGAATTTTATTTTGTAAATTTCTCGCTGCAGTAAATAAATCCTCTGTCTTTTTCATAAAAACATTTCCCATTAAGTTTATTACAGCTACTTTATATTGTTTATTTTTAGACAAAAAAATACCAAAGCCATTTCCAGGGGAGCCTTCTGCCAAATTTTGTGGTCTTAATAGACGTGGCTCAGAAGATATAAAGTCTATAATTCCACTTTTATCCCAAATATGGTTTCCTGAAGTCACAACATCTACTCCAATATTGAATAGTTTTTCGGTAATTTCTTTTGTAATGCCCTTCCCATCTTCAGCTGCGTTCTCACCATTTACAATGGTGAAATCAATTTTTTTGTCTTGAATAATTTTATCTAAGTTTTCTTTTAACTGGTCAACACCAGAATTACCCACCACATCACCAAGAATAAGTATTTTCATTTTTGCAAACCTTTTTCAGTTAGAATGTAATCTAATTTTATATCTAATTTAGATATTGGAAGTTTATTATATTTTTGAAACAAAAATGCAACGCCTATAGTTATTATTTTTTTTTTTATTAAAAATTTACTTAAATACCTGTCGTAAAAACCTTTGCCGTAGCCAAGTCTATTGTTTTGCGAGTCGAAAGCTAAAAGAGGAACTAACATAATATCAGGTATTAAAAATTTTGCTGCTAAAAAAGGGTCCAATATTCCAAAACTATTCACTTTTAAAGGGTCTAAGTGTTGCCACTCTACAAAATTCATTTCCTTTCTGCTTTTAGCGACTGGAAGAAGAGTCTTTAATTTTTTTATTTTTATTAATTTAAATAATCTTAGAACATTGACCTCATAGTTAATAGGATAATAAAGAGAAAGAGAAATTACTTTATTTTTTTTTTTTTTTTTTAATAATTCAATTAAAGGTTTGAAAAATTTATTTGAAACTTCAAAATATTTTTTTTTCCTATTAATTAGTGATTTTTTTCTAATAGCAGTTTTTTTTTGCATTACTGAAGTTCAGATTTTGATTCAGTATTTTTAATTATTTCCTGCAAAGAGTTTGTAGTTTTATCTAGTATCAGCTCATACTGTTTGTTGGCTTCATCAATCAAGGTCTTAAAATTATCTATCTCAGAATTTAAGTTATTTATCTCAATATCTTTTGATTTTTTGTACTGAACAGCTAAAGATTTCATTTCTAAAAATTTTTTAGATAGATCTTCTAGTTTGTCTTTTTGTGAGGTAACTTTTTGTTTTAAATTAAAATAATCATCGATAAGCTTAATTGTAGTTATTAGAAGTAATTTATTTTCTCCTATATTACCTAACTGATCTTTAAGCTCATTATATTTTTTATCTAAAAAACTAGTAAACCTTTTTAAAGATTCTTCCTGTCCATCGTCACAGGATAGCAAGTAATCTTTGTTATTAAACTTTATGTTTATGTTTGCCATTTATCTATTTCCTCGACTAGTTCCTCTGTTTCCTGACTAAGGTCATCAATTTCTTTGCTAAATTTTTCTTGTAATTCAGATTTTTTACTCAGTTCCTCTTCTAAATCTACAACTTTATTTTTTAGATACTTTTGTTCTCTTAGTAGCTCTATATGTTTTTTTTCTATCTCATTTTTTTGATTTAGAAAATAATCTCTTTGATTCTCCAATTCTTTGGTTTTTAATCCATCATGTGAATAACTATTGGACAAATTGCTTAATTTTTGGATCAAGCTATTTAAATTTTTTTCTTTATTTTCTAAATTACTCATTTAAAGCATATTAATATCTCGTAAAAACAATTCTACAAGGAATTTTAAATAGTGACTACAAATTTAAATCAACTAGCAAACGCAGTAAGGTTTTTGTCTATAGATGCAGTGCAAAAAGCTAACTCTGGCCACCCGGGAATGCCCATGGGTATGGCCGATGTTGCAACTGTTTTGTTTAAAGAACACTTAAAATTTAACCCTCAAAATCCAAGTTGGATCAATCGAGATCGGTTCATATTGTCAGCTGGGCATGGCTCGATGCTGCTTTATTCTTTGCTTTATCTGACCGGTTATAAAGACTTTACAATTGATGATCTAAAGAATTTCCGACAAATGAACTCTATTTGTGCTGGCCACCCTGAGTACAAAAAAAATTCTGGTATCGAAACTACAACGGGACCTCTTGGTCAAGGCTTGGGTAATGCTGTTGGTTTAGCGGTAGGAGAAGAAATATATAGAAAAAAATTTAGTTCAAGTCTTGTTGATCATAAAACATACGCTATCGCTAGTGATGGAGATTTAATGGAGGGTATTAGCCATGAGTCAATGAGCTTAGCAGGGCATCTAAAATTAAAAAATTTGATTATTTTTTTTGATAATAATAAAATTTCAATAGATGGACCTACATCTTTAAGTGTTTCTGATAACTATAAAAAAAGATTTGAATCTTATGGTTGGAATTATTTAGAAGTAAACGGACATAATCATAAACAAATTTCTAATGCGATAAAAAAAGCCGCTAGGTCAAAAAAACCAAATATTATTTCTTGTAAAACAGTTATCGGTTTTGGTTCACCTAATAAATCTGGAAAATCTTCTTCTCACGGCTCACCTTTAGGTGACGAAGAGATATCACTTGTCAGAAAAAAATTAAAATGGCCTCACACTCCTTTTGAAATACCTGATGATATACTAAAAACTTGGCGAAAAATTGGAGAAAAAGGGATTGCTTTAGAAAAAAAATGGTTGTTGACCTTAAATAAAAAAAACATAAAAATAAAAAAAGAATTAAACTTGATTCAAAATAATTTAAATTTAAAAAATCTTGATGCTTTAATAAGTAATGAAAAGAAAAAATACTTTACAGAAAAACCCAGTAAAGCTACAAGAGAATGTTCGTCAATGACAATCGAAGCAGTAACAAAATTACTTCCAGAAATTATAGGTGGCTCTGCTGATTTAAGTGGTTCTAATAACACTAAGACGAAAAATTCAAAAGTTATTTCCTCAAAAGATTTTAATGGTAATTATATTCACTACGGAATAAGAGAACACGGAATGGCTGCAGCAATGAATGGCCTAGCTTTATATGGTGGGCTGATTCCTTATGGGGGAACTTTTTTAATTTTTTCTGATTATTGTAAACCCTCAATAAGACTATCAGCACTAATGGGATTAAAGGTTATTTATATATTTTCTCATGACTCCATCGGTTTGGGAGAAGATGGTCCAACGCACCAGCCTATTGAACAACTAGCAGGTTTAAGAGCTATTCCAAATTTAAACGTTTTTAGGCCTGCAGATATAAATGAAACTTTAGAGTGTTGGCAGGTGGCTTTAAAAAGTAAAAACACCCCGAGTGTTTTAGCTTTATCAAGGCAAAAATTACCATATATCAACCCTTCTTATACAAAAGAAAATAAGAGTGAGCTTGGTGCTTATGTTGTAAATGCTACTGCACAAAATCATTCGGTAACATTAATTGCATCAGGTTCTGAGGTAGAGTTAGCACTTCAAGCACAAAAAGAGTTACAAGAAATAAATATAGATTCAAAAGTGGTGTCTATGCCTTGCCAGGAATTATTTAATCAGCAAAATATTAGCTACAAAAATAAAATTGTTGATAAAGATGTTCCTGTAATTACAATTGAAGCAAGTAGCGTAAACGGTTGGGAAAAGTATTCAAAAAATAATATGGGTATAGAGACATTTGGTGAAAGTGCTCCTTTCAAGGAGGTTTATCAGCATTTTAACTTGACTAGTGTTAAGATAGTTGAGCTTGCTAAGAAAATAATTAAAAAATAGTCTTTAAATTACTATGTTGGGAATAAAATATTTTCCTCAAAAACTTAACGTTGAGGGTAAAAGAATAATAGTCAGAGTGGACCTAAATGTTCCTATAAAAGATAAGAAAATACAAGATCCTACTAGAATTTTGCAGGCACTCCCTTTCTTGCAAGACCTAATAAAAAGAAAATCAAAAATTATTTTAATTTCTCACTTGGGTAGACCCAAAGGTACCAGAAACAGTGATTTGTCTTTGTTGCCGATCTACAAATATTTAAAAGAAAAACTAGATACAAATATGTATTTTTATACGGGAGAAATTAACAATGAAGTTAAAGCAAAATGTTCATATTTAAAAGAAAGTGAGATTCTTTTAATAGAAAATATAAGATTTTTTAAAGAAGAAGATGAAAATGATGAAAACTTCTCAAAAAAATTAGGAGAACTTGGTGAAATATATATCAATGATGCTTTCTCTTGTTCGCACCGCAAGCAATCATCTATTTATAATATTACAAAATTTGTAAAAGAAATTTATGCAGGTCCTCTTCTAAGAAAAGAAGTAACTGCTATCGACTCAGTAATTAAGAATAGAAAAAATCCAGTTACTTGCATTATTGGTGGATCAAAAGTTTCAACTAAAATAAGTGTTATTTCCAATCTAATGAAAATTGCTAGTAACATAGTTGTTGTTGGTGCGATGGCCAATAATTTTTTAGCTTACAAAAAATATGAAATTGGCAAATCATTAAAAGAAGAAAAATCGAAAGATGCAGTTGAAAAAATTTTAAAGGAAGCGGAGACAAACAGATGTAAAATTTTAATTCCAGAAGATTGTCTGGTGTCAAAAAGTTTTGAAGGTGAGGCTGTTTCGAAAGACATAAAATCTATTGAAAAAGATGAGATTATTTTGGATATTGGCCCTAAAACTATAAAAATTATTGAAGATATTATAGATAATTCAAATACAATTATGTGGAATGGCCCCGCGGGCTACTTTGAGAGTAAAAACTTTGCCTTAGGAACCAATGCTATTGCTCAAAAGGTCTCTGAAAATACAAAAAATAAATCTTTAACTTCTGTTCTTGGGGGTGGTGATACGGTATCTGCAATAAATAAAAGTGGTCTTGATTTATCTTTTACACACTTATCAACAGCAGGTGGTGCATTTTTAGAGTATCTCGAAGGAAAAGACTTGCCTGGTCTAAGTGTTTTAAAATAAATATTATTTAATGACTTTAGAGGAAATAGCAAAAAAAATGTGTGCTAAAGGAAAAGGCATACTAGCTGCTGATGAAAGCACTGGTACAATGGACAAAAGATTAACTAGCGTTGGTGTTGAGTGTACGGATAAAAACAGGTTAGATTTTAGAGAAACGCTCTTTACTTCAGATGCAATGAAAAGTTATATCGGGGGTGTTATTCTTTTTGACGCAACTATTAGAGAGAAAACAAGTACAGGTATTTCTATACCTGAATTACTGGAAAAAAATAACTCTGTCGTTGGAATTAAGGTAGACAAGGGAGCTAAAAAACTATCTGGCTCACCTGAAGAAACTATAACTGAGGGATTAGACGGACTCAGAGAAAGATTGGGTGAGTATTATAAACTCGGTGCAAGATTTACAAAATGGAGAGCAGTTTATAATGTTGGGAAAAATTACCCATCAGCTCAAAGTATTAGATCTAACGCACACGCTTTAGCAAGATATTCTGCGCTTGTTCAAGAAGCTAACATGGTACCTATTGTCGAGCCAGAAGTTTTGATGGAGGGAGACCATGACATTGACACGTGCTATAAAGTAACGACTGATGTCTTGAATGAATGCTTCAACGAATTAGTTGCCCAAAAAGTTTTATTGAATGGTATTGTGTTAAAACCTAATATGATCTTACCTGGATTTAAAAGCTCAAAAAAATCAACTCATGAAGAAATAGCTAAAAAGACTTTAGACTGCCTAAAAAAGAATGTTCCAAGTGATGTGCCAGGAATAGCATTTTTGTCTGGTGGTCAGACTGAACAAGAAGCAACAAATAACTTAGATGAAATTAATAAAATAAATGACACTGATTTTCTTATTACTTTCTCTTACGGAAGAGCTTTGCAGCAAAGTGCCTTGAAAACGTGGTCAAAAGAAATGAATAATAAAAAAGCTATTCAAGATGTTTTTAATCATAGAGCAAAAATGAACGGGTACGCTTCTAAAGGTGAGTGGTCTCGAGCTCTAGAAGTTTGAAAAGAATAGTTTATTTAATATCCCCTAATAAAATTTACCCAACCTTTTATAAAGATTTAGAAAAAATATTATCCTCAAGGAGGGTATTTTTTTTTCAATTAAGGCTAAAAGATAAACCTAAAAATTTAATTGTAAAAATTGCAAAAAAAATAAAAAAGATTACTAAAAAATATAAAGTTAAGCTTATAATTAACGATGACTCAAAATTAGCAAAAAGAATTGGCGCTGATGGGTGTCATATCGGTCAGCTCGATAATACGGTTGGTTCAGCAAGAAAAGATATTAAAAAAAAAATTATAGGCGTTACTTGTCATAATTCTAAAAAGCTTGCTTTAAAAGCCACTAAAAATAAAGCTGATTATCTTGCTTTTGGATCTTTTTTTAAATCAAAACTTAAGCCAAATGCAAAAAAAGCGGACTTAAAAATATTATTTTGGGCTAAAAAAAATATAGAAAAACCAATTGTTGTAATAGGTGGTATTACTGATAAAAATTATAAAAAGTTAATTAAAGCTGGAGCGAATTATATTGCAATATCAACTTTTATTTGGAATAACCCATTTTTAAAGCCAGAAGTTGCAATTAAAAAATTTAAATAAATGAAAATATCAGCGGTAGAAGTTAAACCTGGAATGATCATTGAACATAAAAATGATTATTGGAATGTTTTAAAAGCACAACATGTTAAACCTGGAAAAGGTGGAGCATTCAATCAGGTTGAACTTAAAAGTATTACTAAAGGTACAAAATTGAATGAGAGGTTTCGTTCAAGTGAAACTGTTGAAAAAGCAGAAATAGAAGAGAGAAAATTTAACTTTTTATATACAGATGAGGACAATTGTCATTTTATGGACAATAAAACATTTGAACAGATATCAATCGCAAAAGCTTTAATAGAAGAAAAATATAAACTTTTAAAAGAAAATTTAGAAGTTTCAATTTCATTTATGGACGAAAAGCCTTTATCGATCGAACTTCCTAACAATGTAGAATGTGTTATAGATATCACTGACGCTGCAATTAAAGGTCAGACAGCAGCCTCATCTTATAAGCCTGCAACACTAGATAATGGTTTAAAAATTAATGTCCCTCCTTTTGTTGAGTCAGGTGATAAAATTATTCTTGATACCAGAACTCTTGAGTACGTAAAAAAAATAAACTAATGAGACTTAACTCTCCTCGTATGACTGTAATTTATAATGCCTGTATGAAGGCATCAAAATCTTTAATTAGAGACTTTGGAGAAATAGAAAAACTACAAGTTTCTAGTAAAGGCCCAGCTGATTTTGTAACTGCAGCAGACACACGTACGGAGAAAATAATTATCGAAGAACTGCTAAAAGCTCATTCAGACTATGGGATATTAAGTGAAGAAATAGGAGAGATTAATAAAGAAAATAAAGATCATAGATGGATTATTGATCCGATAGATGGAACACTTAATTTTTTAAATGGTAT
>Ga0307986_10000200_pt1 | contig 44698 bp, 43 predicted proteins | sample EllFjometageno82_FD_203170 | JGI IMG/M metagenome (GOLD analysis project Ga0307986, IMG submission 203170) | Marine microbial communities from Ellis Fjord, Antarctic Ocean - #82 | ecosystem: Environmental > Aquatic > Marine > Unclassified | place: Southern Ocean | collected 2014-10-09 | reverse complement strand
GAATCAGGAGTTCACCGACTAGTTAGAATTTCTCCTTTCGATTCTGACAAGAGGCGTCACACTAGTTTTGCAAGTGTCTGGGTGTATCCTGTTGTTAATGAAAGTGTAGTGGTGGATATAAATGAGAAAGATTTGAGAATAGATACTTACAGGTCTAGTGGTGCGGGAGGCCAGCACGTAAATACGACTGATAGTGCTGTGAGAATAACCCATCAACCAACTAATATTGTTGTGCAATGTCAAAACGAAAGATCGCAACACAAAAATAAAGATACCGCTATGAATATGTTAAAAGCCAGATTGTATGAGTTAGAACTTCAAAAGAAAAAAGAAGAAAGCAAGTCCGTAGAATCAAGCAAAACTGATATTGGATGGGGCCATCAAATAAGATCTTATGTACTGCAACCTTATCAAATGGTAAAAGATAGCCGCACAGGATTGGAAAGAACCGACCCCGACAAAGTTTTAGATGGACATTTAAACCCTTTTTTAGAAGAGTCTTTGTATAAATTAAGCTAAATTATGAAATTAATAAAATTTTTATCTTTTCTACTAGTCTTTATTTTTATTTTATTTTTAATTTCAATTAATGGATTTAGCACATCGTCACTCAATACAACTGTTAAAGGAAAAATAGAAGATAGACTTGCTGGTAGTGTCATAAACTTTTCTAATATAAAAATTTCTTTAGACCCCAGTACTTTTGCAATTAATGCAAAACTGAATGACCCAGAGTTTTCTTTTAAAAACAAAAAAATTGAAGTAAAAAATATAAGCACTCAATTGGACTTGGTATCTATTTTTCAAGATGAAAAGAGATTTAAATCCTCTTTTTTAGAACTGGGAAAAACAGATATTTTAACTTTACTTCCTTTGCTAAGAGACTTTAACCCTAATGTTTATCAAACACTTTCAGAAAGAATTCTTTCTGGTGCTCTAGAGGGAAGTGCAAGTATAGATTTTGAAACAAAATCTAACAATCTGTTTCAAGGAACTATCACCGATCTTACAGTTCAGGTGTATGAAAACGTGCCTTATGCAACCAATATAAATGCTGAGTTTGAATATAGTAATTCAGATTTGAATATTAAGGTCGAAAGGGGAAAATTATCTGATTTAAATATTGTAAAATCAAACATTTCTTTAAATCACAAAGATTTAAATAATATTTTAATTAATACGAATATTTCGATCACAGGAAATATTGATTATTTAGCTAACCTAAAAGAGTTTAAAAAAATTAGCAGTGAAGTGTTTCCAGCAGGAATAGAAAAATTAAAAGGAGATCTCGATATATCTTTGTCGATAGATCTAAAGACTGATAGTAGTTATGTAATTCGTGATATCAAAAGCCAAAGTACGATTAAAGTGAATGATGCTGGTTTTGATTTTTATGCAAAAAAAAAGAACGATGCCAATAGAATAATCGTTTCGCAAATTAATTTTATCACTGAATTAGAAAATAAAAATATCAATACAAAAGGAAAATTTTTAGCAAACAATAAACCTATCGCTTTTTCTTTAGCCAACCAGTTAAATTCAAAAGATTTTAAAGCTAGTTTTTCAGGTGCGATTGATACTAATGATTTCAACAACTATATACAAATCAAAGCCATACAAGGAGTGGTAGGATTTAAAATAGACGTGCGCCAAGCTTTAAATAAAAAAAATACTAATATTGCATTGGATTTGGAAAAATCATTGGTTCAATTGGATATAATTAATTATACAAAAAAACCAGACATTAAAGCCAATCTCAATTTTCAAATAGTTCACAAATCAAAAAATAATATTAGCATTCCTAATTTGACATACTCGAGCAAAGATACGGATGTAAAAATTCTTAACTTGATCCTCGATAAGGATTATAAAATTTATAATTTTAAATCAATGAAAGTGAATACTGAAAATAACTCATTTACCGCAACTAAGAATAAAAAAAACATTACTACTAAAGGAAGTTCCTTGGATCTCAGGCAGTTTGTAAAATCTCTTGTCAAAACAAAAAAGAAAAGAAAAGCTTTATCTCCTAAATTTAATGCAAGTGTTAATGCTAAAATTAAAAATATATTGATAGGAGATGACAAATTAAATAACGCAGTTTTTTCTGGCGTTATTAAAAATGGCACTTATCAATCCTTAAATGCATTTGGTTCATTTTCCAATACAGAAACAGCATCGATTCAAATCTCTAGAAATAAGAGAAACAATTTAGAAACTGTATTAATTTCAGATCGCTCTAGACCTTTTTTATCAGGATTAAGTTTTGCCAATAGTTTTTCTAACGGAGCACTTAATTTCTCTTCAGAACGACTGAGCAAAGATCATTCCACTTCTAAAGTTATTTTAAATAAATTTTATGTAAAAAAAATGCCTGTTCTTGCAAATCTTTTATCCTTAACTTCCTTCACTGGTTTAGTGGATACTTTGCAGGGAAAGGGTGTTTTTTTTGACAAGTCTTATTTGGAGTTTGAAAAGAAAAATGGAATTTTGACAATTGTAGATGCTTATGGAACCGGAGATTCTTTAGGATATATTTTAGAAGGTAAAATTAATGCCGATGGATTTGTAAGTTTTGCAGGAAGTTTGGCTCCAGCTTACGTGCTGAACAGACTAGTAAGAGGCATTCCTATTATTGGAAAAATAATCACAGGTAAGCAAGGGGACGGTGTGTTTGGTGCTAGTTTTAAGATTAAAGGTCTGCCTGGATCTTTGAAAACAACGGTCAATCCTATTAAAACATTAACACCTAGGTTTATTCAAAGATTTATCGGTCTTTTTAAAAATAAAAATTAAATAACATTTATTACGAAATGTTTTTTTTTGCCAAAAGATATCTTAATCTGTTTATTAATTACATCTGTTAAGGTTATTTTTTTCTCTTCATTCGTTTCAATAATATTATTAATTCTATACGCACCGTTCACCATATTTCTCTTGAAGTCTCCCCCGGAGCTAGAAAATTGAATTTCTAACAACATATCTTTTAAAGCAATCCCTTTTTCAATTTCATTTTTTTTCATTTTTTTACTGGGAAGATCTTTTCCGGTAGAGCGTTCCTCAAAGGTAGAGCGTGATGTTTTTTCAGCTTCTTGAGCAGCTTTTTTTCCATGAAGTAAAGTTGTGGCTTCATTTGCCAACAATATTTTTAGTTCATTTAATTGGTTGCCAGTGTATTTTTCGTAGGATTTGATGACATCCACCTCTAGTTCTGTAAAAAGATATAGGTATCTAATAATATCCCTGTCATCAGTATTTCTCCAGAACTGCCAATAGTCATAAGTGCTGACCAAATTCTCGTTAAGCCAAACAGCACCATCTTCTGTCTTGCCCATTTTTTTACCTTGAGCTGTTGTAATCAGAGGAGTGGTTAAGCCCATCGCCTCACCTTGAATTTCTTTTCTTATAAGATCTACACCATTTACAATGTTACCCCACTGGTCTGAACCACCAATTTGTAAGAGGCAATCATTATTTTTAAATAATTCTAGATAGTCATAAGCCTGCAAAATCATGTAATTAAATTCTAAAAAACTTAAAGACTGTTCACGTTCCAGTCTGGTTTTAACACTATCAAAAGTTAACATTCTATTCAGTGTAAAATGTTTTCCATACGTTCTTAAAAAATCAATATAGTTAAGCTTAGTGAGCCATTTTTTATTATTTACATAAACAACTTTTTCCATATTTTCTCGATCAAGAAATTTGGAAAAAATTCCTTTGATTTGTTGAATATTTTTTTCTATTTGCTCTTCTGTTAAAATCTTTCTGCTTTCTTCTTTCCCAGATGGATCACCCACCATAGTAGTTCCACCACCCAATAAAACGATGGGTTTATGTCCAAATTTTTGAAAGAGGCGAAGGCACATGATTTGAATCAAGCTACCAACATGAAGACTAGATGCTGTGCAGTCGAAGCCTATGTAGAAAGAGATTTTTTTACTCCCAAGTAGTTTTTCTAAATAGTTTTCATTGGTACATTGAAAAAAATACCCACGATTTTTAAATTCTGTTAAAAGTTTTTTATTCATTTAATATGATGATCTCTAATGAGTTTATTATACAATATTCTACTAATTTGAAATATTTATTATGAATACAATTTATACCGCATTAGGCATGATGAGCGGTACTTCTTTTGATGGCATTGATCTTTCTATTATTGAAACTGACGGCAAAGATTATTTAAGATTAAAGAAAAATTTTTATTATCCTTATGACCCTAAGATAAAAAAGCTTTTACACAATTGTAAAAAAAAACTTAGCAACAAAGATTCTAAGACCATATTGAAATCAAGCTTATTTAAAGAAAGTTCTCGAGTGATAACTATGCTGCACGCCAAAGCTGCACATAGCATTTTACGAACATATAAAAAAAAAGTTCATTTAGTAGGATTCCATGGAATTACCATTGATCACAATCCTAGTAAAAAAAAAACAATTCAGCTTGGCGATCCTCTTTTATTAAAACAAATAATCAACTTGCCCATTGTTTTCAACTTTAGGCAGAATGACCTTAAAAATGGAGGTCAAGGTGCTCCTTTGATACCAGTATATCACCGAGCTCTAGCAAAAAAAATCAAAGAAAAAAAACCAACTCTATTCATTAACATAGGAGGCATTTCTAATTTTACCTACATTAATAAAAATAAAATGTTTGCCAGTGATATAGGCCCAGGAAATTGCCTTTTAGATGAATGGATAACTTCCAATACTAGTATGCCATACGACAAAAATGGAAAAATGTCTTCAAAAGGAATTGTAGATTTTAATTTTATAAATAATTTTATAGATAGACTAGAGCACTTCGAAAAAAGGAACGTCTCTTACGATACTTCTGATTTTAGTATTTCAGAATTGCGTGGGTTAAGTGTGGAGGATGGCGCTGCAACTTTATCTTATTTAACCGCTCAGTTAATTGCAGATTTAATTAACAGCTACCCAAAAGTTAATAATATTTATTTTGGAGGAGGGGGTAGAAAAAATTCATTTCTCATGAAAGTAATTAGAAAGCTTACTAAAACAAATATTGTGAACTTAGACAAAATAGGCATAAATGGAGATTTTGTTGAATCGCAAGCCTTTGCTTATCTTGCAATTAGATCTCTTTTAAAACTTCCAATTACCTTTAAAGATACTACAGGATCTAAGAAGCCAGTGTCGGGTGGAGTTATTTATCGTTAATTAAAAAAATCTTGATTCTTTTTTAATGTAAGTGTCAAGAATTTTAATAAATTCTTTATCTTTATTTAAGAAAAAATGATCTGCATTTTTAATTTCAGCAAAATCTACAGCAATTTTTTTTTGACTTGTTAGTTTTTCTTTCAAGCCTTTCATTGATTCATCAGTAACCAGTTGATCTTGGTCTCCGTGAATAACTAAACCAGAAGTTGGGCAGGGAGCTAAGAAATTAAAATCAAATATATTTGGTTGAGGAGAGATGGATACAAATCTAAAAATTTCAGGTCTTCTCATTAATAGTTGCATACAAATCAAAGCACCAAAAGAAAAACCTACCACCCAACTTTCATTAGAACTTTGATTGTTTCTTTGTAAAAAATCTAAAGCTGCAGCTGCATCCGATAGTTCTCCCAGGCCATTATCAAATTTTCCTTCACTTTTTCCAACTCCTCTAGAGTTAAATCGACACACTGAAAAATTGTTTTGTAAAAAGGCATGGTAAGCGTTGTAAGTTACCCTATTGTTCATTGTACCTCCATACTCAGGGTGTGGGTGCAAAATTAAAGCAATAGGAGCACTATCTTTTTTACTTTGAATATATTTTGCCTCTAATTTGCCATCAGGGCCATTTATAAATATCTCTGCGTTATTATATTTCATTAAATGTAATTGAATAAATTTGAAAAATGCTTATATCATAAGTATCGTATTAATGAGGTAAAAAATATCTTATAATCCATAGGCAATTTAGCCTTAGCTAACAGGAAATGTTGTATTAATGAGTAACGGTCAAGAGTTTATAAATAATTACAATCAGGGCACTGAGTATGCCCAAGGTTTTGTAACTGATATTGAAACGATAGATGTTCCCAAGGGACTATCTGAAGAAGTAGTTAAATTTATTTCTAAACAAAAAAAAGAACCAAAGTGGATGCTTGAATGGAGACTAAAAGCATTCGAAAGACTTCAATCCATGAAAGAGCCAGATTGGCAAAAACCAAAATACCCAAAAATTGATTATCAAGATCTTTATTATTATTCAGCCCCTAAAAGTCTGCAAGATCAACCCAAATCCCTAGATGAGATTGATCCAGAAATTAGAAAAACGTATGACAAATTGGGAATACCTTTGTTGGAACAAAAAAGATTATCAGGTATTGCCGTTGATGCAGTATTTGATTCAGTTTCTGTAGCAACTACTTTTAAAGAAAAGCTAGGAGAAATCGGAGTTATTTTCTGTTCCATTTCAGAAGCTACAAGAGAGCATCCAGAGCTTGTTAAAAAATATCTAGGCTCTGTTATTCCTATGTCAGATCATTTTTTTGCAACTTTAAATTCGGCTGTATTTACAGATGGATCGTTTGTTTACATACCACCAGGAGTTCGTTGCCCCATGGAACTATCTACTTATTTTAGAATTAATGCTTCCAATACAGGACAGTTTGAAAGAACTTTAATTATTGCTGATAAGGGTAGTTATGTAAGTTATTTAGAAGGCTGTACCGCTCCCATGAGAGATGAAAATCAACTTCATGCTGCCAACGTAGAGTTGGTTGCCTTAGATGATGCAGAAATAAAATATTCAACAGTACAAAATTGGTATCCAGGTGACAAAGACGGAAAAGGCGGAATCTATAATTTTGTAACTAAAAGAGGTGCTTGCCGTGGAAAAAATTCTAAAATTTCTTGGACTCAAGTAGAGACTGGTTCTGCTATTACATGGAAATACCCAAGTTGTATTTTGCAAGGGGATAACTCTCAAGGAGAGTTTTATTCAGTTGCCATTACTAACAATTACCAAAAAGCAGATACTGGAACTAAAATGATTCATTTAGGAAAAAATACTAGAAGTAAAATAATTTCCAAAGGTATATCCGCAGGTCATGCTGACAATACGTACCGAGGAATGGTTAGTATTCATCCAAAGGCTACCGGCGCAAAAAACTTTACACAGTGTGATTCATTGTTAGTCGGTAACAAATGTGGAGCTCATACCATTCCCTACATTGAAAATAAAAATGCTTCTTCAGAAATTGAACATGAGGCAACTACCTCAAAAATTAGTGAGGACCAATTATTTTATTGCAGACAAAGAGGACTAAACCAAGAGGAAGCTGTCAGTTTGATTGTTAATGGTTTCTGCAAAGAGGTTTTACAACAATTACCTATGGAATTTGCAGTGGAAGCTCAGAAATTGGTTGGCATAAGTTTAGAGGGAAGTGTTGGTTAATGATTGAAATTACAAATTTAAAAGCTGGTGTAGATGAAAAAGAGATACTTAAAGGCCTAAATCTTAGTATTGGAAAAGGAGAAGTGCATGCAATCATGGGACCTAATGGTTCTGGCAAAAGCACACTATCTTATGCTCTTTCTGGCAAGGAAGGCTACAATGTTTCAGGAGAAATTAAGTTTAATAAAAAAAATTTATTGGAGCTGAATACAGAAGAAAGAGCTCAGGAGGGTGTCTTTTTAGCCTTGCAATACCCAACAGAAATACCAGGAGTATTTACTAAAAATTTTTTAAGAACCTCCCTTAACTCCATTAGAAAAGCTAACGGAGAATCGGAACTTAATGCAATAGAGTTTTTAAAAATTCTTAAAGAAAAATCTACAGAGCTAAAGATAGATGATGAAATGCTTGCACGACCTTTGAATGTTGGTTTTTCTGGAGGAGAGAAAAAAAGAAACGAAATACTACAAATGTCGTTGTTAGAACCAAGTTTTGTTATTATGGACGAGACAGATTCCGGACTAGATATCGATGCCTTAAAAGTAGTATCAAATGGAGTAAATACATTAAGAGATCCTGATAGATCTTTTTTAATTATTACTCATTACCAAAGACTTTTAAATTATATTAAACCTGACTTTGTTCATGTTTTATCTGATGGAAAAATAGTTAAAACTGGAGATTGGAAACTAGCATTGGATCTTGAAAAAGAGGGTTATGGACAGTTTATCAATTAAATGGAAAACTACGAAAACATTAAAGTAAATTTTGATTCTTTCATCCAGTCCCTGGAAAGCAATGCAGACGATATTGAGTTTAGAAAAAAATCATTTAATCATTTTTTAACCAATGGCTTTCCAAAAGCCAAAGATGAAGAATGGAAATACTCTCCCTTAACAAAAGATTTAAATAAATTTCTTAGTGTGGAATTTAGTAAATCTGCGGAACAAAATTTCCCTGAAGAATTAAAAGAAAATTACGATCACTATCCCATTGTTTTTATAGATGGAAATTTGCAGCTAGATAACGTCCAAGAAAACGGACTTAAAATTGTAAAAAATAAAAAATTTTTAAAATCAGTAAAAAAAGAAGGTACAAATCCTGTTTTAAATTTTACTAATGCCTTCGCAGATGAGGGGTACTTAATAGAAGTTGAACCTAATACCGTAATATCAAAGCCGATTGTTGTCTATAATTTTTATTCTAATAATTTTTCCTCCAATTTTGTTAGTGCAAAAAATTTTATTCTCATTAATGAGAGCAGCGAAATTACAATCTTTGAAAAAAATATTTACAATTCTGATCAAGAATATTTGATCACATCAAATACAGAAGTTTTTTTAGCAAAAAACTCTAAATTAAAAAAATACAATGTTAATGAAGAAAATAAACATTCTACGATTTTTAATTTCACTAAAGCAAATCTAGACGAAGGTTCTGAGTTAGAGCATTTCACTTTTTCTAAAAATATCAACTCATGTCGAGATGAAACTATTGTAAATTTAAATGGAAAAAACTCCTTTGCTTCTGTAAGTGGAATTCAGTCATTGTTAGATAACAACAACCATGAAATTAAATTAATCATTAACCACAATGAAGAATTCACAGAAAGCTCGCAGTTCATAAAGTCTGCTTTGCACGATTCTTCCACAGCAGCATTTCAAGGAAAGATATTTGTAGATTCTCAAGCTCAAAAAACAGATGGATATCAACTATCTAGAGCTCTTTTATTGTCCGATAAAGCAAGATTTTTTTCTAAGCCAGAATTAGAAATTTATGCAGATGATGTAAAATGTTCTCATGGCTCATCTTCTGGAAGTATTGATAGTGAATCTATTTTTTATTTAAGATCAAGAGGTATTGATGAAACAGATGCAAAAGAAATGATGATTAAAGGTTTTTTGGCCGAAGTAATTGACAAACTTAAAGACGATCGTTTTAAAAAAATCTTTTTTATAAAATTAGGACACGATGCAGAAAATGTTTAAAGATATTAAAAATCAATTTCCTATTTTTAAAAACAAAACCAATGGTAAAGACCTGGTTTATTTAGATAGTGCTAATTCTTCTCAAAAACCACAATCTGTAATTGATGCAGTTAGTAATTTTTATAGCAATGAATTTGCAAATGTCGGTAGGGGAATTTATTCGCTTGCAGTTAATGCATCTGAAAAATATGAATTAACAAGAACCAATTTAAAATCTTTTGTGGGTGCTAGTGATGACTATGAAATAGTATTTACCAAAAATGCTACAGAGTCCTTGAATTTAGTTGCTACCTGTTTTGCAGAAAAATTCATCAAAGATGGAGATGAAATTATTTTAACTGAACTCGAGCATCATGCCAATTACGTTCCTTGGCACTTTCTTAGAAAAAGAAAAAATGTTGTTATTAAGTTTTTGCCGATTAATGAACGGGGTGATTTAAAAGTAGAAGAATTAGAGAAATTAATTACACCTAAAACAAAGATTATTAGTGTTACGCACATGTCTAATGTTACTGGCTCGATTACTCCTTTGGAGGAGATAGTAGCTATAGCCAAAAAACATAATATTCCCGTTTCGGTGGATGGAACACAAGGAGCTGCTCATTTAGATCTTGATATTAAAAAAATAGATTGTGACTTTTATAGTTTTTCAGGACATAAAATGTATGGCCCTACAGGCGTTGGTTTGTTGGCGATTAAATATAAATGGCTAAATGATTTCGATCCATTTATTGGAGGCGGCGGTATGATTGATTATGTATCTAAAAAAGATATTGCTTATGCAAGAGGTGTTTGGAAAATGGAAGCAGGCACTATGCCAACTGCAGAAGTTGTTGCTTTAAATGAATCTATTAATTTTATTAATAAGCTTGAAAAGAAAAATATTATTAAGCATGAATTGGATCTAACTCAATTAGCTTTAGAAAAATTAAAAACAAATAATTCGGTAAAAGTTTTAACCTCTCCTAAAAATCAAGGTGGCGTTTTTTCTTTTAATATAGATAAAATTCATTCTCACGACGTATCTACCATACTTGATCAGGAAGGTATTGCAGTAAGAGGAGGACATCATTGTTGTCAAATTTTACATGATGTTCTTAATGTCAATTCTTCAGTTAGAGTTTCTTTTGGAGTTTATAATGATGAAAATGATATTGATGCTTTGTGTGAAGGAATTAAAAAGTGTCAAAAAATTTTTGAAAAAAAATAAATAATGTCTGTAAAAAATCTTTATCAAGATCTTATCCTTGATCACAGTAGTAATCCTAAAAATAATAAAAAATTAGGTTTTTTTAATAGAAATGCAGAAGCGCATAACCCCCTGTGCGGAGATAGAACCCACGTGTTTATAAAACTAAGCGAGAACAACATCATAGAAGAGATAAGTTTTATGGGGGAGGGCTGCGCTATATGCATTGCCTCGAACTCAATTATGACCGAAGTTTTGAAACAAAAATCAGAAAAAAGCGCCTTTTTGTTAATCAATTCTTTTAGCAAATTTGTCGAAAAAGGAGATGAGTCGGCCCTATCTAGCATAATTGAATCTGAAAGAACAAAATTAAGTTCTTTTATTTCTGTAGCTAAATTCCCAATGAGAATGAAATGTGTTACACTACCTTGGATTGCTGCAGAGTCGGCATTACATAATAAACTAAAAAAAATTAAAGCATAAAAAAATACAATGGACGCAAATCATTCAGCACTCATGGACAAAATAGTTGAAAAACTTAAATCGGTTTATGATCCAGAAATACCAGTGGATATTTATGAGCTGGGATTAATTTATGATGTCCGTATTGAAGATAAAAAAGTGTCTATGGATATGACACTTACCAGCCCTCATTGCCCTGTTGCAGAATCATTACCTATGGAAGTCAGAAGAGCGGTGGAAGATATTGCTGAAGTAGAAGAGGTGGAAGTTAAAATTGTTTGGGAGCCACCTTGGGACAAAACTAAAATGTCAGAATCGGCTAAACTGGAGTTAAATTTATAACGATGAGTGCACAAGTTATTAGTATTACCGATGCCGCAGCAGAACGTATAAATGAAATAATGTCTAACGCCAAAGACAATACTGTCCAAGGTGTTCGGGTAAATGTAGTTACGGGTGGTTGCGCTGGCATGTCTTATGAGATGAATTACATAAATGAAAAAAGTCCGGGAGATGAAGTTATCGAAGACAAGGGTGTTAAGGTTTATATTGATCCTAAGGCAATTATGTATCTTTTGGGAACAGTCATGGATTATAAAAAAGATAAATTCTCATCCTCTTTTGTTTTTAACAATCCTAATGAGACGGAACGTTGCGGTTGCGGAGAATCTTTTAAAATTTAAATTGTTCGGCTATATTTCTTTCTACAAGACCGGATTTTTTATTATATAGCAACCTAAATTGTATTTTAGTATTTATACTGATTTTGATAATATGAGCATTTCTAATTTCAGTATTATCAGAAACTGCACTTACGGGTCTCTTTTTTTTATCAAGATTTTTGATTATAATTTTTGATTTATTTGATACTATACCACCTCTCCATCCTCTTGGACGAAACGGACTTATAGGAGTAATTGCCAATCTTGGACTCTCTAGATTAAGTATTCGACCTCCTACTGAAAAATTATATGCTGTGCTTCCTGCAGGCGTTGCCACTAAAGCACCATCACCTACTAATTCTTTAACTCTTACTTTTCCATCAACCGAAATTTGTAATTTTGCAGTCTGTTTACTTTGCCTAAAAATTGAAACCTCATTTATAGCAACATTTTTTTTAATCTTTCCACTTGATTGAACGGTTACTTCCAATGGATTTAAAATAATTTCATTACTTCTTTTTATTTTTTTTATTAAATCTTTTTTAGAAAATGGATTTAATAAAAAACCATGATTTCCCAAGTTCATTCCATAAAAAGATTTATTGTATTTTTGGTATTTTTTTAGTGTCTGTAACATAAAGCCATCACCTCCAATAACAATGATTGTGTCGCATTTTTCAATAGAGGAATTTTTATTTAATTTTAGTATTTGTTTTTTTGCCAAAAGAGCTTTAGTGGTATTATCAGTGATTAGGCAAATTTTTACATCATCCATAGCTAATAAACTGATATCATAAAAATAGCTAAAAAAAATGAATATTACATCCTTAAAAGAATCTTTTCTAATACATTGCTCTGATTTAAAATTAAAAAAAAATCACGAGCAGATAGAAATTATTGAACTTTTAATAAAATTTCACAAAAATAATGAAAAAGAAAATAATTTTTTTTCTAGACTATTCTCACCCAAAGAAAGCAAGCTAGGCTTCTATTTGTATGGTGACGTGGGGGTCGGAAAAACCATGGTATTAAATTTTTTTTATGATTCTTTAACTATCCCGAAACAGAGATTACACTTTAATGAGTTTATGATTAGCGTTCATGATTTTATTCATCAAAACAAAGAAAAATCTAAAAGTGAGAATTTGTTAGAATTGTTTGTTAAAAATTTAAAACAAAAAACTGAATTAATTTATTTTGATGAATTTCAAGTAACCAATATTGTAGATGCTATGATTCTGGGAAAATTATTTCAAACTATCTTTGACCATAACATCAAAGCTATATTTACTTCTAATACTCAAATTGACAATCTCTACCAAGATGGATTGCAAAGAGAGCAGTTCGTGCCATTTATCAAAATTATTAAAAAATTTTGTATAGAGCGAGAGCTGGTCATTAAAAGCGATTATAGAACATCTGGTTTTAAAACATTAGAACGTTTTTTTCACCCAATTAATGAAAAGACTAAATTTAATATAAATCAACTAACTAGAGAAATCACCAAAGGAAAAGCTCTAACCTCCCCAGAGATTTTGGTCAAAGGTAGATCTTTTTGTATTGAGCAATATTTCGAAGGAACAGCAAAGTTTTATTTTAACGATCTATGTTCCAACAATTTAGGAGCAGAGGATTATATTGCTATTGCGGAAAAATCAAAATTTATTATCTTGGAAAATATTCCCAATTTCAATAATGATAATATGAATGAGCAACAAAGATTTATTACTTTAATAGATATTTTGTATGAAAAAAAAATACCTATTTTGGTCTCATGCGAAGTTTCTATTAATGATATGACTTCTTCTGTTAAGCTAGCTGCTCCTTTCAAAAGAACAATCAGCAGATTGCATGAACTAACTTCACCTGATTTTGCAATTTAACCTATTAAAAATAAAAAATTTCTTTACAAAACCTTTAGCTAGGTTTTTGCTTTCCCCACATCTCAAAGTATTTCCCTTTTTGCGCTAATAGACTCTCATGCGTTCCTTGCTCAATAACAATACCTTCATCAAGAACAATTATATTATCAGCATTTGCAGCTGTAGAAAGTCGATGCGCAATTATGAGAGTTGTCTTATTTTTAGAGACATTTTCTAAGTTTTTTTGGATTTCTTTTTCAGTGCTTGTGTCCAGAGCAGAGGTTGCCTCGTCAAAGAAAAATATTTTAGGATTTTTTAGAATAGTTCTTGCGATGGCTACTCTTTGTTTTTCTCCACCAGATAATTTTAAACCACGTTCTCCTACAATTGTTTCATAGCCATCCGGTAAAATTGATATGAAATCATGTATATCTGCATTTTTAGCAGCACTAACCACTTCTTCTTTAGTAGCTCCAGTCCTTCCATAAGCAATGTTGTAATAGATTGTATCGTTAAATAAGACAGTATCCTGTGGAACCACACCAATTATTTCCCGCAAAGACTCTTGAGAGATTTTATTTATATTATTATTATTAATATAAATTCCTCCTTCCTTGGGTTCATAAAATTTAAAAAGCAATCTGCTGATTGTGGATTTTCCAGCTCCTGTCGGACCAACAATGGCAACTTTTTTTCCATTAGGAACTACAAATGAAATATTTTTGATAATAGTTCTTCGAACGTCATAATCAAAACTAACATTATCAAATTTAATTTCAGCAACATCACTTTGTGGCATGGTATCAAGAACATCTTGTGTTGTTGGTGATATTTCTAATAAGCTAAACATATTTTCCATGTCAGTTAATGCTTGCCTAATTTCTCTATAGACCGAACCTAGCCAACTTAAAGGTTGGTATAATTGAAGCATATAAGCATTAATTACTACAAAGCCTCCGACGTCGATGTCCCCACTTTTAATACCGTAAGCAGACATTACTAGCATGATAGTAATTCCAGTCGTTATGATTAATGTTTGGGCTACATTTAATAACGATAGAGCATGACGGGTTTGATTAGCAGCTAATTCGTACTCCTCTAAGGATTTATCAAGCCTATTAAATTCAAATTTTTCATTATTAAAATATTTAACTGTTTCAAAATTCAACAAGCTATCAATCATTTTTGTACTAACATCATTGTCAGCTTGATTCATTTTTCTTCTAAATTCATTTCTCCATTCCGTGATCTGAAAAGTTAAGTAAGAATAAAAACCCACCGTTATAAGAGTTATGACCGCATACCATGGTCCATAAAGATAAAATAAAATTCCTGAAACTAAAAAAATTTCAAAAAAAGTAGGAACAATATTAAATAATACATATCGTAGCAGAAAATCTATTCCTTTGGTTCCCCTGTCTATAAATTTTGCAAGCGCTCCCGTTTGTCTATTCAAATGAAATTGTAATGACAAATTATGTACGTGCTTAAACATGGTTAAGGATATCTGCCTAATAGAGTGTTGAGAAACCTTTGAAAACAAAGCATCCCTAACTTCAACAAATGCAAAAGTAATTATTCTTGCAATACCGTAGCCGACAATTAAAGCAACAGGCACAAGCATAAATAAATTAATACCTGAACTTAATTCTGTGAGAGAGTTTACGGATGCCCCCAATATTAAAGGAGTCGTAACGTTGGCAATTTTTGCCAATACTAAAGCAATAACTGCAAAGCTAACTCTTGTCTTTAAGTCCCTTCTTTTTTTTGGCCACAGATAGGGAAGTAACAGTTTGAAAGTCTTGATATATTTTCCTTGTTTCATAATTTTAATATAGCTTATTGCTCACTATTTGTTATGGGCAAAAAGGCAGGGGATCGTCAGTAATAATTTTATCTTTTATCTTTTGTCTTTCATGTCTGACATATGAAGTTTAAGAGCCCTTGTTGAAATTTGAACTTCTACAATAAAAAAGACTATAGATATCAACATGGAAGTGCAGCAAGATACAAAAATAATTTTAGCAATAAATATCTTATTTAGATAAAGCGCAAAGACTGTCAGCATATTAAAAAAAAATCCTAATGCAGCAAAAAGCATCGTGTATTTAGCAATTTTTATTCTACCCTCTAAATTTTCTAATTGCTTTTCCCAGTGTGCGGGCACATGTTTATCAAAAACATAGTCGTCATGAATTTTTCTAATTAAGACACTTAAGCTATGAAATCTATTGTTATAAACCGTCATTAACAAGGGGATTGCCGGAAACATTAGCGCTGTAACTGTGTAGTTTATATTCATATTTAAATTTTATTGTACCATGAACTTAATTTATAGATTAGATTTTTTTTAACATTGAGTGTAAATTTGTTAATGGATCATAATTTGTTTAAAGTTAAGGGAACATACGTAAATGGAACATGGTTCAATAATTCCAAAACTTACGAAGTTATTAACCCATCCAATAATTCCGTATTAGCAAAGATACCTCTCTCTTCTACTGAGGAGTTGGAACTTGCAGTCCAATCTGCATCGAAAGCTCAAAAAGAATGGGTCAAAGTAAGCATTGTAAAAAGAACAGATATAATTTTGAAATTATGTTCCAGAATTGAAGACAGGTTAGAAGAATTTGCCTTAATGGACAGCTACAATGCAGGCAATGCAATTACATTTGCCAGGAAAGATGTTTTGCAGGCAGTAGCTAATATGAAATACTTTGCAGGACTAGTCCGTGAAGTAAAAGGGGAGACCTTCTCCATGGAGCCAAAACATTTAAATTTTTCGAGACAACAACCGTATGGGGTAGTTTTGAAAATCAATTCTTTTAATCGCCCTTTTAGATGGTGTGCTGAAAAATTGGCTGCTCCTATCTTAATGGGAAATGCTGTCATTATTAAAAACTCAGAACAAGCACCTATTTCATCTTTAAAATTTTGCGAGCTATTGGATGATTTATTTCCAGACGGGCTTATCAATGTAGTAACCGGAGGTGCGGATGCAGGATCTTTTTTGGTTAAACATCCTTTAGTTAAACGAATAGCGGTAATTTCATCAGTTCAAACAGGAATAGCTATAGCCAAAGATGCAGCACCTTTATTAAAAAATATATCACTAGAATTGGGTGGTAAAAATCCTCTTATTGTTTTCGATGATGCAGATATTGATTTTGCAGTTGATTTAACTATTAAAGGAATGAGATTTGACACTAAGGGAGAATCTTGCAGCTCGCCTTCTAGAATTTTAGTCCACCAAAAATTACATGACAAATACTTAGAAACATTAATTACCGAAGTAAAAAAAATACCAGTAGGCTTACCATGGATTGATACCAATGTGGTAGGACCGGTAGTTTCCAAGAAGCAATTTGATAGCGTTCATCGTTTTATTCAATCGGGAATTAAAGAGGGTGCAAAATTAGAATTGGGTGGAGATTCACCAAAGACAAAAGATTTGAAAGATGGTTTTTTCATCAATCCTACTATTTTTTCAAAAGTCACATCTACCATGACCATTGCAAACCAAGAAATTTTTGGTCCTGTAATTTCTGTGATGACTTGGGAAAATTATGATGAGATGATGAGCATAGCCAATTCAACAGAATATGGATTAACTGCAGGAATTGTAACCAATTCATTAAGCAATGCGATGAAAACTGCAGAAGAAATTGAATGTGGCTATGTATGGATTAATACAGCAGGTAGGTATGCTAGTGCTCCTTATGGAGGTTGGAAATTGAGTGGAATTGGCGTGGAGGAATGTTACGATGAATTGAAAAGCTACAGTAGAGTAAAAAATATTAATATGAAGTGGCTTTAATTTAACGAAAGAAACAAAATGGACGAAAAGTTATTTGAAAAAGGGATGGAGAAAAGAAAAAAAGTTTTAGGAAAAGATTACACAGAAAATGTGATGGCCAATACAGACGATTTAAATGATACATTTCAAAAAGCTATGACTGAGTGGTGCTGGGGGTTTGGGTGGGGCGATGAAACTATCAACATGAAGACAAGATCAATGATGAATTTAACTATGATTGCTGCTTTAGGAAAAATGCATGAATGGGAACTTCATTGTCATGGAGCTTTAAAAAATGGTGTTAGCAAAGAAGAGATTAGGTCGATATTACATGTCATCGGTATTTATTGTGGTGTACCTCAGGCAATGGAATGTTTCAGGGTAGCAAAAAAAGTATTTGATGAAAAAAAAACTTAAGGCTATTAATTTAAATTTAACCAGTAGGGTTTGGAAATTTTAATTTTAGAATTTTTTAATTGAATAGTTTTATTTAGACTATCTTTATTGTCTTCGATATTAATAATTGCAAAACAACAAGGATCTAAAGAAATAATTTTTCCAATATTTTTTTCATCTAGGGTAATAGTCTCATCAATCGCAATAGATCCTTCTATAATTTGAATTGGAAAAACTCTTTTTCTTATTTTATTTTTTAAGTTCATTCGAGCAGTATTTTCTTGTCCAACAAAACATCCTTTTTTAAAACTAATTCCATTTAGTTCCTTTAAATTTAATTCTAAAGAAAAAAAATTCGACAAAGCATCTGCCGGAACCAAATCAGTCAATCCTGTGTTATGATAAATTTTAATAAAAGTGTTTATGTCTAGTAAGCTTAAACTCAAATCTTTAGCTAAGTCATTACATTTTTCTTTAGAAATAATTCCATGAATTCCAAGATCACCAAGTCTTGGGTCATTAAAGAAAAAACCATAGTCATTTCTAATAGTAAATCCTTTAGTGGCATTGAATTCGCTAGAAATTATTTCATTAGCCATATTAAAGAAAAAAGATTTATAATGCTGATCTACATTTTCAATTATGACTTGAGATCTTAATTTAAAGATATTCAATTTAGAAATAAAATCATCAACTATCGCTTTGTTGCATTGAATTAAATAGTTATCTTCAGATAAACTGACAATCATAAAATCGTACATGAACTTTCCTTGAGGGCTTAGGAGGCATGAATATAGAGAGCAGGTTTTGTTGACTAGATGAATATCATTGGAAATTATATTTTGTAGAAAATTACTAGCATCCACACCAGAAATGGAGATGATAGATTTATGTTCTAAATGGATTGCAAAATTGCTGTTCATTTTAAAAGTTTTTGTATATTAATTCGTTATTCATTATTCATTATGTCAAATAAATACTCTCTACTTATCAAAAATGCAGAATGTTATATAGATCAGAATCTTATTCTTACTGATATCGCTATAAAGGATAACATTATTTCCAAAGTATCGGAAAATATAGAAGATTCGGCAGATCGCGTACTTGATGCAAAAGGCTTAGCTATCTTTCCTGGCATTGTAGATACTCAAGTACATTTTAGAGAACCGGGTGACTCAAGAAAAGAAAATTTAGAAAGTGGCAGTAAATCTGCAGTGTTAGGTGGAGTAACTTCTGTATTCGAAATGCCCAATACATCACCCCCCACTGATAGTCCTGAGCGTTTTCAGCAAAAATTAGATTTAGCAAAAGATAGAATGCACTGCAATTATGCATTTTATTATGGAGCAACAGAGAATAATTCAGTTGCTTTGGATGTGACTAAAAACCTAGAAGGATGTTGCGGAGTTAAAATGTTTGTTGGTTCTTCCACAGGAAATTTATTAGTTAAAGACGATAAGTATATCGAGCAAGTGATTAAAAATTCTCCAAGAATTGTTTCTGTTCATTCAGAGGATGAAAATATGCTTGATGCTAATAAAGATAAAATTATCGAAGGAGATGTTAAAACACATTATGTTTGGAGGAGTGTGGAGACTGCGATGTCCTCTACAAAAAAATTAGCCAATTATGCAAAAAATCATAAAAAAAGAGTTCATATTCTTCATATATCTACCAAGGACGAAATGGAATTTTTACGAGATTATAAAGATATTGTTAGCGTTGAAGCTATTCCTAATCATTTAAGTTTGTTCGCCCCAGATTGCTATGACGAAAAAGGAACTTTCGTACAAATGAATCCTCCCGTTCGTGAAAAAGATCATATGGATGGAATATGGAAAGGTGTTTTGGATGGAACGGTGGATGTTATTGGTTCAGATCATGCACCTCATACGATAGAAGAAAAATTACAAACTTATCCTGCTAGCCCATCTGGAATGCCAGGTGTGCAAACTATTTTTCTTTTAATGTTAAAACATTTCTTCGATGGAAAAATTAAATTATCAAAAGTAATTAGCCTACTGTCTGAAAATCCTTGTAAATTATTTGGAATAGAAAAAAGAGGTTTTATTCAAGAGGGTTTCTATGCGGATCTTACAATAATGAATATGAACAAAGAGTTTGTAATTACTAACGATTGGATTGCAAGCAATTGCAAATGGACCCCATACGATGGTTGGAAATTACCTGCCACTCTATCAGGAACTATTGTGAATGGAAATGTTTCTGTATGGGATGGAAAATTAGTAGAAACGAAATACGGTAAACCATTAAAGTTTAGTTAATATTCAGTTGAAAAAACCAATGATACAAGGTCAATATAAAATTGATCTTTAAGTTATTTAACTAAATTAAACTGTTATTGTAAGAATTTGGAAAATAACAATCAACAAGTTCTCCTTTTAAAAATTTAGATTTTCCTGATGGAAAAAGTGACCAAATATTAGAGCTTACAAATGATTGTATTCTAAAAGATTCCTGTCCTTTCAAAACTTCAATTACTAGCTTGCCATCATGTTTTGATTTTAATTTACATTTCGTAAAATGAGTAAAGGCATTATTTTTCGTGTAGCTATTATTTAGAATAGCCTTAATCGGTTTTTCGATTGGAACACCCAAGATATCCATTATATAAGGTTGGACAAAAAATCTGAAACAAGCAGCTGAAGAGATGGGATTACCTGGTAATCCAAAAATAGCTTTTTGCTTTCCTCTAATTTTAGCAAATAAAATTGGTTTTCCAGGCCTTATTGCTACTTTTTTAAAAAAATTAGATAATTTAAAATCTTTAATAACACTAGGAACAAAATCGAATTTTCCTGCAGAGACAGCTCCAGAAGTAATAATTATATCAATTTTTGTATTAAACATCTTTTTGATCTGTTTTTTAAAAATTTTTTCATGATTATCTTTAAGAATTCCCCCATTTATAAAGTTAAATAAAAAATGATTGCTTAATGACTTGATATAGTGACTGTTAGAATTCCTAACTTTCCAGTTCGGTATATTATCATGATTAGAAATTTCATTACCTGTTGAAAAAAATAATATGTTTAGCTTTTTTTTAACTTTTACCTTTTTAATTCCCAACGCTTTTAAAGCGAGGATATGATTTGGATGGATAATAGTACCTTTTTTAATTATTAAATCATTCTTCTTATAATCGGAGCCTAAAAACCTGACATGCATATTTTTTTTAATTTTTTTATTAATAACAATATATTTGGCTTCTTTTTTATTCGGATAAAAAATAATTTGCTCAATCGGTATAATTGTATCGAAAGGCTTTGCTATCACTCCACCCGTCATGATCTCCATAGCATCGTTTTTTTTAATTTTTTTTGTGATTGGCTTATTTCCAGGAATTATGCTTCCTACAATTTTAAATTTCCTTGAATTATTTTTGTTTAAATCTTTAGTATCTTTAGAACAAACCGCAAAACCATCAAACGCAGTATTATTAGCAGAAGGGTAGTTTGTGGTAGATATAATATTTGTAGATGAAACTCTATTTAAGCTATCATCACTACGAATATACTCGTCTTTAATTTTAATTAATGATTTTTTTAAAATTTGTCTCGACTGCTTATAACTAATCATTATTTTTAAGTAGTTTTTTTATTTTGTTTAAATATTTTTACTATTTACATTAAAAAAAATTGTAATTATCAAATTACATCTGAACCATTTAAAGAGCAAATTATTAATCCAAGTCTTCACTTTTCTTTTATTATTTTTAATAAATCTTATTTCCTAGCACAATAACAAAATATAAAACCCTTGTCTCATAAGGAAAGAAATTGAGTAGATTTGAGAATGATAAATAATGCTTTATTCATAGGAATATTATACTTTTACTCAGGTATAGATTTCAAAGTCCTTCAACTGATATTAGATAATTTTTCAGCAAATACAAAAAAAGTTTCTTAAATGTTAAAAAAAAATTCTTTAATTTAAATAAATATCAAATCTTGTTAAGAGTGATTGTTGTGCCAAAGAACAACTTTTAGTATAGACTACAAGCTGAATGACAATTAGTAGCCAAAAGATATTTGAAGCAATTAACATATCTGTCTTAACCATTTCAGACACTAGAAAAGAAGCAACTGATAAATCAGGTGCGATACTTGCAAAAAAAATTAAAGAAAAGGGGCATGGCTTAACACACAAAGAAATTGTTAAAGATGACAAGCAGGCTATAAAAAAAATTTTGCTAGATTGGTGCTCTAGTAAAGAAGTAGATGTCATCATTACTACAGGAGGAACTGGCTTAACAGGTAGGGATCTTACTCCTGAGGTACTAGATGAAATTAAAGAAAAGGATATCCCAGGGTTTGGTGAATTGTTTAGATTGATTAGTTATAAAAAAATTGGAACTTCCACTATTCAATCCAGGGCTATGGCAGTGCTCTGTAAAGGAACTTATATTTTTGCTTTGCCAGGATCAACTGGAGCCGTGACAGACGCTTGGGATGATATTTTAAAATATCAACTTGATTCAAGATTTGAGCCGTGTAATTTCATCAGTCTTATTCCAAGACTTAAAGAAAAATAAAATAATTTATTTTTGGTATTTATCTTTCCATTCAGTATAGGGCATTCCATATACATGCTCTCTAGCTTCAGGATCTGAAATAGTGATTCCTTTTTTGTCTGCCTCTTCTCTGTACCATTTAGAAAGACAGTTTCTGCAAAAACCTGCAAGATTCATTAAATCAAGATTTTGAACATCTTTTCTTTCCTTTAAGTGCTCCAGCAATCTTTCAAACGCAGAAGATTGAATTTCTTTTTTCATGTTATCGTTCATATCTAGAAATATATATTAAAGTGAATAAATTTAAAAGTTACTATAATTTAAGCTAATCACCTAGGAAGATGGGTCAATAAGTGGAGTGCCTTTTAACCATTTAGATTGATTATCATCGTAGTGTTCTTTTTTCCAAATGGGAGTTTTTTTTTTGATTTCTTCGATAATGTATCTGGATAAATCATATGCCTGAGATCTGTGTTTTGCGGCAACAGCAATAATAATTGATAATCCTCCAAGGGGAATATAACCTTTTGCGTGTTCTATATACACAGCTGGATGTTCAATGGTTAATTTCTCGGACGCCTCTTCAAAAATTTCTTTAAAACTTTTCTCTACCATTGCGTCATGTGAATCGTAAGTAATTCCAGTAACATTTTTATTATCGTTATGATTACGCACCGTTCCAATAAAAAATAAAGATGCACCGCATTTTTCTGAAGCAATAAATTGCTGAGCCTTGTCTAAAGACAAAGATCCTTTGGAAGATTCTATTACCTTACCGTAAAACATTAGCCACCTCCTACCGGTGGAATAATACTTAGCTTAGAATGAGTAGATAAATGATAATGCTCTTGGACAATTTCATTATGCTCATTCGCAAATGCAGAGCATCTGACAATTTCTAGATAGTTTTTGTTGTCAGGGTACTTATTTTTAATAAAATCTATTAAATTTTCACGAACTTCTTTTATACTGCTAAGTTCTGGAAGTGTAATTTCTAGGTAGTCCTGATCAGAAAAATCTCTTGCATCACCAAATAATTCTATTTTAATTTTCATGTCTAAAACAGTTCAGATAAAAAATCAGGCAATCCTCCAGGATTGAGCCAAAGACCACTCTTTCCACCCTGCTTTACTAATAATTTTATACCTTCAATCCTTAAATCTGGATTTACAATTTTGCTCAAATCATAGATTGTAATAAGAGCTGTGTTTACTCCCATAATAGCTTCCATTTCCACGCCAGTTTTGGCATGTGCCGACACCACGCAATAAACTTCTAATGAGAAGTCATCTTCGTTCATAATAATCTTGGTAGCTGTATGATCGATAGGGAGTGGATGACATAGGGGAATAATATCACTAGTTTTTTTTACGCCAAGAACAGCAGCTATCTCTGCCAAGCTAATAGGATCGCCTTTGGGCATTTTTTTTGTTCGAATTAATTCAAAGGTTTCTTTACCAACCATAATTTTTCCAGTAGCCAGTGCTTTTCTAAAAGTTGGTTGTTTGTCTGAGACATCAATCATTTTGTAATTATGTTCTAAAAAAAATTCTTTGGCCCAACTCTTTAATTCTTTTTGATTAATAGTTTGCAGACTGGTCATAATTTTACCCACCTATAGAAGCTAAATGTGGTGTGATCCCAGTATTACCTGTTTCTAGGTAATGAGATTCTTTTTTAAAACGAAGTTGTTTTAAAATTAACTCTATCAATTCATCTTTCTGATTTTGATTTTGTAAGTAAGGTCTTAGATTAGCACCGCTGTTTCCAAATAAACATAGTCGTAATTCACCTTTTGCAGTTATTCTTAAACGATTACATGTGATACAAAAATCTTTAGAGTAGGGCGCTATAATTCCAAACTTTCCTTTTAATTTAGAGTGAACATAATTTATGGATGGACCTGCATCTCTGATTCGAGAAATCTCTTTCCAGTCTGTACTCTCAATATACTTTCTAAAATTAGACGCTGAAATATGATATTTTTTAAAATATTCAAGATTATCTCCTGTTTGCATTAGCTCAATGTATCTAAAATCAATTTCATTATTATTTATAAAACGTTCCCAATTTTGAAACTCTTCCAAACTGTCGTTAACATTTTTAAGCAAGACAGCATTAACTTTGATATTTTTAAAACCTTTATTTTGTAAAATATTAATCCCCTCTAAAATTTGTGGTAAACGATCTTTTCCAGTAATTTCTTTGAACTTGTTTCTATCTAAACTATCAATGCTAATATTAATCCCATTAATTCCAGTTGCAAGGAGCTCTTCAGCGATTTCATTAAGTTTATAACCATTAGTTGTGATTACTAGGTTATTAATTTTGTGTTCAGATTTAATATTTCTTAACACTTCAAAAAAATCTTTTCGAACTGTAGGTTCTCCGCCTGTGATTCTAATTTTTGAAACACCAAGTTTCGTAAAAGCAGCTACTAGATTAGATATTTCGTCCAGATTTAAAAATCCTGGTTTATTCTCTACTTTAAAATATCCATTAGGAAGACAATACCCACATTTAAAATTACATACGTCTGTAATTGACAAACGAATATATGGAAAGGATCTTCCAAAACTATCGGACATTTTGTTCATAGTTAAAATTATAACATATTTAAATATTTTTAATAATGCAATTTGCTTAAAAAATTTTATACCCCATTCTCAAAGCGACAAACAATACTAGAACAGCTGTTAGTGCCGCCAATCCTTTTGAGGGTAGAATTTTAAGATTTAAATAATTTCCAATTTGACCACCAATCACAACAGATAGAATTAAAAACCAATAATCTACAATTTCTATCCGTAAATGGTCTTTTTGTAATTGCGCAACAAGACCTGAAATAGAGTTAATAAAAATAAAAATAGAAGCCGTAGTTGCGATATCACGAGGTTTTCCTGCCTGAAGTAAAAAAAGTATTGGACTTAAAAAAATTCCTCCACCTATACCAACTACTCCAGATATAAACCCCAAAACAGAACCAATACTCACTGAAATATACAAAGGTATTTTTTTATAAGATTTTTTTTCAGACCCAAAAAATTTAAAATTGAATAATAGTAAAATCCCAGCGCTCAATAAAACAGTAAATAGAACAATTTCAAAAATATTTTTATCTATTACAAGTGATCCTCCCCAGTAGGCAAAAGGGACAGAGCCAATTAAATAAGGTAAGAGCAAACTTTTATTAAAATGACCGTTACGCATGTAATTAAAAGAATTTCCAGAAACCACAGCTATATTGCAGGCAAGAGCAAGAATAGGAAAAATAGCATAAGGAGTATTCCATAATAATAACAAGGCCAGATAAGTTGATCCGCCTCCAAAACCTACGCTAGAATAAAGAGTGGCAGTTAGTAAAAATAAAACAGAAAGAAAAATCATAAACAACGTTAAACAGATTATTGAGAATTGGTTAATAGACCAATGAATTAAGTTATTAATTAGAAAAAGAGGTATAATCAATTAATTAAAACAAAGTATTTGGTATCTTTCTTTAAGTCTTTGTTTTTAAATTTATACAGTTCTTGCATATTATTTTTTTAATCATGCAGCCATATTAAGAATAAGCTAATACACAAGTTTATTATTAATAAACTTAAATTTATTATTGACAAATATTCTTTGTAGACTAGCTTGTTGTCATGTCAGTAAAATCAATTGAAAAAACTTTATCTACTTTGGATTTTTTTATTAGCAACATGAAGCCAGGTGGTTTGGCCCTTAAGGATGTGTGTGCTAGCCTTGGATTTAAAAAATCTGCAGCCCACCACATGTTAGCTACGATCTGCCAAAAAGGGTACCTTTACCAAGATCTTAAAACTAAAAAATATTTAATTGGCTCTAAAATTAAAAAAATGAGCAAATTAGCAATATTAGATGATTCTGGTTTTTCAGATTTTGCGTTTGACCAGATCAAAAAAGTGAATGACGAAACAGGAGAAGCAGTTCATTTAGCAGGTTTTGAAGGTACACGACTGATTACCCTAACCATGTTAGAATCTAAGCATCCGGTTAGAGTGGATCATGGATTTTTAAACAAAGACCACGCATTCCATGCCACAGCATCTGGAAAGGCAATCCTCGCACATATGAATTTAGCTAATCAAGAAAAAATACTAAAAAAAAATAGAGTAAAGTTTACGGAATTTACAATTACAGACAAAGTTACTTTGTTAAAAGAGCTGAATGCTATTAAAAAAAATGGCTATGCCATTGATGATGAAGAATTTCAAGAAGGTGTCTATTGTGTTGGTTGCCCAGTTTTTAATGAGTACCATGAACCAGTTGCCTCTGTTAGCTGCTCTTCTCCTAAATACAAAATAGTTAGAGACAAAAAATATTTAGATAAAATTAAAAGTTTTACACAACAAGCGGCTTTCGAAATAAGCAAATACTACAAACCAAAAAAAACAATAAAAACAATAAAAAAAGGGGAGAGAAAATATGCAGCCTAAGAACGATAGTACTATGATGGGACACAATCAACTCGATGTTCCAAAAGAAATGGGAGCTTGGGTTTTGAATGATCCTGATCACATTGAAATTAAAAAGAAACCAGTTCCAGAACCAAAAGATGATGAGGTTTTGTTAAAAATTGATGCAGTTGCTATTTGTGCTACAGATTTAGAAATTATTAGCCACGGTAAACCAGCACAAATCGAAGGCCAAGCGCCATTTAATAAAAATTACTCACCAGGGCACGAAGCTATGGGAAGAGTAGTTAAGTTAGGTGCATCAGTTGACGATTTTAAAATTGGAGATAGGGTTGCTGTTGAAATCCATGCGGGATGTGGCAGATGCGAAATGTGCGTTAAAGGTTGGTACACTTCATGTTTGAATTACGGATTTGCTTCTAAAGGACATAAAGCAAACGGCTTCACAACAGATGGAGCTTTTGCTGAATATATGACTAATAGAACAAGAACTTTAGTAAAAGTTCCTGACGATATGTCAGATGAAGAAGCGACTTTAGCAGTAACAGCTGGAACTAGTATGTATACGCTTGATGTCATGGGAGGTCTTTTTGCAGGACAAACTATGGTAGTTATGGGTCCTGGACCGATCGGTTTGTGTGCCGTAGGAGTTGCTTCAGCACTTGGAGCGGATGTTATTTTAACAGGAACTAGAGATAACAGACTTGAAATTGGGACAAAGCTTGGAGCATCGCATGTTATTAATGTTAAGAACGATGATGCTATTAAAGTAGTAACAGATCTAACAGATGGAGTTGGGGCTCATTATGTCCTAGATTGTTCTGGAGCACCCAATGCTGTGAACGATGCATCTGCAATGATTAGAAGAGGTGGAAAAATCGGATTGGCAGCATTTCCTTCAAAGCCTGTTGAAGTGGATATTGCGAATTTAGTTAGAAATAACGCATATATTTACGCGACCAGAGGAGAAGGAAAATCAGCCTGTCATCGTGCAATGTCTCTAATGGCTAAAAAACGTTTTGATGCAAAGCTAATTCATACTCATACTTTTGCAATGAAAGATCTTCAAACTGGTCTGAAATACACGAGAGAAAGAATTGAAGATGCAATCAAAGTAGTTGTTAGAAACGACGAAAGATTAATCTAAAAAAATTATGCTTCGATACGATAATTATTTTATTCCCAAAAACTTAGAAGAGTATTTCGACTTGCTCTTGGAAGTAAAAGATTATCGTATTCTTGCTGGTTGCACGGATGTCTTGCCTTGGGCAAGAGAAGGAAGAGCGGGTAATGTTTATATTCAAAACGTGATAGATATTACTAACATTAAAGAGTTAGATGTATTTGAAATTAAAAAAGATAAAATTAAAATTAGCGCAACAACAACTTTTCAAAAACTATTTACAGATCCTCAAATAAGAAAAGACATTAAAATTTTACCACAAGTTTCAGTTTGGTTTGCTGATGATCAAATAAGAGAGCAAGCTACTATCGGCGGAAATCTTGTTAATGCATCACCAGCTGGAGATGGATGTCCTGCTTTTTTAACTTTGAATGCACAAGCAATTATTGTGGGAAGAAAAGATAAAAGTATCTACGAAAGAAAAGTTAGCTTAGATAAATTTATTCTAGGAAGAAACAAAGTTGATTTGCAGGGTAATGAAATTTTAGCTGCATTAGAAATGGATAATACCAAGGGCTATGGAGCTAGCTTTGAAAAGGTTGGGCACAGGAGATCACTAGTCATTTCTACAGTCTGTGTAAGTTGTGTTGCGAAAACAGACAGTTCTGGAAAATTATTTGACGATGTTCGTGTTGCTGTAGCTGGTGTTAGAGAAATACCTTGTCGATTAGAAAAAACAGAACAGTTTCTTCAGGGAAAAGAAGTTAATGAACAAAATATTTTAGAAGCTTCCTTGCTAGATTTGGACGTTATTAATGCAAGAAGTAGACTAGAATATAGAAAAGAAGTTTTGCAAAATTTTATTATTAGAGCAATTATTAAATCAGTCTCAGAAAAAATTATTATAAAAGAAAATTATTTTGACAATACTAACATAAAAAAACTTGAGGAGGTTCATGCATAAGTTAACAATTAATTTAGAAGTTAATGGTCGAAAAATAAATAAAGAGGTAAATTCTCACTATCGTTTATTGGATTTTCTCAGAGAAGATCTTGACTTGACTGGCTCCAAAGAAGGCTGTGGTGCGGGTGAATGTGGTACTTGTTCAGTTTTTGTAGACGGAAAATTAGTAAAGAGTTGTTTGATGCCAGTTGCCAAAGCTTCAGGGAAGAAAATAGAAACCGTAGAGCATCAAGGTACACCAGACAATTTATCAACTTTGCAAAAATCATTTTTTCTAACAGGAGCTAGTCAGTGTGGCTTTTGTATTCCTGGCATGGTTATGGCTGCTACTTCTACTTTAAGAAACAATCCTGAGGCAGGTATTGAGGAAATCAAAGAGGAAATGGGTGGGAATATTTGCAGATGTACTGGGTACCAGAAAATTTTTGATGCCGTAGAATTAGCTAGAGATGTTATTTCAGGAAAATTAGACCCTAAAGTCCTTGAGGAATATTCCAAGCCAGAAGATTCCTATTTAGGTGCTAACGTTAAAAGAATTGATGCTCCTGGAAAAGTTACCGGAAGATTAAAATATGCTGCTGATATGAAAATGCCAAATATGCTTCATATGCAAGTTTTTAGAAGTTCTAGACCTCATGCCAAAATAAAAAAACTGGATCTTAGCAAAGCAAAAGCAGTGAGCGGAGTGGAAGCAATTGTTACTTGTGACGATGTTCCAGGTATAGATAATTTTGGAGTATTCATTGAGGATCAGCCAGTGCTTGCAAAAGAAAGAGTAAGGTATGTTGGTGAAGCAATTGCAGCAGTAGCGGCAGATACTTTAGAAGCTGCAAAAGAAGCGGTAGGTAAAATCGAAATTGAATATGAGGATCTTCCAGCACTTTACGATCCAGAAGAAGCTTTGAAAGATAAAATTTTAATTCATGAGCATTATAAAACTAATTTAGTAAAACACATTCCTATTAGAAAAGGAAATGTCGTAGAAGGTTTTGCAAAAGCAGATTTAATTGTAGAAGAAAAATTTGCTACCCAGCCTGTTGAGCATGCTTATTTAGAACCGATGGCTGGATTAAGCTATGTAGATTCGGATGGATCATTAGTTATTGTTTCTCCAAGTCAAAATATCACTCATCATAGACACATGATGTCTAAAATTATGGATCTTCCCATTAATAAAGTAAGATTTATTATGTCTCCCGTTGGTGGGGGTTTTGGTGGAAAAGAAGATATGATTTATCAAGGTATGTTAGCGTTGTGTGCAATGAAAACTAGATTGCCAGTACGTTATGTCATGACTAGAGAAGAAGATATTACCTCTACTGCAAAGAGACATCCTAGCAGAACTAATTATAAAATTGGAATCACAAAGGATGGAAAAATAACAGCAGTTCAAATTAAGATGATTGCAGACGGTGGTGCTTACGGATGTTCCACAGAAGGGGTTATGAGAAAAGCTGCTATTTTAGGAGCAGGTCCTTATAAAATAGATAATTTACAAATGGATACAGTCGGAGTTTATACCAACAACACTCCAAGTGGTGCTTTTAGAAGTTTTGGTGCTCTGCAAACTGAATTTGCAACAGAATCTATTTTAGATATTTGTGCTGAAAAATTAAACATGGATCCTTTCGAACTAAGAAGAAAAAACATGTTTGTTGCTGGTGATTTAACTCATACCAAGCAAGCATTAAATTCAGCAAGTATAGGAACTGTTTTAAATGAGCTAGAAAGTTTAGCGAATTGGGAAAAAGGAACTCCTAACTCGAGAGGAGTTAGTAGGAAAGATTTAAATAATAAAGATAATAGAGATTCTTGTTTTCTAGGTGCTAGATTAAATGAAAAATCAGAAGCTAGCGGGGGAGTTAAATAATGAGTTTAACTAAAAAAAGAGGAAGAGGAATGGCAGCTTCCTGGTATGGAATCTCAAGAACGGCTGCAATGGATCAGGCTGGAGCTTGGGCTGAAATAGATGATGGGGGTACAGCAAAAGTGGTTACTGGCGTTACTGAAATCGGAGAAGGAATATTAACTGTTCTAGCTCAAGTAGCTGCAGAAGAATTGGGCGTTAAACCAGAATTAGTACACATCGGAGACAACGATACTTCTAGAAGTCCAGAAGCAGCGCACGCAGGAGCTACCAGACAAACATACATGATTGGTAATGCTGTTGCTATGGCGTGCAGAGATTCAAAAGACAAATTATTTAATGAAATTGCAAAAGAATGGAATGTAGAAAAAGAAACATTACAAGCTCATGATGGAGAAATCTGGGCTAATGGTACCAATTATAAAATGCCAATGTCAGAAGCTATTCATATCTGTAAAAAAAAATATGGAGTTATTCCTGTTGGGAGTGGAAACTACACAGCCCACAATACTCCTCTAGATCCTGTAGATGGTTCTGGAAGTCCATGGCAAGCATATGTGTTTGGTGGGCAAGTTGCGGAAGTAGAAGTTGATACAGCAACAGGTGAAGTTCAGATATTAGGAATTTGGGCATGTCACGATGTGGGAAAAGCAATCAACCCAAAAGGTGTTGAAGGACAAATTGAAGGTGGCGTAGCCCAGGCTGTAGGCCAAGCTCTTATGGAAGATTATCAGCAAGTAGAAGGTCACACCACCACAGGAAGTTTTGCAAAATATATTTTACCGACCTCTTTAGATGTTCCAAAAGTTACAACCAAAATTGTTGAAGATCCAGATCCATTAAGTCCACTTGGTGCTAAAGGTATAGGAGAGCCAGCGATGGTTCCTACATGCCCAGCTATTATGAATGCTATTTATGATGCTGTCGGTGTTAGGATTCAATCTTTGCCAGCCACACCTGAAAAAATATTGAGGGCTTTGGATGAAAAAAAACGAACGTTAAATGGAATGGCTGTTAATTAGCTTTTTCAAAACCTAACAAAAAGGGGGAGACTAAAATGAGAATAGTAAAAAAAATAAGCTCGATACTAGTGGCTATGTCACTGCTATTAGGATCTAATTCTTTTGCTGCTGATAAGTTTCCATCCAAATATGTTGAAATGACAGTATTATTTGGTGGAACGGCTAAAAGTGTTGGCCAGTTAGTTGCTAAAGGACTTGAGAAAAATCTGGGAGCAAATGTTGTTCCTGTATCAAGAACCGGTGGTGGTGGTGCTGTTGGATATAAATATATTCAATCAAGACCAGCAACTGGTTATGATATTGTTTGGAATTCAAACTCAGTAAGTACATCTCACTATAAAGGAAGAACTTCTTTTAATTACAAAGCGTTTGCTCCAATTGCAGGTATGACCACAGAAGTTCCGGTTTTAGCTGTTAAATCTGGAACATTTGGTTCTATCAAAGAGCTAGCTGCGTATGCAAAGAAAAATCCTGGAAAAGTTAAAGTTGGAATTAGTGGAAAAGGATCTTTCACTCATTTAACTTCAGCGATAGTTTTTGATGCTATGGGAGTAAAAGTTAAATACATCCCTTATGGAAAAGGAAAAGCTCCAGCAGAATTATTAGCTGGTAGAATTGATGCCGCAGTTCAGTGGCCTGGTCAATTTAGATCTTTTCATAAAGCTGGCCAATTAAAAATGCTAGCTGTAACTAGCCCAGAAAGAATTGCATCTGACAGTAGTATTCCAACAATGAAAGAGCTTGGATACAAAAAAGTAGATGTAGTTATGTGGAGAGGACTTGCTGCTAAAAAAGGAACTCCTAAAGCTCATATTAAAGCTTTAGAATCAGCTGCAAAAAAATATGCTGAGAGTGCGGAGTTTAAAGCAGCCTCTAAAAAAATTGGTTTTACAATTAATTATCTAAGCGCAAGTAAGTTCGGTAAAAAAATTGCGAAAGATGATAAGAAAATTAAAAAACTAATGACTAACCTTGGCTTGTCTAAGAAGTAATCGCTAGGTAAATTGTTATGGAAAAAAGCAAGTTTTATTTAACTCTCGGGTTGGGTGTACTTGCTTTTTCCATTATATGGATTGCATTAGTTTTTCTTACCATAGAAGGAGACATAGGAACTTACGCAAACACCCCGAGAACGGTACCTTTTTTTCTTGGTTGTTGTATGGCTATTTTAGGATTTGTTTTTTTATATCAAGCTAAATTAGGATTCAGACCTAAAGACCCAATACAAGCTATTTTTGATAATGAATTTAAAAATATTACCATCTGTGTAATTTTTCTTTTAGCTTATGCATTTTTTTTAGAACTTTTAGGTTTTTTGATTTCAACACCAATTGCTATTTTTTTTTTAACTAGATTTATTTTGAATGAGAAGGGTTGGAAGATAAATTTTTTATTTCCAGTTTGTATGACTGGAACAATCTACGTTGTTTTTATAATATTACTAAACTCCAATTTGCCAAAAGGCACACTATTTTAATTATATAAATGATAGAAAGTATTTCAGCAGCTTTGGTACTAATGTCTTCTTTTGAAGTCATGATAGCCATTGGCATTGGATCCTTTGCAGGAATAATTTTTGGAGCTATACCTGGACTTACTTATTCTATGGCACTTGCGTTGATGTTGCCTTTTACATTCACTATGCAACCAGTAACAGGAATTTCTCTTTTGTTGGCTACTTACATAGGAGGCATGACCGGAGGATCAATTTCTGCAATACTAATAGGAATACCTGGCACCCCTTCTGCAGCAGCTACAGTTGCTGATGGTTATGCAATGACTAAAAAAGGAGAGGCAAGCATAGCGTTAGGTACTGCAGTTGTAGTTTCAACAATAGGAGGTCTAGCAAGCTTGCTTATTATGGTTTTGCTTGTAGATTTTATATCCACATTTGCAATCAGGTTCGGTCCAGCAGAAATTTTTATGTTGGTTTTGTTTGGTTTTTCAACCATTTGCGGGCTTTCAGAAAGATCTCTTTTTAGAGGTTTGGTTGCGGGAGTACTGGGATTGATGCTTATGACCATAGGTATTGATGACATTGAGGGTGTCCAGAGATTCACCTTTGGAAATGTTCAAATGTTGCAAGGAGTCAATTTGTTAGTCGCAATGATTGGTTTGTTTGCAGTCCCGCATATTTTTGAAGTTTTTCATTTAAGATTGAATAAAGAAGACAAAGTAAACTTTGATATTGGAGAAATAAAAACAAAATTACCAGGTTTTGATTTTATAAAAAAATATTTTGGTTTAATGTTGAAATCTACAGGACTGGGTGTTTCCATTGGAGCAATACCAGGATCTGGAGGACCCATCGCAGCTTTTTTAGCTTATTCGAATGCAAAAAATTCAGAAAAAGATCCAGTAGAAAAAGAAAAGTTTGGAAAAGGACAAGTGGCAGGAATTGTTGCACCAGAGACAGCTAACAATGCTGTAACAGGAGGAGCTATGGTTCCATTGTTATCCTTAGGAATTCCTGGAGACCCAGCTACTGCTATTATTTTAGGTGGCCTATTAATTCATGGTCTAGTTCCAGGACCTATGCTGTTTATTGAAAATGCACCGCAGGTATATGCCATATACATGGCAATATTTGTTGCCTATATAGCTGTATTTATTTTTCAAGTTAATTTTATAAAACACATTGTAAAAATTTTAGCCGTTAAACCCCATCATTTAGCTTGTGGTATTTTAGTTATGGTTGTAGTGGGGGCATACGCAATCAGAAGTTCGTTTTTAGATGTTAATGTGATGATTATAATGGGCTTGTTAGGTTATTTCTTTAATAGAATTAAATTGCCAGTTACTCCAATTGTTTTAGGATTAGTTCTTGGAAGGACTCTAGAAAGCGAATACAGAACTGCAATGTCTCTTTCTGACGGAAGTCCAATAATATTTTTTAGTTCTGTAGTAAGTGTTCTTTTCTTTCTCTTGATTGTGCTGACTATAGCTCTGCAAATAAGAAAAAGAATGGTTGAGATTAAAAAAAATAAATTAATTAAAAAGGAAGCATAATGAACAATAAAGAAGTTGAAAAAAGAGCAAAAATTTTATCGGAAAACGATAATAATTTAGAAAAATGTCTAGCCACTAAAGCATTGCCTTCCAATGTAGACGTTAGTTTGTCAGAAGGTTTGATACTTGCATTACTAAAACAAGGCGTTAGAAAATATTTTGCTATTTTTGGACATGGCTCTACGGACTTTGCTGAGGTGCTAAGAATTTATGAAGAATATGGAGTTACTAAAACCTATAATTTTAAAAACGAAGTAGAAATGGCTCATGCTGCTACGGCTTTGAGTTGGCAATATAAAGAAATACCCGCTGTGGTTACCTCGATTGGCCCTGGAGGATTGCAAGCCATGGCTGGTTCATTAGCTGCTAGTTCTAATGGAGTTGGTGTTTACCATATTTATGGCGATGAAACGACTTATGGAGAAGGCTTTAATATGCAACAAATTCCTAAGAATGAGCAGGATTTATATGGAAAAATAACAGCCCTAATGTCAGAATCTTACGTTTTCCATACACCGGAAGCATTAAGAGAAGGAATGAGAAGAGGTTATTTAAAGACAAAAAACCCAACCAAAGCCGGACCTTTTTATTGTCTATTACCTATCAATACACAGCCTAAAATTATTAAAGGATTAAACTTAGTTACTTTACCTTCAAATAAAAAGATCGATTTTAGTAACCAAATTTCAAAAACAAATTCAGAAGACTTTCTAAAGCTAACAGCAAATATTGATAAGATTGTTATTAAAGCAGGTGGTGGCTCTAGAGATTTTCATGAACAAGTAAGAAAATTATCCGAAAATTTATCAGCACCAGTCGCACTGTCTCCTGGAAGTTTAGGAATCCTTCCAGATAGTCATCCTAATAATATGCACGTTGGCGGTAGTAAAGGTTCTATTTCTGGAAATTACGCTATGGAAAATGCTGAGCTTTTAATTTCCATCGGATCCAGATCCGTTTGTCAGTCAGATTGTTCGGGAGTTGGATATCCAAATGCAAAACAAGTGATTAATATCAATGGAGATTTTGCTGATATGCTTCATTACAATAATACTCTTGGATTGAATGGAGATATTAGTGTTATTTTAGATCAACTAAATCCATTGTTAGAAAAAAATAATTCAGATGTAACGGCTAACAGAAAAAAATGGTTAAGTGAATGTGGCCAGAAAAAAGAAGAGTGGAATAAGTTTAAACAGTCTATTTATAACAAACAAACATTACAAGATGAAGCGTTTAACCGTGAGCTACTTACACAACCGGTTGCTATTAAAATTGCTTCAGATTTTTCTAAAAAAAATAATTGTGTAAAATTTTTTGATGCAGGAGATGTTCAAGCAAACGGTTTTCAAATTGTAGAAGATGATTTGCCTTACCAAACAATTACAGAGACCGGTGCTTCTTACATGGGCTTTTCTCCTAGTGCTATTCTTGCTTCAGCTATTGCAGATCAACCAACTTACCCAATTAGTTTTGTAGGAGACGGATCCTTTATGATGAATCCTCAAGTATTGATTGATGCAGTTTATTTTGGATTAAAAGGGATGGTCATTATTTTCGATAATAGACGTATGGCAGCTATTACTGGATTGCAGCATGCTCAATATAATAAAGAATTCAAAACCAATGATGGTGTGGAAGTTGATTATGTTTCTATGGCTAACTCTGTAAAAGGAGTAAAAGGTATTTTTGGAGGATACTCCAAGGATGAATTTAACCAAGCTTTAGCAGATGGATTGAATTACAAAGGCTTGTCTGTAATACATGTTCCCGTGTATAGCGGAACACATGAGCTTGGAGGAATGGGAGCTTACGGATCTTGGAATGTTGGAAACTGGTGTGAAGATGTTCAAGATAAATATTTTAAACAAAAAATTTAAAGGAGAATTATGTATAGTAAATTAGGTAATTTCATTAACGGTCAATGGAGCAATAATACCAAGGAAAAAATTGATGTTATCAATCCTTTTAATGAAGAAGTGTTGGGGCAAATTCCAGTTTCAACGAAAGAAGATTTAGACCAAGCTCTTGAATCAGCTAAAAAATCATTCCAACTGTGGAAAAAGACCTCTCCATGGGAGAGATCAAAAATAATAAAAAAAATTGCAGATCTCATTAGAGAAAGAGCAGATGATATTGCAAAAACAATGACTCTCGAAACGGGCAAACCTTTAGCAGAAGCAAAAGGGGAAACTATGGGCTCAGCGGAACAGTTTGATTGGTATTCAGAAGAAACCAAAAGAATCTATGGACAAATTATTGAGCCAAGAACTCAAGATGTTAGAATGCAAGTTCGTTATGAGCCGGTTGGAGTTGTGGCAGCATTTGCGGCTTGGAACTTTCCAATTCTTTTACCATCGAGAAAAGTTGCAGCAGCTATCGCAGCAGGCTGCTCTGTGATTATTAAACCAGCTAGTGAAACACCAGGCACTTGCATGCATATGATACAAGCTTGTAAAGACGCAGGCTTACCAGATGGAGTGGTTAATTTTGTAACAGGAAAATCATCTTTTATTTCTAAATATTTAATAGAGTCGCCTATAATAAAAAAAGTTTCCTTAACAGGATCGGTTGAGGTAGGTAAAGAAATTTTACATATGGCAGCAGATGGAATTAAAAAAGTTTCTATGGAACTTGGAGGTCATGCTCCTGTTTTAGTTTTGAATGATGCCGATGTAACAACTGCAGCCATTACTTCTTCCAATACTAAATTCAGAAATGCAGGACAGGTTTGTATTTCTCCCACAAGATTTATTGTTCAGGATAAAGTGTACAATGAGTATTGTGAAAAGTTTGTAGAGAATACTAAAAAATTAAAATTAGGAAACGGTCTCGAAGAGGGAACTAATGTTGGACCTATGGCCAATATTCGTGGTCTGGAACATGTTGATAATTTAGTTCAAGATGCAGTTGGCAAGGGCGCTAAATTATTAACTGGTGGAAAAAGAAGTAAAGATTTCAATAAAGGTTATTTTTATGAACCAACTGTAATCAATGATGTTCCAAGCACTGCTGACATTATGACAGTAGAACCCTTTGGCCCGGTTGCTCCTATTGTTAAATTTTCCGAATTAGAAGAAGGTTTTGAAATTGCTAATAGTGTAAACTTTGGTCTTGCTGGTTATGTTTTTACATCTTCTTTAAAAAATGCTCATTTAGCTTCCGAAAATCTTGAGGTTGGGATGGTTGGAGTTAATGATATGATGTTGGCAGCAGCTGAAATGCCATTTGGAGGTGTAAAAGAGTCAGGATTTGGTAGAGAAGGTGGATCTTTGGGAATTTTAGATTACTTAGTTCCTAAATATACAAAATTTAAAATTTATTAATTAATGAAAAAAAAATTTAAAGCAAAAGGTATCAAGGGCGGTCTAACCAATTACGGTGATCCAGAATTTTCTTCTTATTTAAGAAAATCTTTCGCAAAGTCTATGGGTTATACAGACAAAACGTTAGACAAGCCCATAGTAGGAATCATTAACACAGCTAGCGGATTGAATAGTTGTCATAGACATTTTCCAGAAATGATTACGGCCTTGAAAAGAGGAATTGATTCTGAAGGATGTTTAGGAGTTGATTTTCCAGTGATATCTTTAGGAGAAGTTTATTTATCCCCTACCAGCATGATGTTTAGAAATTTAATGTCGATGGATGTGGAAGAGATGATTAGAGCACAGCCAATTGACGTGGTGGTATTGTTAGGTGGTTGCGATAAGACGTTGCCCGCTATGATTATGGGAGCTATTTCAGCAGGAAAACCTTACGTTGTTCTTCCAGCAGGACCCATGATTACGAATAAATTTGAAAACGAAAGGCTAGGTGCCTGCACGGACTGTAGAAGATATTGGTCCAAATTTAGATCTGGAGAAGTTTCTAAAGAAAAAATCAAATTAGTGGAAAATAAATTATCTTCTAGTTCTGGGACTTGCGGAGTTATGGGAACTGCAAGTACTATGGCTTGTATTGTAGAAGCAATGGGTCTCTGTCTAACCGACGCTTCTAGCGTTCCTGCAGTTTTTTCTGAAAGATTAAAGCTATCAGAAGAAACAGGAGTGGTTGCAGCAAAAATTGCAAAAGGAACCATTAAAAAAATTAAAAAAGTTACCGAAGCAGATATTCATAATGGTCTTGTTACACTGCTTGGACTTGGTGGTTCTACTAATGCTCTCATTCACTTGACAGCTATTGCGGGAAGACTGGGAGTTAAAATTGACCTTAAAAAGTTTAATCAAATTAGCGAAAAAGTTCCAGTCTTGGTGAATCTAAAACCTAGCGGAACCAATTACATGGAAGATTTTTATTATGGTGGAGCCATGAAAGCGTTCCTAAAAGAAGTAAGCCCTTTTTTAAAAAAAGAAACTACAACCATTGAAGGAAAATTATTATCCAAAGTGATTAAAGAAAATGCCAAATCTTTTCACGATACAGAAATTATAAGAACAAGAAAAAAACCCTTTGAGGCAAAAGGAGGATTGGTTTCTTTGTTCGGAAACATATGCCCCAATGGTGCTATATTAAAAAGGTCTGCTGCTGATAAATCATTGTTTGAGACAACCGGAAAAGCTTTCGTTTTTGATGATATTAAAGAAATGGCAAGATTGGTAGATAGTCCAAAATTAAAGATATCCAAAAATGACATTCTTGTTTTAAAAAATATAGGACCTAAAACTTCCTATGGTATGCCAGAAGCAGGTTACTTGCCGATTCCTAAAAAATTATTAAAAAAAGGAGTTAAGGATATGATCAGAATTTCTGATGGACGAATGAGTGGAACAGCTTTTGGAACTATCATTTTGCATGTATCTCCAGAATCTGCCGTGAAAGGTCCTTTTGCTGCGGTTCAAACAGGAGATAAAATTAAATTAAGCGTTAAGAATAAAAGCTTAAATCTCCTTATTTCTGATACCGAATTAGAAAAAAGATTAAAAAATATTAAAAGCAAAGAGCCAAAAATTAGCAGAGGGTATTTAAAGCTTTATTACGACACTGTAACTCAAGCAGATGAGGGTTGTGATTTTGATTTTTTAAAATATAAGAAATAAATAATGAATTTAAAAACATATTTACCTATTGGTTTTTTAGCTTTAGCAATTGCAGCTATTATTTTACCGAAAGATATTTTTACTGCTGTTTTGATTTTTCTAATGATTTTGAGTGGAGTGATCACTATTTACTCTAATATAGATGTTTTTGATGATGATGAAAGGGACCAATAAATTATGAATATTTTAGCACTAACTACGTCTTATACTTTTGAGTTTACTTTTATTTCTATGATTGCAGCTAGTTTTTATTTCCTTTTAGAAAGACACAAATTAAGTTCAAAATACAAAAGCATTTCTAGTCTTGCTTTTTTAACCACTGCTTTAGCTGTAATTGAGTATTACCAAATGCATGATTTTTTTGATCTTAAAAATCTCTCTTCGCCAACGGTAAACTACCCAACAGAATTTAGATACATTACTTGGTTAATTGCGACACCATTAATGCTTTATATCTTTTTTGTTTTATCTGGATTTTACAAAAGTCATAAAAAAACAGTCATGACTACTTTATCGTTAAACTTTGCAATGATCGTTACAGGTTATTTCGCCGAGACCACTTACTCCAATAAGTTAATGAGTTTTAATTTTTCAATTGCGATGTTTGCAATTGGATTTGTTTGCTGGCTAGGTATTGTTTATATCTACACAAAATACCTTCCCGAACAACTGGAGTTAACTCCTTCAAAAAATCAAAAAGATTTAGGCAAGTGTTTAAATATTTTGGGAAAATTAGTGGTTTTTGGTTGGGCTCTTTATCCAGCCGGATTGTTTATTACTTTTTTCGACCCTTCCGTTGATACAGCTTTAACAAGAGAGTTGATTTATAATTTTGGAGATTTGTTTAATAAAATTGGATTTTCTTTAATTTGCTTCTTGTGCGCTGTTAAGCTTACTAAGAACGAAGCTATATAAAAAAATTAATCTTAAATTTTAAGGAATTAAAACAGTAGGGCCTGTCAGTATTCTTTTTGCAAGATCTTCATGAGCTTTTCTTGCTTCACTTAATGCGTATTGCTTAAAAATATCTATTTTAATTTTATCAGTAAGAACAGCATCAAACACCATTTTTGCAGAATGTTCTAATTCTTCTCTTGTGGCTGTGTAAGGAAGAACGGAAGGTCTTGTAAAAAATATAGCCTTCGGAGCCAAATGTTTCTTTGGATCAATAGAAGCAACAGCACCTGATGCATTACCAAAAGATAAGAATGTTCCTCTTAATTTAATACACGCTAGAGAACCTTCAAAAGTTTTGACACCAACACCATCGTAAACAGCATCTACTCCTTTGCCATTCGTAATTTCTAATACTTTTTTTGAAAAATCTTCTGTAGAATAGTTAATAACATGATGAGCACCGTTCTTTTTTGCAATTGCAATTTTCTCATCTGAACCAACGGTTCCTATGATGGTGCAACCAATGGCTTTTGCCCATTGGCAAAATATCTGACCAACTCCACCTGCAGCAGCATGAAATAATATGGTGTCTGTTTTTTTAACCTCATAAGCTCTATGAAGTAAATATTCACAAGTCATTCCTTTTAAAGTGATAGCAGATGCTACTTCATCGGATATTCCATCTGGAACGAGTACTAATTTTTCTTGAGGCATCACTTGTTTTTCTGCATAAGCACCAATTGGCATAGAGGCATGACTGACTCGGTCACCAACTTTAAACATAGTAACTTCTGAACCTATCTCTTCAATAACACCACAAGCTTCAAGACCAATTCCGCTTGGAGTGGGGATCGGATAAAGACCTGTTCGATGATAAACATCAATAAAATTTAATCCAACTGATTTATTGTTAACCAGTACTTCATTAGGATTTAACTTTGGAATTTCTATTTCTTTAAACTCTAAAACTTCTGGACCGCCAAATTGTTCTATTTTAATTGCTTTAACCATACCGCTTTCTAGTTAGTTTCTTTTTAAAACTCAATGTTTAAATGTAGGAAGATTTTTTATACTGTCATCAAAAACATACTTTTCATAAAAAGAAGTAAATTTTTTATAAATTTTAAACATAAGAAGCGATATAATTAAACCAAAAATTATTCTTGCAAAAAAGACACCTGAATAGTGGCCTCCTATAGCAATCATTAAAAGAGTATCTTCAATTGCAGCATGGACTAAATTCAACATGGATACAGCTAGAAAAACACTTTGCTTATCTATTTTTCCAGTTTTAACTTCTTTGATTAAAATACCACCTCCAAATTGCAGACCAATCGTAATACCGACGATGATAATATTAGTAGCTTCTTTGCTAATTCCAAAAAGCCTCAAAGGATAGACTAAAATTTTTTTTAAAAAATTTTCAATACCCAGTACTTTTAGCAATTGTAGAATAGTAACCATTACTACTACGATACCAAATACAAATAGTAAATTTAATAACTGATCTTGTATCCAAAATTGCCATTCTGGACGAGGTGCTTCAATCTCAAAGTAAGCAACATAAGGTTCGTTTAAAAAATTAAAAAAATCATAAATAAGACCTAATATAAAACAAATAATAAAAGCAGAAACCAATCTAAATAGAACTGTGTAAATAAAAGAAATACCAGCAGCCTTAGATATGGCAGATTCAACGGGAAGATTATGACAGACTAGCATAGCAGTTGTTAAAATCGTAATTTGAGCAACCGTTACCTCTAGGCCGGGTATTATATTCACAAACAAAATCAAAGAAGCATAAATATTAACCGCAAATGCAGTGACCCAAACGATACCCAGTTCAGGAGGAAGCCCAATTAAACCCATGAGAGGGGCAAATACTTTAGACAACAAAGTAACTGCACCAATCATTTCTAGTAGTTTAATAATAAAGATAAAAGGAATAAGAATCTTAAAAAGAGGCGTAGCCACTTCTTTGATTTCAATAAATAGATTTTTAAAAAACATATGGTAATAATAGGTACAACTAATTGATTGCTTTTTAAAGATTCCTTTGACATGAACGGTTTGAAGTTAACTTTGAAAAAATAAAAATTATTTGTGATTAAAACCACCTTAAAATCATTTGCTCAATCTATTGGATATGGAGATAATGATTATATTCCTAAAGAAGGAGCTTCTTTTTTTCTTTTTAAAACTGAAATCTTATCGGGTTTAACCGTAGCATTAGCTTTGGTTCCGGAAGCTATAGCATTTGCTTTCGTTGCAGGGGTTACTCCCTTGTCAGGTCTTTATGCAGCTTTTATTGTTGGTCTAATTACCGCTTTATTAGGAGGCCGCCCTGGAATGATCTCCGGTGCTACTGGAGCTTTAGCAGTAGTGATGGTTTCTTTGGTTATGCTTCACGGCGCTCAATATTTGTTTGCAACCGTTGTATTGATGGGAATTATTCAATTAATTGCTGGAATATTTAAGTTAGGAAAATTTATAAGAATGGTGCCTCAACCTGTGATGTTAGGTTTTGTTAATGGACTAGCTATTGTGATCGGATTATCTCAGCTCAGTCAGTTTAAAGTGACCAATACCAATGGAGAATCTGTTTGGATGTCTGGTGAACCTCTTTTGTATTCTCTTGGATTTGTTTTTTTAACGATGATTGTTATTTGGTTGTTGCCAAAAATTACCAAAGCAATACCAGCAACTTTAGTTTCGATTCTGGTAGTTACAGGAATCGTTATAAGTTTTGATATTCCCATTCCTAGAGTGGGTGATTTGGCTAGTGTCAAAGGGGGACTTCCTGATTTTTCTATTCCCAATGTTCCTTTTAATTTGGAAACATTCAAAATTATTTTACCTTACTCTATTATTTTAGCAGCGATTGGTCTGATAGAGAGTTTGCTGACTTTAAACTTGGTAAGTGAAATTACTAATAAAAGAGGTGGAGCGAGTAAAGAATGTTTGGCTCAAGGATTAGCGAATACGGTGACAGGATTTTTTGGTGGTATGGGTGGTTGTGCGATGATCGGGCAATCTATGATTAATGTGAAATCAGGTGGAAGAACGCGTATCGCAGCAGTGGCTGCCGCTCTTTTTCTTCTTATATTTATTTTATACACCTCTTCTTTAATTGAGCTGATACCTATAGCTGCATTAGTGGGGGTTATGTTTATGGTGGTGATTGGAACCTTTGCTTGGAATTCTATCAAATTATTGTCAGTAGTTCCAAGATCAGATGCTTTAGTGATTATATTAGTCACTGTGGTTACTGTTTATAAAGATTTAGCATTGGCAGTAGTCGTGGGTGTAATTGTATCTGCCTTGGTGTTTGCATGGAAATCGGCATCAAGAATTAGAGCAACAGAACGTCCTTCGGTTCGCGAAACAGGTGCCAAGGTATATGAAATTGAAGGACCATTGTTTTTTAGTTCGACAAACAGTTTTCTAGAAATTTTTAAACCAGAACAAGATCCAGAAGTAGTAATTATAGATTTTGCAAAGTCTAAAGTAATTGATCAATCTGCCTTAAAAGCCATTGAGGACATTGCAGATCGTTATTCTAACCTAGGTAAAAAAATTAAACTCAGACATTTAACTAAAGATTGTCATCGTTTACTAAGCAGAACGGGACAGCTAATGGTTGATAGCGATGATGATCCAGATTATGGCTTAGCAGTTGATTATGATGTGAAACTGGGTATTTTTGGAAAGTAAATTTGTATTATGAAAAAAAAAATAATTTTTCTTTTAACGTTTTCTCACGGAATAGCCCTTCTTATAGGAGTGGGTTTAGGGATCTATCTTTTACCTATTTTGACTGCCCCAAAATCATCTAGCTTAGAAGAAATTCAAAAGATTGAAAAAAATTCTCTCTATAAAACTGAATTTGTAAAAAACCTTAAAGGAAGTGATCTTCTTCATCATGGAGAAGCCATGGTCACCGTCACGAAAAACAAAATAACCGTAAATGGAACAATTACTCCAGGACCTGATTATAAACTTTATTTAACTAATCAATTTGTAGAAACGGAAAAAGAT